>Ga0193738_1000879_pt1 | contig 13195 bp, 12 predicted proteins | sample L2a1metaG_FD_144927 | JGI IMG/M metagenome (GOLD analysis project Ga0193738, IMG submission 144927) | Soil microbial communities from a riparian zone of the East river system, Colorado, United States - L2a1 | ecosystem: Environmental > Terrestrial > Soil > Riparian zone | place: USA: East River...
CTGAAGACGCCGAAGACCGGGCTGCTGCACGCGACGTTGCAGGCGGACGTCGCCGGCGCGGTGATCGTCCCGCTCGCCGTGGCCTACGACGTGGTGCTCGAGGACCACATCCTTCCGCATGCCGCCTCGAAGCGGCGCGCGCGGCCGTTCGGACGTGAAGTCGCCGAGATGGTGCGCTACGCGGTGGGCTACCAGACGCGCGCGTTCGTCACCTTCGGCAAGCCGATCCCGCTTGCCGGCTTCGACCCGGAAGCGCGCCGCGAAGTCATGACGCTCGCGCACCAGATCCGCGACACCATCGGGCAGCTGTACAAGGTGCTGCCGACCGCAATCGTCGCGGCCGCGATGCGGCCCTCGACGACGAAGCGCGACCTCGAGTCGCGCGCGGACGCCCTGATCGACGTGCTTCGTCACTCGGAAGCCAACCTCGCGGTCACGAGCGGGCGCGAAGCGGTGGAAGCAGCCACGCAGGTGCTCGCCGACCGGAACATCATCCACGTCGAGCGCGGCGGCCGGTACCGCGTCCGGGAGCGGACCGTCCTCCGCTACTACGCGCGCACCATCCAGCACCTGCTCGTGCCTCGGCGTTCTCGCACGCACTGATGCTCCAGACTGCTTCGAAAGCTTTCTTCGGCGTGCTCGCCGAAAGCCAGTCTCTCAAGTCGCTCGCGTCGCGCTACGGCATGCGCGGCCGCGGCGGTTTCGCGCGCCGATTCATCGCCGGTGAAAGCGTCGAGGAAGCGATCGAGGCCGCGCGCGCGATCGAACGCGATCGCCTGCTGGTGACACTCGACTTTCTCGGCGAGAGCGTCGCGTCGATCGCCGAAGCGGACGCCGCGACGCGCGCCTACGCCGCGGTCGCGGACGCCATCGCCTCGTCCGGCGTCGAGCGGAACATCTCGCTGAAGCTGACGCAGCTGGGGCTGACGATCGATCGCGCGACGTGCGTCGACAACCTGCGGCGCATCCTCGATGTCGCCCGGGCGAAGGATTTTTTCGTCCGCATCGACATGGAGAACTCGCCGTTCACCGAGGTGACGCTGGGCGTGTTCGAGACGATGTGGCAGCAGGGATACCGCAACGTGGGTGTCGTGCTGCAGTCCTGCCTGACGCGCAGCGAGGCGGACGCGGCGAACATGAACGGCCTCGGCGCGCGCGTACGCCTGGTCAAGGGCGCGTACAAGGAACCGAGGGACGTCGCGTACCAGTCGATGGCCGAGGTCAACGCGGCGTATCTGCGCATCATGCGCATCCTGCTCGCGGGTGGAAACTACCCGGCGATCGCGACGCACGATCCGGTGATGATCGACGCGACCCGGGCGTTCGCCGCCGAACAGCGACTCGATCCGTCGAAATACGAGTTCCAGATGCTCTACGGCATCCGCCGCGATCTGCAGGCGTCGCTCGTGCGCGAGGGATATTGCGTCCGCGTCTACGTTCCATTCGGTCGTGAATGGTTCCCGTACTTCATGCGGCGGCTGGGTGAACGCCCGGCGAATGTCGGATTCGTCGTGCGCGGGATTCTCGGCGAACGATAGGTAAGCCATCCACCTTCCGAGGTGTGTAGCGGAACACACAACCCCTCCGAAACCGGAGTTTCGGAGGCTACACACCGGGGGCCGGCAAAAACTACCAGTCGAATTCGCTAACTTATTGCTGCGCTTAGGCTTCTAGCTCATCAGTATTGCCGTGGCACGGGTGTTGATATCCCTGAGGTGCGTAGGCCGGAACCGGGCAGGTTGAGCCGGCGTCCTACTAGGCAAAGAAAAGGTGATATTCGACATGGTGACCAATTATCCCCAGCAGCTGACGGCGACTCCGGCGACGATCGATGCACAGACGGCAGGCAGCCTGGTCAACCGCGCAGTGTCGCGGATCGGGCAGATGTTCTGCGGCCTGCGCGGGCACGACGCGGTGCTTCACTTCGAGGGCAAGCGCGTGATGATGCGCTGCACGTCCTGCGGGCACGACAGCCCGGGGTGGGAAGTGACCGGCCGCGCGCCGCGCCAGCGCTACGAAGGTGACGCCCGGCGTCACGCGATCGTGGCGCCGCGCCTCGTGCTCCGAAAAACCGCGTAAGGTCAGCGACCCGCGACACACCAGTCGCGCGCGAGCGACGCCAGTACGTCCCGGCATCGCCGCACGTCGCCGATCTCGACGAACTCCTCGGTACTGTGGAGGCCGGCCCCGCCAGGCCCAAACAGCACCGAGGGAATGCCCGCCGCCCCAAGCACCGCCGCATCCGTCCAGAAACTCATTCCCACGAACTGATCGCTTCGCTGCTTGTCGGGCGGGACCCTCGCTTCGCTCGCTGTCGGGCCGACGGCCTCGCTTCGCTCGGCGCCGGGCAAGGTGTGCGTCTCGCTTCGCTCGCCGCTCGACAGAGTCGTCAAGACACGGATCAGGCTGCTTGGCAAGGCATGGTTCGGCGCGAGCTCATACGAGGGGCGAGCGAAGAGCGGCGTCAGCGTGGCCTCGAACTCGGGGTCCGCGTCACGAAGCCCGGCGAGAATCGACTCGAGCTCGCCCAGGACGATCGCCTCGGTTTCGCCCGTCACCGTGCGCCGCTCGAGTTTGAGCGTGCAGTGATCCGGGTAGCTGCTCAACTCGCGGCCGCCGTCGATCAACGAGGCGTGGAGCGACGCGGTGCCGAGGAGCGGATGTTCGGGCCGTGACTGCAGCCGGCGATCGAGCTGCTCGAGCGCGTGGAGGACACGGCCCATCCGCATGATCGCGTCGCGGCCGTCGCGAGGCCGGCTGCCGTGCGCCGCGATCCCGCCCGTTTCGATCTCGTACCAGGCGAAGCCCTTGTGGCCGACGGCGATCTGCATGTCGGTCGGCTCGGTGACGACCGCCGCGTCAGCGCGCCACCGGCCCACGAGCGCATCGGCGCCGATGCTGGCGTATTCCTCGTCCACGACGCAGGCCACGATCAGCCGGCCGGCGGCCAGCCCCTCTTGCGCGACCACGCGCGCGGCGTCGACCATCGCCGCGACGCCTCCCTTCATGTCCTGCGATCCGCGTCCGTAGAGCCGGCCGTCGCGCTCGACGGGATCGAACGGCGCCCGCATCCCCTCGACGCCGACGGTGTCGATGTGACCGCAGAACATCAGTGACGGTCCCGGCGCACGCCCTTCGAGCGTTCCGATCACGTTCGGGCGCCCGGGCGCGACCTCCTGCAGCTCGACGTCCAGCCCGATCGCGCGAAGATGATCGGCGATCGCCAGCGCCACTTCCCCTTCACCTGCCGCTCCCGGCACCAGCGACGGGTTCACCGAATTGATCGCGACGAGCTTGCGCAGCAACTGAACGACTGGATCCATCGCACCTCGGGTCTCGAACCTCGTCATAGTATCGTTTAGACCATGTCGCTGAGCGGACGCGTCGCGGTCATCACAGGTGCCTCCTCGGGCATCGGCCTCGCGTGCGCGAAGCACCTGGCCCGCGAAGGCGTCGCGGTGGTCCTCGGGGCGCGCAGGCGGGCCCTCCTGGAGGACACCGCCAGGGAGATCCGGGCCGCCGGCGGCCGCGCCGCCATCCTCGAGATGGACGTCACCCGGGAAAACGACGTCCGCGCGCTCGTCGCGCTGGCGACGACGGAGTTCGGCAGGCTCGACGTCATGCTCTGCAACGCCGGGTTCGGCTATTACGCACCGATCGACGAGACGCCGGCCGACGTGATGCAGCGGATGATGGACGTCAACTACATGGGCACGTTCTACGGCGCCGCCGCGGCCCTCCCGATCTTCCGCGCGCAGCACAGCGGCCACTTGATTTTCGTCTCGTCGATCGTCGGGCGCCGCGGCATCCCGCACATGGGCGCCTACACCGCGTCGAAGGCGGCGCAGGCCGGGCTCGCCGAGTCGCTGCGGGCCGAGTTCTCGGGCTCGCCGATCCACGTGAGCTGCGTCTACCCCGTCTCCACGCCAACAGAGTTCATCGACGCGATGGCGCGTGACTTCGGCCACCGCATCTCCGGCCTCGGCCCGAAGCAGACCGTGGAGGACGTCGCTGCCGCGATCGTCGCCTGCATCGAACGGCCGCGACCCGAGGTCTATCCGCACAAGGTGTCGCGCGGGCTGACGGTGCTCAATGCGCTGCTGCCGGGCCTCACCGACCGCTTCGTCCGCAGGTATGGGCGCCGGCGGACGATCACGGCCACGGCCACCGCCACGGATAAACACGGCTAAAGGGACCGCGGATAAACACGGAAAAACACGGATCTGAATGAAGGACGGTTTCGTGACGATTCCCGCAGGCGAGTTCCTGATGGGGAACGACGACGGACAGGACGATGAACGGCCGGCGCATCCTGTTTACGTCGATGCGTTCGAGGCGTCCGTCTATCCGGTCAGGCGCGCGCAGTATCGGCAGTTTCTCGCGGCCACCGGGCACGAGCCGCCGCGCGACTGGAACGATGCGGCCTTCGCGGGCGATGACTTGCCGGTGGTCGGCGTGAGCTGGAATGACGCGTCGGCGTACTGCGTCTGGCGCGCGAGCGAAGGGAGCGCCGAGCGGCTGCCGACCGAAGCCGAATGGGAGCGTGCGGCGCGCGGAACGCTCGAGGGTGCCGCCTTTCCGTGGGGAAACGAGATCCCGTCGTGGATCCCGGAAGGAGGGCGCGGCCCGTTGCCTGGCCCGTGGCCGGTCACGCTCGGCGAACCGAACGCCTTCGGGCTCTACGGCATCGCCGCGAACATCCACGAGTGGTGCGCCGACTGGCACGATCGCGGCTACTACGCGGTCGCGCCCGCAAGGAACCCGGGCGGACCGGCGTCAGGCGCCAGGCGCGCATCGCGTGGCGGATCCTGGCGGCATGCCGTCACCATCAGCCGCTGCTCGGCGCGCAGCAAGATCGATCCGGCGTTCCGATACACCGACTATGGATTCAGAACGGTGAGGAGCCTGTGAGCGATCTGCCGAAGCCGATCGCGGAACGGGTGCGCGAAGCCGGTGGGCGCGCACTGGTGGTCGGCGGCTGGGTCCGGGACCGGCTGCTCGGACAACCGTCGAAGGACATCGATCTCGAGGTCTACGGTCTCGACCCCGATCGCCTGAAGCAGCTGCTGGCGGCGTTCGGCAGCGTCAACACCGTCGGCGAGAGCTTCACCGTCTACAAGGTGGCCGGCATCGACGTCTCGATCCCGCGGACCGAGTCCAAAAGCGGTCGCGGTCACAAGGGATTCGCCGTCAAGGGCGATCCGTCGCTGTCGCCGACCGAAGCGGCCCGGCGCCGCGACTTCACGGTCAACGCGATCTCCTGGGATCCCCTGACCGGGGACTACATCGATCCTTTCGACGGCCGCGCCGATCTCGAGCGGAAACTGCTGCGGGCCGTCGACCCGCGGACCTTTGCCGACGACAGCCTCCGCGTGCTGCGCGCGATCCAGTTCGCCGCGCGCTTCGAGTTCACGCTCGATGCCGGGACGAAGGCGCTCTGCCGATCGCTCCCGCTCGACGATCTTCCGGCCGAACGGATCTGGGGAGAGATCGAAAAACTCCTGCTGCGCGCCCGCCGTCCGTCGATCGGATTCGCGCTGGCGCTGGAGCTCGGCCTCATCGAACGGCTGTTTCCCGAGCTCGATGCCCTCGTGGGCTGCCCGCAGGAGCCCGAATGGCACCCCGAGGGAGACGTCTGGGTGCACACGCTCCTGGTCATCGACGAAGCGCGCAAGCGGATCGACGACCTGCCCTATCCGCAGCAGGTCGCGCTCATGCTCGGCGCGGTGTGCCACGACCTCGGCAAGCCGCCGACCACGGCGGTCATCGACGGGCGGATCCGATCGCTCGAGCACGAGGAACAGGGCGTGCCGCCGTCAAACGCGCTGCTCGATCGACTCAACGTTCATTCGCTCCAGGGTTACGACGTCAGGCGCGACGTGCTCGGCATGGTCGCGAATCATCTCAAGCCGGGCATGTTCGCGAAAGCCAGCCCGCCGGTAGGTGACGGCGCCTACCGTCGTCTCGCGCAGAAAGTAGACCTCGAGCTGCTCGCGCGCGTCGCGAAGTCGGATTGCGAGGGACGCGGCGGCGGTTTCGACTGCTCCGCGATGGACGCGTTCCTCGAGCGCGCGCGACGACTCGGTGTCGAGCATGCGCCGCCCGAGCCGCTGGTGAAGGGGCGTCACCTGATCGAGCTCGGCGTTCCGCCGGGGCCCGCCGTCGGCGAGGTTCTCAAGCAGGTGTACGAACGACAACTCGACGGCACCGTCGCGGATTTCGACGCCGCGTTCGCGCTTGCGCGCGAGATCGCGCGCGACAGAAAGTTATACTGACCGGGATGCCCCGTGTGATCCGCTGGCTCCTCGTGTGCCTTGCCGTCGCCGCGCCCGCCGCCGCCCAACAAAAAGAACCCATCGGCCCTTTCGTTGTCGATCTGCGCGGTCTCTACGGGCGTCACAAGAGCGAGCCCAGCGTCGCGACCGACCTCGGCGTCGAGTCCAGCAACCTTCCGACGAGGAGCCTGGGGTTCGTGGGCGGCGCGCATTTCTATCCGTTGCGCTCGCAGAAGATCAGTCTCGGGTTGGGCGGGAACGTCGTCTTCGCGCGCGGCAGCCGCACGCTCGACATCGAAAACGCGGACGGCACGACGTCGCAGAGTCCCACGGTGCGACGGCATTTCACCGCCATCACTCCGGAAGTGTCGCTGAACTTCGGGCACAGCAACGGCTGGAGTTATGTCAGCGCCGGGTTCTTCGGCCAGTCGAAGTTGTACGTGGATCGAGAGGACGCGCCGGCGACCGACACGCCGTACCGCAAGACCCTGCACTATGGGGGAGGCGCGAGGTGGTTCACGAACGACCACCTCGCCTTTTCCGTGGACTTCCGCTGGTACTCGGTCGCCGAACAGCTTCAGACCGAGACCGTTACCGGCCAGCCGCGCACGACCCTGTTGATCCTCAGCGGAGGCGTGAGCTTCAAGTAACGCCCCCGGCGCCTTACCGGGTGTGCTTCCTCAGGAAGTCCAGCGTCAGCTTCCAGGCGTCTTCCGTCGCCTTCATGTTGCCAGGTGCGTTCTGGTTTCCAGCCTGCTGCCGCAGGAAGCCATGCCCGGCGCCTTCGAAGATGTGCGGCTCGTAGGCCGCCTTCGCTTTCGCCATCTCGGTCTTCGCCAGCTCGATGTTGGCGTTGACGCGCGCGTCGTTCGCGCCGTAGAGGCCGAGGACCGGCGCCTTCGCATTGGCGTAGGCCGCCGGATCCGCCGGCATCGGTCCGTAATACGAGATCGCCGCGTTCAACGCCGGCTGGCGGAGCGCGTAGTTGAAGACGGTGCCGCCGCCCCAGCAGAAACCCACGGCGGCGATCTTCCCGCTGGCCGCCGGCAGCGCGAGCGCGTAGGTGCGGACATCGTTGAGCATGCGCTCGGTGTCAGCCGGTGTGACGTTGCGGATTTCCTGGGTCGCCTGCGACCCGAGTTCCTGGCTGCCACCCTTGTTCGGCCCGCGGCCGGAGAGGAAGTCCGGCGCGATCGCGATGTACCCTTCCTTGGCGAGCTGATCGGCGACGCCGCGGATCCAGTCGCTGAGACCGAAGATCTCCATGACGACGATCACGACCGGCGCCTTTTCGCGCCGCTCGGGGTAGACGACGAACGATCTGATCGGCGTGCCGTCGCTGCCTTTGATGTCCGCCCACTCGCCATGCCGGGGCGAGGACTTGAGCTGCTCGATCGCCGCCGCGCCGTTGTTGTCTCCGGACGGGGGAAGGTTCGCGTTACGAGCGGCCGCGGGCTGCGCCGGGGCCGCCTGATCCATCGCGTGGCCGGCATGGGGATCGGCTGCTGCAGGGGTCGCCGTCTGGGCGCTGAGAGGGTTCGCTGCGAGCACAAACGCCCCGACAAGTACCAGTTGCTTCATCTCTGCGTCCTCCCGATTACTCGATCACCGAATTTCCCAATTTCCAAATCTTCAGGCGGCCTTGCCGCGCTTCCATTCCTCGAACAGGCGCGCGGCGTTGCCGGACACCGAATGCACCGTCGGCGCCCATCCCAGTGCACGGGCGCGGGGGCTACGAACGATCTGATCGAGCGCGAGCGCCTCGGCGTACGGGCCCATCTTCTTGCGCGCCTCGGGCAGCGGCACGTGGCGGACGCTCGGCGGCGTTGGCGCATGCTCCGCGAGCGCGGCGACCACCTCGTTCACCGTTTCGGCGCCGTTGTCCGTGGCGTGGAAGATCCCGGCCGCGTCCGGCGTATTGATGATGCGCGCGTAGAGCTCGGCGAGGTCGCGATCGTAAATGAGCGGCCAGTGATTGTCGCCGCTGCCGATGATGCGGACCAGGCTGTTGGCTGCGTCCTTCAGGACGTCGCCGACGATGCCGCGCGAGCCGCCGTAGACGATGCCGGGACGAATCACGATGGCGCGGACGCCGGAGTCGGCCGTGGACAACACCTTCTGTTCGTGCGCCGGGCGCCAGGACACCATCTCGATCGGGTTGACCGGGGCCGACTCGTCCACCGGCGACGGCGCGGGGCCGAGCACCCAGATGCCGGACGTATAGACGAGGAACCGCCCGTCCTTCTGCGGCAGCGCCGTCAGCGTGTCGACGGCGGTCGCATCGAACTGCTGCGCGCGCGGCCCGTACTCCGCCGCCGCATGGACGGCGCCGTCAGCGGCCGCCGCGGCGTCGCGCCAGGAAGTTGGATTCATCACGTCGCCGAGAACCGGCTTCGCGCCACGTGCCTGGACCCGCGCCGCACCTTCGCTGTGCCGGACGAGCGCGTCCACGTGGTGACCACCGCGCACGAGCGAGTCGAGCACGGCCGATCCGATGTAACCCGTTCCGCCTGTCAAGAACACGCGCATCATTCACCTTTGGGTTTTCAATCATAATTCAGGACACATGACGAGACGCACGTTGCTCGACTTCTTCGCGGACGTCACCGGCGACGCCCGTTCAAGAACGTCGAACGCGCCGTTTCTCGCCTATGACGACGGATACCGGACGTGGACGTGGACGTACGGCGAGCTCGGCGCGGCGGCGCACGGATTCGCGGGACGTTTGCGTGACAACGGCATCACAGCCGGACAGGCGATCGCCCTCTGGAGCGAAAACCGGCCCGAGTGGATCGCGGCGATGTGGGGCGCGCTGCTCGAGGGGGTGGTCCTCGTTCCTATCGACTACCGCGCGTCGGCGGACTTCCTGTTGAAGGTCGCGGGGATCGTAGACGCAAAGGCGATCGTGCTCGGGGAGGCCGTTGACGCGGCGGCCATCCCGGAGTCGTGGCGAACGTGGAAGTTGCACGAGATCTTCCGAAACGCCCCAAGCCATCCGGGAACGGGCGTCGGACCTCGGGCCTCGGACGTCGACAGCGGCACCACTGCCGAAATCATCTTCACGTCTGGCGCCACGGCCGAGCCCAAGGGGGTCGTCCTCACTCACAAGAACATCCTCGCGAACATCGTCCCCATCGAGCACGAGATGGCGAAGTACAGGAAGTACACCCTGCCCTTTCGCCCCATCCGTTTCCTGAACCTGCTGCCGCTCAGCCATATGTTCGGCCAGGCGATGGCGACATTCGTGCCGCCGATGCTGCCGGGCGTCGTCGTGTTCACGCGCAGTTACGCGCCCGACGACATCATCCGGCAGTTCAGGGACCGCCGGATCTCGGTGCTCGTCTGCGTTCCCAAGATCCTCGACGTGTTGCGGGACCATATCCTGCGCGTCGCGCCTGAAGCGGCGACCCCGCCACCGGAAGGGATGCACTGGGCGAAGCGATGGTGGCACTACCGCCGCATCCATCGCATGTTCGGGTTCAAGTTCTGGGCGATGGTCGTTGGCGCGGCGCCGCTGGATCCCGAGTTGGAGGCATTCTGGGGCCGGCTCGGATTCCTCGTCGTGCAGGGCTACGGCCTGACCGAGACCGCGCCGATCGTCACGCTCAACCATCCGCTGCGCGCGCGGCGCGGCGCCGTCGGCAAACCGATTTCCGGCGTTGAAATCAAGATCGCCGATGACGGCGAAATTCTCGTGCGCGGCGAGAACGTGACGAGCGGCTATTACAACGCCCCGGAGGCGACGCGCGAGGCCTTCGCGGACGGCTGGTTCCACACCGGTGACATCGGCGAGCTCGACTCGGAAGGCCGGCTGATGATCCGCGGGCGCAAGAAGGAAATGATCGTGACGCCCGAAGGGCTGAACGTCTTTCCCGAGGACGTGGAGCGCGCGATCAACGAGCAGACGGGCGTCCTCGATTCCGCGGTCGTCGGCGCGCCCGTCCCTGGCAGCACGGCCGAACGCGTGCAGGCGATCCTGCTTCTCGCGCCCGGCACCGACGCCGACGGCATTGTCCGCGGCGCCAACGTGAAGCTCGGCGATCACCAGAAGATTCGCGCCAGCGCGGTGTGGCCCGGCCAGTCGCTGCCGCGGACCGAAGGCACCCGCAAGCTCAAGCGTCGTGAGCTCCGCAACTGGCTTCTCGGGCAGGCGGCTGCCGACACGGGGAGCGCGGCCGGCCACGGCTCTCGCGACGTAGCCGCGATCCTTTCTCGCTTCGCTCCCGGCCGCACGATCACCGCCACGACGACAATCGACGAGCTCGGGCTGACGTCGCTCGAGCGCGTCGAGTTGATGATGGCGCTCGAGGAGGCCTTCCAGGTGACGGTGGACGAAAGTGCGTTCAGCTCGTCAACGACAGTGGCACAGCTGGAAGCCCTCGTTGCGCCTCTTCAACTCCCAACGCCCAACACCCAATTCCCAAGCGGGAGCCAACCTCCAACCTCCAACCTCCAACCTCCGAAAGACATCGTCTTTCCGTCGTGGAACCGCTCGTTACCAGCGCGGGCAGCGCGGCGCGTCAGCCTGCCTACCTGGATCCTCCCGCTCGGCCGGATCTTCGCGCGGGTCACCGTGCAGGGACTCGACCACCTCGAACGGATCGACGGACCTGTCATTTTTGCCGCCAATCACCAGAGCCATTTCGACGGGCCCGTGATCCTGGATTCGCTGCCGCCGCGATGGCGGTACCGGACGGCGCCGGCGATGATGAAGGAGTTCTTCAACGCCCACTTCTTTCCCGAGCGCTACTCGCGGAAGGAATGGTTCACCAACAGCCTGAACTACTACCTGTCGTCGTTGTTCTTCAACGCGTTCCCGCTGACCCAGGGCAGCGCCGGCACACGCCAGACGCTGCGCTACATCGGTGAACTGCTGGGGGACGGCTACTCGATCCTGATCTTCCCGGAAGGACGCCGGACCGAGCACGGCGAGATCGCCCGGTTCCAGCCGGGCGTCGGGATGATCGCATCGCGGCTCGGGGTACCAGTCGTACCCATCAGGCTCGAAGGGCTCGATCAGGTGCTGCCGCGGCACCAGAGCTTCCCAAGCGTTTCTCGTGCGCGTTGCGCCTTTGGACCGCCTATCATATTGACCGGTAACGACTACGCAGCACTCGCGGCGCAGGTCGAAGCTGCTGTTCGCGCGCTGTAATCCTTTACAGGGGGGGCGAAATGTGGCACAATCTTTGATTGTAGAAAGGAAAGCATTTGAGCAAGGACGATCTGATTGATGTGCAAGGAACCGTCGTGGCGGTCCACAGCGGAGGTCTCTACCGCGTGCAGTGTGACCAGGGCCACGAAGTGCTTGCGCAGTTGAGCGGCCGGATGCGCCGCTTCAGAATCAAGGTGGTACCCGGGGATCGCGTCACCGTCGGGGTGTCGCCTTACGATCCTGTCCGCGGCATCATCACCTTCCGCGCTCGCTAGAAAAGCTTTGAATTCCCAACCAACCCAGCACACACGGCGGCGTCGGCCCAGGCGCAGCGGCGCCGGTCGCCCGTCGAACGCGGGCGGTGGCGGCGGTGGCCGTCGCCAGTTCGACGCGCCGCACAAACCGCAATCGGCCGACCGGCCGCAGGCGGCGCACGATCCGACGCCGGTCCTGTTCAACACGCTGGGACTCGAGGCCTCGCTTCTCGAAGGCATCGCGATCCGCGGTTTTGAAAAGACAACGCCGATCCAGAGCGCGGTGATTCCGATCGCGGTCCAGGGTCAGGACGTCATCGGCTGCGCCGATACCGGCACGGGCAAGACGGTCGCCTTCGTGCTGCCGATTCTCAGCCGGATGCTCAAGGCGCGCGTCGAGAACCCGAACGATCGCAACTTCACGCGCGTGCTCATCCTGGCGCCGACGCGCGAGCTGTGCGTGCAGATCGAAGACGACGTCCAGGGCTTCACGTATCACACCGACCTGACCAGCATCGCCGTCTACGGCGGCGTCGAGATGGGCCCGCAGGAACGCGCCCTCAAGGCCGGCGTCGACATCGTCGTCGCCACGCCAGGACGGCTGATGGATCACCAGCGCAGCAATGCTGTCGATTTCTCGCGCGTTGACACGTTCGTGCTCGACGAAGCGGACCGCATGATGGACATGGGCTTCTGGCCCGACGTCAAGCGGATCGCGGCGACGTTGCCCGAGCCGAGCAAGCGCCAGACGCTGCTCTTCTCGGCGACGATGCCGGACGAAGTGATGAAGCTCCTCGGCGAAATCTGCCGCGACCCGCAGTACGTGCAGGTCGGATCCGCCGGCGGCCCGGCGCGGTCGATCACGCACGAGGTCGAGAACGTCCCGGCGGGACAGAAGACCGAGTGGCTGGCGAAGTTCCTGCGGCGCACGCAGGGACCTGTGCTGGTCTTCATGCGGACGAAATCCGGGGCCGAGCGGCTGGCGCGCCAGCTCCAGGGCTTCGGGATCCGTTCCGCGGCGCTGCACGCCGATCGGACGCAGCAGCAGCGGACGGCGGCGGTCGAGGGTTTCCGCGGTGGCACGTATCACGTGCTGGTCGCGACGGACGTCGCGGCGCGCGGCCTCGACATCGACGGAATTTCGCACGTGGTGAACTACGAGGTGCCGACCTCGCGCGAGACCTACGTGCACCGCGTCGGGCGCACCGGCCGCGCGGCGGCGACCGGCACGGCGCTCACGCTCGTCGCGCCGGAGGAGCTGCGCGCGCTCGAAGCGCTGCAGCGGTCATTCGGCGCGGAGTTCCAGGGATGAGAGACGACATGAATCCATTTTCACCCTCGCCGGGCCCGGCGCCCGCGGAGAGCCCGGCCCCCGCCGAGACGCCGGCCACCCCGGCGGCGGAAAACGCGGTGGTCGTCAATCCGGCGGTGATGAAGTTCAAGTCGTGCCGGTGGCGCTGCGCGCCCGAGGACGGCGAGTTCTGCACCCATCGCGACGTGCTGCCGTTTGCCGG
>Ga0193738_1000880_pt1 | contig 13173 bp, 10 predicted proteins | sample L2a1metaG_FD_144927 | JGI IMG/M metagenome (GOLD analysis project Ga0193738, IMG submission 144927) | Soil microbial communities from a riparian zone of the East river system, Colorado, United States - L2a1 | ecosystem: Environmental > Terrestrial > Soil > Riparian zone | place: USA: East River...
GAAGGTTCCAATCTCCGCTTCACACATACGTGATGCAATTACTTTCTGCCACACTCCGATTTCAGCTCCCGCAGGTCCCGTAGTCTCAATGGTATCAAAACTATATTCCATCGCTACTCCACCCAATGTTTGGGTAAGGTTGCCACGTAATTTGATACAACTATAAAAAGCCTGGAGGGCAGGTGTCTTTCCGGTTGCTGCGGCTATTACGTTCGGATTGCCACTTGCGACTGTTTCATTAATAAAATGATTTCCGTTATTTCCAATTTTAGTAAAGGATGCAGGAATAACCTGAGGTGGTATTTCTATTTCTTTCAGACATAATTCAACGCAAAGGCAATACCCAACATTTTTTCTTCGGTTTGCTGCTGTTTCTCCTCCAATAGCGACACCATTATATTCATATTTAAAATATACATCAGGCCCGCTTTTAAAAGTAAGCGGCAAACCAGGATCTGTTTCTACATTGATCCATGGCGATAAAAATGTTTGTTTGAAATCAATTGATGAATAGTCAATTCTAAAATGTCCATTGCTATCAGTAGTATCGCTTCCCAAATTATCATCCGTTAAAAAATCCGCATCCCATGCTGTTATTTTTACATTGGGTATAGGAGTTTTTGTACCACACACATATAAATGGCCACATATTACCCATGCATCGAAATAATGACCACGTATATAGCACCACCATTTTGCAGGGATGCAATATTTCCAGATGTAATAGCTCCGTTCCTGTTTATCAATTCTCCATTGTGGTAGCACGGTTGTGAGATGAAATTGTAAAGGTTCCTTACGAGGTGGCTTAGGTGGAGTTCTTGGTACAGTACCGCAAACAAAATCAATATCGAAAACTGTATTGCTGTACTTTTCATCCAGCTCGAATTCGAAATTACCTTTTTCATCAGCTTGAGTTCTGGCAATAAGCAGATCCTTTCTTGCAGCAGCTTCTTCCTTTGTTACTAAGCGAAAGGTATCCTTGGTGCTGGCAACCGTTTTTAATATTACGTTTTCTTTTTGCCAGGGCAAATACAACAGTACTTCAACACCATAAAGTAATTCGGAACAATCGTCGCACAGGTAACCACACAGGCTGCCTCTAAAAATGTATTTCATAATCTTTATTTTTAAATATTTTTAAAATTTGGGGTTGTAAACTCTTTTGATATTTAATTAAGAGATCAGGGGTTTACATTAATCACAAGAGTGGCATTCGCAGAAAGATTCGCGAAATTTTTTCCTTCCAGGTGCAAGGAATAACTGCCGCTATTAAAGTTGAAGCCTTGTGAACAACTGAAATTGGTGCTTAATGCAGAGATCCTGCAATACCTTGACCAGGCTTTGCCGTCTGCATCAAGACCTAATGGAGTTGTTTCGACCACTCCCAGTGAGGGGCCAACATTTTGCCCGATCCCAGCTGCAGAACATGAATAGCCAAAATTGCTTGAAGATTTGATCTCCTTGACTCCTCCCTGGTCATTTACACAACCGGTTACACTTAAATCATCACCACGCTTTACTGAAACGGATCCGCTTCCGTTTACTTTCGTTTCTACACCACTTGTTTTATTCATAACAGTCCAGTCAATGGTTGGTGGTGTGGTGTCGTTTGTATCTGGTGTTGTTTTGCATCCTTTGCAGGATGATAATAAGATAGCAGCTATTAGCAGCGGCAGATACAGGCTCTTTAATTGGTTCATAATATTTCGTTTTTTTAATTACAGGTTTTTATCTGATCCGGGTAAATGATACAGGTTTGAGAAAATGCAGTATTAATAGTACGCTCAGATCAACGGGCAAATTTCTTGTGTCCATTCATCTGTAAAAAGGTGTAATGAATTGTTTTTGGAACAAGGGTTTTGTATGCTTTGGGGGAGGGAAAAAGGGGGCGTTGAAGGGGGTTAACTACGGTGCAATAAAAAAAATTCCGGAAAAAATTCCCTTAAAATCAGGTATAAGCTATTAAGGTGAAAATAGAATCTTTGCATATTATTCACCATTTGAAATTTAAAGTTATGAACACAAATTCTTCAAAGCCGGGAGCGATCAGTGTTATAATAATATCACTCGCCACCATCCTTATTGCAAATAACTGTTCCCCCAAAGTGAGCACATTGGAATCATACCCCAAGCCGGGTAACAAGGATGCTTCTAAAGTATGTAAAACGATAACGGTTTCAGATATGCAAAAAGCGTTTAGTAAATCAAAATCTGAAAAATTATTTCTTAACATATATCCGCAAAAAGCCAGTAATGATCCTCAAAAAAAAGATATCACTCTGGCTGTAACATTCCAGGACGTAACAACTAACATTATCAACCTCGACGGAAAAACAAACCATAAGAAGTTTATAAATAAATCGTATAACTACATCAGGCTGTTAAAAGAGAATAATGTTTCCAAGAATATTATTCCATACGGATACTATATGGAAATAGATAAATTAAATGTTAAACAGGACCTCCAGCTTTGCCTGAATATCGAATCGTTTAAATTAGATTTTGACCCTGTGTTCGAAGTTCGTAGTTTAAGGGATACATGTCAGTGTCCCCCAATGTGTCCTTGTCCTCCTGAATGGCTCCTGATGCAGGGAAAGAGCGTAAAGAACATTATTGAGAAAGTGTTTTCACAACAATAAAGATGTATATAAGTTACATTCGTCGTTGATGTGAATTATATTTAAGATGAGATTTGTTTATCCATGAGTCTATTAATCAAAATATATCTTGTACTATCATTGCTCACACTGGTTTCTTGTATTTTTACTTTTCGTGAAAAAGAGGCGTACCAGAAATTTATTATTGCATACCTGGTCTTACTAACCCTTACTTGTATTGCCTCCGTATATGTGGCAAATGTTATGCTCGAGAACAATCTTTTTATCTTTCATATTTACGTCCCTATTGAATATATAATTCTAAGCTTTCTATACAAGAATATCATTGTTAATGCGGTTATAAAAAAAATGATACTCCTGTCAATTCCTTTTTTTGTGGCACTTAGTGTTTGCTTTTCGCTTTTTATCCAGCCACCAGACACGAACAATAGTACCATGTCTATTATCGAGTCGGTCATAATGATCTTTTTATCGCTTTCTTTTCTTCGGGAAATTCTTTTGTTTCAGCAAGCTACTGCTCTTCACAAATTTCCATTGTTTTGGATAAATGTCGGAATATTGGTCTTTTTTACAGGCCGCCTGATCACTGAAGGAATGCTCAGTTATTTAGTCTCTCATTCGATGGTGCTTGCCAGGCGCATTTTTACATTCGGTTTCGTTTTTAAATATCTTTTATTTGTATTATTCATTATTGGAGTTTTTTGTGGCAGGCCCTCACAGGCTTTATTAAACAGGAACAGGTAATTTTGAAATACTTTGAACAGCAGTGATTACGATATTTTAGCTATGATCATAGGCGTTGCTGTGGTGTTACTTATCCTGGTGGGTTTTATTGTTTCATTTCTTTTTATATATAAGAACCGCCAGCTGAAATACCAGACAGAAATGGAATCTGTAAAAGAGAAATATAACCAGGAAATATTAAAAACACAGTTAGAAATAAAAGAACAGACACTCAAATATATCTCCGAGGAAATTCATGACAATGTGGGCCAGGTGCTATCATTGGCAGTGCTGAATTTAAGTGCAATTGAATTATATAATACGGATAAAGCAGCGATCAAGATTGAAAATATTACAAGGCTGGTGGAAAAAGCCGTAGCAGATCTGAGAAACCTTTCTAAAACCCTGGATGCGGAAAATATAGCAAATGTGGGGCTGGTAAGTATTATCAGGTTTGAAATGGATCTGCTTGAAAAAACAGGCATTTATAAAACTTCTTTTAAATTATTTGGAGAAGAGAAAAGATTAAATGGCCAAAAAGAAATAATCCTTTACCGGATCATCCAGGAATCGCTCAATAATATCATCAAACATGCCAAAGCAACTTTTATTAAAGTCAATTTGAGTTTTTCCGATTCACACATGAGTATTGAAATATCCGATAACGGAAATGGCTTTGATACTGCAGGTTCGACTGAAAAAAATATTTATAAAAATGGAGCAGGAATAAATAACATAAAAAAAAGGGCTCATCTTATCGGGGGCTCGCTTGATATTAAAAGTGTACCTTCAGCAGGAACAACAATTTCAATGACTATCCCCTACACACAATAAAAATAAATGAGGGAATCATGGATAAAATAAAACTTGCGATAGTTGATGATCATAAACTTTTTCGGGATGGTTTGGCGGAATTAATCAGTGGGTTCAGTGAATACAAAGTAATTATAGAAGCGGACAATGGAGCTGATTTCATCCGTCAATTGGATGGCAAAGACGTCCCTGATATTATTTTACTGGATATAAATATGAAAGAAATGGATGGGTTTGAAACTGCCGAATGGCTTAAAGAAAACCATCCTGAAATAAAAATACTGGTATTATCCATGTATGAAAATGAAAACGCCATCATCCGGATGCTTAAATCAGGAGCAAGAGGTTATGTGCTGAAAGATATAAGAAAGAAAGAACTGGAGCAGGCCCTGTCGTCGCTTGTATCAAAAGGTTATTACTATACTGACTTGATAACAGGAAAATTAATTCATGTAATTAATTCATTGGATGAGGTAAAACCCGGACAATCATTAAAAGATCTTGCATCCATCACCCAAAGAGAAATTGAATTTCTAAAACTCGCTTGCACCGAGCTTACTTATAAAGACATTGCTGAAAAAATGCACCTGAGTGTACACACAATTGATGGCTATCGCGATGCATTATTTGAAAAATTAAACGTGAAAAGCCGTATCGGGCTTGCAGTATATGCCATCAAAAACAAGATTGTTCTTATTGAGTAAATTAAAATAAGTTTTAAACCTGCTTTGCAAATGCATTGATCCCTTCCACCAATACATCCAGGTTTTTCGTTGTGGTATAAACATTAGGAGTGACCCGAACACTGTGTATGTTTTCCCAACTAATGCCATCAGCATATACTCTATATTTTTCAAGTAAAAAGCTATCAAGCTCCCCACAAATCAAACCATCGTTGAGAAAATAAATTATTAAGGAGAGAGGCTTGATATTTCTGAGAATTCCCCTTTTATTAATTTATAAATTACACCATGGATCTTTATAGTTTCTCCTTCTTTTAATTCTGAAAGATTGTAAATATCTTCCTCGATCAAGTGAAGAGATCCTTTGGTATCTCGTACCAGTTTCAGATAGTCCTTGTTAATTTTTCCAAGAACTCCACAAACAACTACTTTAAGGGGTTTAGTAAATTTCTCAAGCAATGATATATCCTTGATCGGCGCCCAGTTATCTGCGATCATTACTATTGTGTCACAGTTGCTGCACATTTTTTCTGCTTCTATTAATGCTTCAATATTATTCTCAGGGGCATCGCCACCGCCTCCATTGAGCATTGCTTTTTCGATAATCTTCTCAACCTCATCGTAGCTATTTGTAAAGATTGAATAGATACCACCGGTTTTACCGATTACTTTGTCTTTATCTTCCTTTGTATCTCCATCATTAAAAAATAGAAAATATTTCTTCTCTTTATCAGTAAGATTAAGCTTCAACCATTTCAGTAATTGACTTGTATAAGGATACATGCTGCCTGTTACATCAGCTATAATAAAAGATTTGCTCCATTTATGTCTCTTAAAAACACTGGAAACTGTGGAATCGGTAAGATCATAGAAAATAAAACCTTCACCTTCCATCATACATTCTTCATCTTTTAGATCCTCTACTAAATAAATTGAATCGCCCCATGGTTTATGGTCTTTTTCATATTCTTCATCGATATATTCTCTTTTTAGTGCTTCCTTTAAAGAGATTTTTGTAATTGTTCTGGATGTGCCTTCTTTCAATGGTGGAAAATAAGCGGAATCAACAGCAACGGACATTGTCCAACACCATGTTTCGAAAGAATCTCTTGACGGATCATGTTTAGGCATATCTCTTTCCCATACTTTATCAGGTTTTTTATCTTCAGGTAATAACAATGATCTTAGCTTTTCAACTTCAACTTTTGGAGAAACTTTTGTTGGCATTGGCCGGAAATAAATAAAAAAGCCATGCTCAAGCGAAGCTGCAACATCTTTTGTTTTACCGATTGTTTGCCTGACCTTTCGAAATTGAATGGAAGAATTATTAAAAACTTTGGGCAAAAGTTTTTGAAAACTTTCAAATCGCTTTTTTGTTAATGGAGAAAAATCCTGGTTGCTCGGATAATCAGAATAAACAAGATCTATCCTGGCAATTATTGAATTCTCCAGTCTTTTTATTGCCTCCTGTTGATCATAAGTAAAGTCCGACTTACCAAATTCCATCGGCAGGTATAAAACTTTACTTCCAGCCTCCGTCATCTCGTAGTATTCTGTCTTAATTTCCTTTTGCCTCACAATGGAAGCGATTTTTGAGTCTTGTGCAAAGCCCGATATGGTATAAGTAAAAAGAAATAAAATGAGAAAAAATCGAATCATTAAATCCTGGTTTTATATACAGATTCAGTTTTGATCATATTACATAATTATTGTATCGCCTGAAGAACTATCCCTCATTATACTTGCTTTGCAAATGCATTGATCCCTTCCACCAATACATCCAGGTTTTTCGTTGTGGTATAAACATTTGGAGTGACACGGACACTTTTAATATTTTCCCACTCGATACCGACAGTATGCACTTTATATTTATCAAGAAGAAATGAATCCAACTCACCGGGTTTTTTTCCTTCAATAGATACATTACCGATAGCACATCCCCATTTCGGGGAAAATGAAGTATGCAATTTTACTTTCGAAACATTCTTCACTTTATCAAACCAATAGTTCTTCAGATAATGTAATCGTTTTTCTTTTCGTTCGTTGCCGATCATTTCATGAAAATCCAATGCTTTGCTGATCGCTTGTTCTATAAACATTGGTCTTGTACCCAGTGATTCAAATTTTCTTATATCATCCTTTAAAGGATGATCGGTTGCAAATAGTGGATATAAATTTTTGATCTTACTTTTTCTTACATACATCATACCACTGCCGATCGGTGCATAGAGCCATTTATGCAAACTGCTGGCAAAATAATCGCAATCGAGATCATTTATTTTAAAATCAAAATGAAAAAGACTGTGAGCTCCATCAACGATCACTTCGATTCCTCTTTTGTGTGCTTCGGCAGCGATCTTCTTAACAGGTAAGATTTGCCCATTCCAATTGATGATATGAGTGATATGAACAATTTTTGTTTTAGCTGTGAATGCATTTACATATTGATTTATTAAATAATTCTCGTCTTCACTTGGCAGTTCAAGATTTATCCAAACCATTTTTATTCCGTCACGCATTTCTCTTTGTTTATATGCATTCACCATGTTAGGATAATCCTGTTTTGAGGCAACGATCTCATCACCAGCTTTTAACTGCAAACCAAATATGATGGTTTCCAGGCCTTCTGATGAATTACGATTGATAGCAACTTCTTCTGCATCACAACCAGACATCTTTGCCAAATTTTTTCTCAATGGTTCACGACCCTGGTCAAGTAAACGCCACATATAATAGCTTGGCGCTTCATTACTATAATCATAATAACGTTTCATTGCGTCAGATACAACTTTTGGAGCTGGGCTAACTCCACCATTATTAAGATTAATTAGATAAGGAGAAACTGTAAAAGCCTGTTGTATATAATACCAGAAATCTTCTTCGCTTGCAAGCTCAGACGCCGGAACACCTTCAGCATCTCTTAATGCAGCCTCAAAATTTCTTGCCCACATTGGTTTTGCGATCGATGAAAGAACAGCAGTTGCGGAGAATGTACCTACTTTCTTTAAAAAGCCACGGCGATTAGCATCTGACATAATAAAGGTTTGCATAAATTTAGAATAAAAAAATGGAAAAGGTGTTTTCGAGAGCAGAAGTTGAACCCATGATAACCCGGGCATTATTTGAAGGACAAATTAAAACCCTTGGTTTTTGTGTTGAATACATTCAACGTTCGCTTGAACCAGATCTCAATCAACTTAAAAATCTTCAGGAAAGTGGCATGACATTAGGTGAAGATTTTATGCATCTGTATGTGCGAACAGCCACCTTATTAGATATAAAAAAAGTATTCGAAAAACTACTGAACGATCTAAAAGCAAACAATACATGAGTATTGGTGGCATAGCTAAAAAAACCTAAATTGAACATCCAACATTTTAATTATGACTATACTTGAGATAAAGGTCCTGAAAGGCCCAAACTACTGGAGTGTGAGACGAAATAAGCTGATACAGATGAAGCTTGACCTGGAAGAAAAAGAAAACATGCCGACCAATAAAATTCCAGGTTTCAGAGAAAGATTGGAGAAATTATTACCCTCTTTATATGAGCATCGTTGCAGTGAAGGTAAGCCCGGTGGTTTTTTTCATCGGGTGGATGAAGGAACATGGATGGGACATGTGGTAGAACATATTGCTTTGGAGATCCAGACCCTGGCAGGAATGGACACAGGTTTTGGAAGAACAAGAACTCCTGAAGGTGAAAAAGAAGGAGTCTATTATGTAGTATTTAGTTATATAGAAGAGGATGCAGGAGTATATGCTGCAAAAGCATCCGTAAGAATAGCCCAGGCATTGATCGAAGGAAAAGACTATGACCTGACGGAAGATATTCAAAATATGAGGGTGATAAGAGAAGACACAAGGATGGGACCTTCTACCGGTTGCATTGTGGATGAAGCAGCAAAACGCGGGATACCCTTTATAAGATTGAATAAACAAAGTTTAGTGCAATTAGGCTACGGCGTAAATCAAAAACGTATTCGTGCAACGATCGCTTCCACCACTTCAAACATTGCAGTTGACATTGCCTGCAACAAGGATGAAACAAAAATGTTGTTGGAAGCGGCAGAAATACCCGTACCAAAAGGAACTGTTATAAGAACCGAAGAAGGGTTAAAAGAAGCGGTTGAAAAATATGGTTACCCGTTAGTGATAAAACCTATTGATGGCAATCATGGAAAAGGAAACACAACAGATATCAATAGTTGGGAAGTAGCTGTGAAAGCATTGGCTGCAGCAATTGAATTCAGCAGGCTTGTGATCGTTGAAAAATTCATCACCGGTTTTGATTTTCGTTGTCTTGTTATCAATTATAAATTCGTTTGTGCTGCTTTACGTACACCTGCATCAGTTGTTGGGGATGGTGTTCATGATATTAAATGGTTGATCGATGAAACAAATAGAGATCCCCGACGTGGTTATGGTCATGAAAAAGTGTTGACACAGATCACGATTGACCAGTTTACACAAAAAATGCTTGACGATGCAGGGATCACCTTAGAAACAATTCCAAAAAAAGGAGACCGGGTTTTATTAAAACCAACAGCTAATCTTTCAACGGGTGGTACTTCAACTGATGTAACTGATGAAGTACATCCTGCAAATATTTTTATGTTTGAACGTATCGCTAAAATTATCGGTCTTGATATTTGCGGTATTGATGTAATGGCAACTGATCTGCGGACTCCTGTTTCAGAAAATGGTGGCGCCATATTGGAAGTAAATGCGGCACCAGGATTTCGTATGCATATTGAACCATCTGAAGGACTTGGGAGAAATGTTGCCGAGCCGGTTGTTGATATGTTATTCCCAAAAGGAAGTGCAGGAAGAATACCGATCATTGCAATAACAGGCACAAATGGTAAAACTACAACAACAAGATTGACGGCTCACATTGCAAAAAGTTCCGGAAAGAAAGTTGGATACACAACAAGTGACGGTGTTTATATACAAAATCAAATGATGATGAAGGGTGATTGCACAGGCCCAATCTCATCACAATTTGTTTTAAAAGATCCAACAGTTGATTTTGCCGTGCTTGAATGTGCAAGAGGTGGTATTCTAAAATCAGGTCTTGCCTTTCAGAATTGTGAAGTGGCTGTAGTTACAAATGTTGCCGCAGATCATATGGGCCTAGGAGGAATTCATACGCTGCAGGCAATGGCAAAGGTAAAAGCAGTGGTACCTGAGACTGTTTTTCCTCATGGCTATGCGGTGTTGAATGCAGATGATGATCTTGTTTATAAAATGAAAGATGATCTTGATTGCAATGTCGCCTTATTTAGTATGGATGAAAATAATCCAAGAATAAAAGAACACGCTGCCGAACATGGCCTGTCATGCGTATTTGAAAATGGATACATCACATTGATGAAAGGCGGTTGGAAAATAAGAGTGTTACATGTAAAGAATATCCCGTTAACCTTCGAAGGAAAAGCAATTCATAATATTCAAAACTGTTTACCGGCAGTTCTTTCAACTTACCTTTTTCGTGATATAACAATTGAGGATATTAGAACAGGGTTGCAAACATTTATGCCAAGTGCAAACCTCACACCGGGTCGTTTGAATTTCTTTCACTTCAAGAATTTCACAATGCTTGCTGACTTTGCTCACAATCCACATGGACTTAAACTGCTTTGCGACTTTATAAGTAAGCTTGATTATCCTCTTCATGTTGGCGTCATCAGCGGTACCGGCGACAGGAGAGATGAAGATATTCGTGAGCTGGGAGAAATATCGGCCCAGTATTTTGATGAGATCATCATTCGTTGCGATAAAAACCTCAGGGGAAGAACGGCCGAAGAGATCATCGAATTATTAAGACAAGGGATCGAAAAAGTAAATACAAACATCCCGGTAATGATCATTCCCGATGAGAACAAGGCGCTGGAATATATTTATGAGAATCAAAAACACGGCGCTTTATATACTATTATGTGCGATGTGGTGGCGGGTGCTTTGGATAAGATCAGGGAATTGAAGGAGAGGGAGGAAAGAGAAGATAAGCCGTTAGCTATTAGCCGTTAGCTTTTAGCTTTCTCAGAAACCATAAACACATTATCTGAGAAATTTTAAAGAATTAAAAATTTCCTTTGGAGATGCTGGTGGAAGAGGAAAAAATGTTAACTGCATTCATTAATACCCTTTCAACAAATAAATAACTGGGGCTAAAGGCTAAGAGCTAATAGCTAAAAGCTTTCTCAAAAACCTTTTGGCACAAAACCTTTCAAGCCTTATTTTTGCCCCCATTCCGAAAGGGATGTGAGGCTGACCCATGGTGTAATGGTAGCACTACTGATTTTGGTTCAGTCAGTTAAGGTTCGAATCCTTATGGGTCAACAGAATTGCTTGTAAAAAATTGATTTACAGGCAATTTTTATTTTGTAAACCATTTACCCAACTTACATGTAATTGTTGCGTTTCAAATATGCCACAAAATTATTTTTCACATTCAATGTTTGATTTCTTTGATAAGCTCCGTCCAGTGAAATTAAAATATCAGAACTACTTATTCAGTTATTTTTGATTTCTTCTTGAAACCTATCCCATTCCTTTCTTGTGGTTTTCACTGGTGTCCCTGTAAGATCCTGATAACCCATGTGAAAATATCTAATGCCAAAAGTGTCTGAGTAAGAAACCTCAATTATTCCCGCAAACCGCAACCAATGTAAGTTTAGCTTTGACTGACCTATTAGAGAAAAACATTTTATCCATTTTGTGAACACACCATCAATAGAGAATCGCAAATGGATATCTTGTGCTCCTGCGTTCGTTAAATTAAGTAAGACCCACGTATCAGGAAATTCATTTTGATATTTGTCATTAGGCTCTACCGAAAATGAGATTTTGTAATAGTTGTAGGTACAATTGTGGAAGATTTTTTAACAGGAGGAGTTGGAATCTTGGATGACTTGGCATCTTTTACGCTTGCATATCGAATTGTTAGATTTGCCTGGGCTTTGTAAGGTTACTGATTAAAGTTCTATTCGGCTTTTATTATAACTTGCCGTGTTTTAAAAAAAGGGGCCTTAATTCATTTTGGTTACACTAATAACACAATTTATTAAAGCTCCTAATTGTTTTTAACGGGAACACCAGCAAAATAAAAAACAAAGGTGATTTAAATAAATTTGTTCAGTTTCACTTTTGATTTAAAAATTATTTCAGGCATGTTTAAATTTATTGATCCCGGTTGGAAAAAATTGCTAAAACTTTATTTTGATCTTGAGGTGTCCAGTAATTTCATTGAATGCGCCTTCAAAAAACTTACGAGTGCATTTATTGATCAAACAGGGATGGGAAAGGAGAAAACATTACAAGCCGTACTTACTTGGCAAAAAGAAGATGGTGTTACCTATCAAAAAGGAACAATTTCAAAATTATCATCGCATATAAGTTTAAAATATGGTAAACTAGCTGTGTTTATTTGCTGGAGAACAAAATCAGGTCAAATCTATGAACTAAACGAAGATGATATTGAATGTGCAAATATCGAATTCTGGTTTGAAGGCTTAGAAGTTGAAAAATGCAAGCAATTAATGTTTCCTAAATGGACTTTAATAACATTCAAGGATGATTTTATTGAACAGATGGCCAAAAAAACAGGTATTTCTGTTTCAAATGAATTTATACGTTGTGCTGATGATCAATTGTCCGAACTTTTTAGGAAGCAAATCCGATTATCCTTTAACAAACATATTTCGTTATCGAACGACTGGACAAATTATAAACCTGGTGCCAATTCCTGTTTTCAATGTGGCCTTTATATAAACAGCTTTCGTAATGAAATAAAAATATGCTGGAAGACTGTTTCAGGAAAAGAATACAAACTGGCAGATACAAACATAAATTGTAATGACATTATATTTTGGTTTGAAAGTTTAAACACTCTAGAATACTACAAACAAATGTTCCCCGACAATCCGTTACCTTTTAAACTCGAGGGAATAAATTATAAATTGATCGTGGAAAGACTTAACGTTCATTGTAACCTAACAATGACAGTCAAAGAAAGTTTTCCCGAGGATTATGAAGGATTGCTAAACAAAATCGATGAACACCTGACAGCTTTTAATACACAAAGTCTTAAGAAGCACAGATCTGATGGGATAATACATAACTGGACCAGGAATATCGACGGAAAAAGTATCATTTTTGAAATCGATTGGGGCTCCGCGAGTATTGAACTGGTAAAGAATTTACTTATTTATTTATCTGATTTAGAAGCTTTTGAACAAGTCCGAATTTCATGACATTCCGCTTAGGCGGATGGAACTACCAATAAATTCTTTACTGATAAAAAGCTAATGGAAAGGTATTACGCAAGATTAA
>Ga0193738_1000881_pt1 | contig 13160 bp, 12 predicted proteins | sample L2a1metaG_FD_144927 | JGI IMG/M metagenome (GOLD analysis project Ga0193738, IMG submission 144927) | Soil microbial communities from a riparian zone of the East river system, Colorado, United States - L2a1 | ecosystem: Environmental > Terrestrial > Soil > Riparian zone | place: USA: East River...
CACCGCGGTCACGACCACAGACCGGGGCGTGTACGTGGCGGGCACGACCCGCGGCCGGCTCTCCAAACAACGGCTGGACGGGCCGTCCGACGCGTTCGTGATGCGCCTGGGCCCCGACGGTCTTGAACGCTGGACGCGTTCGTTCGGAGGCGACGGAGAGGACGCAGGGCTCGCGGTGGCCGCGCGCGGCCTGAACGTCTTCCTGGGCGGCCGAACCGAGGGCCTGCATCGTACGGTCGCGGACCAGGACGGGTTCATCGCGGCCTTCGATCCGGACGGGAGGCCGACCGAGAGCTCTCAGGTCGGCGAAGGGGACGCAGATTCGTTCACGTCGATCGCCGCCGGTGCGAACGGCATCTACTTCGCGGGCTCGACCTCGGGAACGTTCCTCCACGGCGACCCCTTGGGAGGACTCGACGCGGTGATCGGAAAACTCGACTTCGATAGTGGAGTCCTGTGGTCAGAGCAGTTCGGAAGCGCCGCCGACGACGAAGCCACGGCAGTGAGGACCGTCGGGAAGGGCGTGTACGTTGCCGGCTCTGTCGCTGGTGGGCTGCCGGAGGGCACGCCATTGGGCGAAAGCGACGGGTTCTTGCGCAAGTACCTGCCGATCGGGACCGAGATCTGGACGCACCAGTTCGGCACGGACGACTACGATGCCGTCTACGGGATGGCCTCGGACCCGAGGGGCGTGGTCGTCGTCGGCACCACGCACGGCGCGTTCCAGAACCAGACCAACGCCGGTGACCGCGACGTGTTCCTCGTCAAGATCGCGTTTTCCTGACCGTCGAGGCGCCCGAACCCAGGCCGTGGTCTCCCGGGGGCTTGGCAAGGATCGACGTTCTGGAGCAAGCTGACCGCCTATGACCTCCCCGGTCAGGACCCGAGGGGAACGGCCCGTCACCTCACGGATCACTCGTCACGACGTCCTGGCGATCGTGGCACTCGGGGTCCTCTACTACGTCGCCGCTCGGATCGGGCTGCGGCTCGCGGTCGTCGAGGACAACATCACGCCGTTGTGGCCGCCGACCGGCCTCGCGCTGGTGGCGTTCCTCCGGTACGGCCGCCGCCTGTGGCCCGGGGTGGCCATCGCGGCGTTCCTCGTCAACCTGCCGATCACGAACGTCCCTGCAGCGCTCATCACCGCGGCCGGCAACACCCTCGCCCCGATGCTGGCCGCCTGGCTGCTGGAACGGGTCGGCTTCCGGCAGCAGATCGACCGGGTTCGGGACGTGGCGGCGTTGGTCGTCCTCGGCGCACTGCTGAGCATGACGGTGAGCGCCACGATCGGGACCGCGACGCTCGAGCTCTCCTCGCGCAGCCCCCTCGAAGGCTTCTGGACCGCCTGGTCCGCGTGGTGGGCGGGCGACGCGATGGGGATCCTCGTGGTCGCACCGTTCCTCCTGTGCGTGCTCACGTGGCGCGAGGTCGAGCCGAAGCTCGGATGGCGGCGCCTCCCCGAGGCGCTGGCCTTGCTCGTGCTCCTGGTCACGGCGTCCGTGTTCGCGATGTGGAACACCGGACAGCTCCTCTTCCTGATCCCGCCGATCCTCGCGTGGATCGCCTGGCGCTTCCAGCTCCGAGGCGCCGCTCCCGCGGTCCTGCTGGTCTCGATCCTGGCGGCGTGGGCCGCTACGCGCGAGGTGGGGTGGTTCGCCGACCTGTCGCTCGCACAGCAGATGCTCACGCTGCAGCTGTTCAACGCGACGATCGCGTTCACCGCGTTCTTCCTGTCGGCCCTGGTCTCCGAGCGGACGCGGGCCCGAGAGCGGCTGCAGCGCGCCGCCGACGATCTCGACGTGCGCGTGCGGCAGCGCACGGCCCAGCTCGTCGAGGCGAACGACCAGCTGGGTCGCGAGATCGCCGAACGGCGCGATGCCGAGACGAAGCTTCGCCGGAGCGAGCGGGAGCTGGCCGAGGCGCAGGATCTCGCGCGGCTCGGCAGGTGGGAGTGGGACCTGGGATCCGGAGCCGTCACGTGGTCGGACGACCTGTATCGCATCCACGGGTACGAGCCGGGGGCCTTCCCGATGACCTTCGACAAGGCGGTGGAGCTCGTTCCCGACGAGGACCGCCAGCGGATCGAACGCAACCTCGCCGCCGCGCTCGCGATGCGTCAGCGCGAGTTGCCCGACATCGAGTACCGGATCGTCCGCGCCGATGGCGAGCTGCGAGCCCTGCTGGGACGCGCGCGTCTGTTCTTCGACGACGCCGGCTCACCGGTCCGGATGGTGGGCGTCGTGCAGGACGTCACCGAACGGGTCGAGTACGACCGCCAGCACCGGATCGCCGAAACCCTCCAACGAGCCCTGCTGCCGCAGGACCTCCCGTCGGTCGACGGCCTGGCGTTCGCCGCCCGTTACCTCCCGGCGGAGGTGGGGTTCAAGGCCGGTGGCGACTGGTACGACGTGATCCCGCTCGCGAACGGGGACGTCGGTCTCGTGATCGGCGACGTCGCCGGCCACGGGCTGGAGGCCGCGAGCGTGATGGGGCAGCTGCGGATGGCGGTTCGGGCGTACGCCCTCGAGGGACATTCACCCGCCGACGTCGTGGCGCACGCCGACGCCGTCTTGCGGATCGTCGCTCCCCAAGAGCTCGCGACGATCCTGTACGCGGAGGTCGACCCGGCGTCGGGACGCGTCGACTTGGTCAGCGCCGGGCACCCGCCCCCGATCGTGATCGGCGCCGACGGGGCTCGGTACCTCGAGCCACCCCGACAGCCGCCGATCGGCGTCGCCCGAACGTCGACGTTCGGCGAGCTCGTGGTCGAGCTCGATCCGGGGACCACGATCGTCCTGTACACCGACGGTCTCATCGATCGCCGAGACATCGCGCTCGACGAGGGGATGGAGCGGCTGCTGGCGGCGGCCGGCACCGACCGCGGCAGGCCGGTCGAGGCCGTGTGCCGGGAGTTGATCACGGCGCTCGTTCCGAGCCAGGCCACGGACGACATCGCACTCCTGGCGATGGAACGGTTGCCCGTCCACGCGGACCTGTTCAGGTTCACGATGCCCGCCGAGCCGGCCGAGCTGGCCCGGATGCGACGCGCGCTGGCTGCATGGCTCCGAGGCATCGGCGTGGGACCCGCCGAGGTGAACGACCTGGTGCTGGCGAGCGCGGAAGCGTGCTCGAACGCGATCCGCCACGCGTACGGCCCGAGCGCGGGCACCGTGGAGGTCGAGGCGTACCGCGACGACGGCGCGATCGAGCTCGTCGTCCGCGACTTCGGCCGGTGGCGCCAGCGCCGCGGCCCGGGGGGCGGTCGCGGCCTCGCCTTGATCGAAGCGCTCACGCCCTCGATGCACATCGAGCGAGGCGAGAGCGGCACCGTCGTGACGATGCGCAGGACCATCCGAGGCTCGGTCTCGGTATGACCGAGCTCGCGAACCTCGCCGTCGCGAGCGCGAACGGCGTGGTCGTGGCGACCCTCTCCGGCGAGATCGACCTGTCGAACGCCGCAGAGATCACGCGCGCCGTCGTCGGCCGGGTCCCGAACGAAGCCGTCGGCCTGGTGATCGACCTGTCGGATGTGGCCTATCTCGACAGCGCCGGCGTCCGCATGCTGGCCGAGCTCGAACGGCGACTCGGCTGGCGATCGCAGGCGTTCCGGGTCGTCGCGCCGGAGGGCTCGCGCACTCGGAAGGTGCTCTCGATCGCCGGTCTGGACGGGTTGCTGGTGCTGGAGACGTCCGTCGAGAGCGCCTCCGCCAACCTGAAGGGATCGACCGACGTTGCGTGAGTGTCGATCCACGCAGTCGAGGCGGCATCGCTCGAAGCCGCGTTCTACACTCGCACCACGCCCTCGTAGCTCAGTGGAGAGAGCAGCGGTTTCCTAAACCGCGGGCCGCAGGTTCGATTCCTGCCGAGGGCACTCGATCTACCAGCGCAAACGCCCTCTCCGGACCGACCTAGGAAGGCGTTGTTGTGGCCAGGTTGTGGCCAGCGCTACCCGAATAGCTGATCGGCCGCATCGGCGGCCGCCCGCCCCATCGACGGGATGACGGCCGAGTACACGTCCATGGTGAACGCGACGGTGGAGTGCCCCAGCCGCTCGGAGACGGCCTTCGGGTGAACGCCGGCGGCGAGCAACTGCGTGGCGTGGGCGTGCCGCAGGTCGTGGAACCGCGTCCTCGGCAGCTCGAGCTCTCGCGTTACGCGGCGGAAGTCGGCCGAGACCGACCAAGACTGACTTCGGTGCGACGCCAAGGGGTTTGAGGAGGTGAGTCATGGAGCGGAAGGCAGTGAACATCGCGGAGGCGGCGAAGGTGCTCAACCTGCATCCGCTCACGGTGAAGGCGCTGATCGACGAGGGACGGCTGTACGCCGTGAAGGTCGGCAAGCGCTACCTGAGCTGACTCCCGGGGGCAGATACGGGAACGGACCGTTGCTCCCGAGTGGTCTGAGCAAGTGTGAGAATCCAGGCCGTGCGAGGAGCCGCTGTCAAGGCGATCGTGATGCCGACAGGAGTCGTGGTCTTCGCCAGCCTCCTGGTCGCCTGCACTTCGGCCCGTGAACCATCGGACTCGTCTAGAGACGCCCCTCCGGATACACCTCCCCCCATAACGCTGGTTGCGAACCTGGATCAGGACCCCGTTGAGTGGCGCGAGGTCGCCTTCCTGCCCGCGGGCGACAGTAATGACCAGATCGGATTGGACCCCTGCTTCCATTGCGAGGCGCTCGTCCCCGCTGCCCTCGCCGTGGCACCCGACGGCTCCTACTGGATCGCCGACAGCTACAAGCGACGGATCGCACACTACACCGAGGATGGATCGTTCATCGAAGCGATCCCTGTGAGGCGTGGCCCGGCGGACCTCGCGTTCGCCGATGATCGCCTCTATGTGCTCTTCGAGGAAGGCGGTCGAACCGTGGTGCCGGTCGAACCCGGGGCGGTGGGTGAGCCGGTGTCGCTGACCGCCGCGGGGAAGCCGATGCACGTCCTCGCCTTCGTCGGGGGCCAGGAGCAGCTGCTCGCGTGGTTCACGGATGCGGAGAAGACCCTCGGACGCTTCTGGGCCATCGGCGCCATCGATCCGGCAACCGGGGAAGTGACCCCCGCCCCGGGCTGCGCGCCTCGGATGATGTGGTCATGGACCTCGTGCCGCTCCTCGAGACCCGCCCGCTCTCCTACCAGGTCCGTTGGTGGGAGGACGGACAGATCACCAGACGACAGCAGCTCCGGTTCCGCCTCGCTCGAGATTCCAGACGCCTTCGCACCACCGTCGGCGACACGTACCTCCGCACGTCCACAGCGACCGGCGTTACCGCGCTGGTCAGCATCGGGAACGGCCAGGGCCTTCCGGTTGGAATCTGGTATCTCGAGATTCCGCAGGACGGCGGCCGACCGACATTCGAGAGGCTCCCCAGCGACGGGTTCATCGCCGACGCCATGAGGTACATCGCGCTCGGGCCTGATGGACAGATCTACTGGATGCGCCTGTTGAAGGATGGCGTCCATATCTATCGGCGCTGATTGAGCAAGCCGTCGTACGTGTCACCGAATTCCTCCTAACAATCGTCCTCGCGCAACATGCCAACGAGCACCGCTCGGAGCGTCGGGTCCTCCTCGCAGTCGATCAGCAGTTCGCCGAAGGTGCGGGTCTTGGGGTTCCCCCAGAACTCTCCGATCCGGTCGGCTCGGTCAAGATCGGGGAGGCGCAGGACGTGGAGGAGTTCGGCGCGAGCCGCCGACGGAAAGGCCTCGAGCCTCCATATCGTCTCGAGTTCGCGTGCGCGGCCCGGCCGGCATACCTCAGCCCGTGAGGGTCGCGGGCGGAGTCGTCGCCGTCGCCATCTTGACGGTCGCCGCGGCCAGCTGCAGCTCGTCGGGGGATCAGGCTCCAGCGACGACGATGCACTCGTTCAGCGGAGCTGCGAGATCCACTTCGACATTGCAGCTGACGCCGCGGACAACGCAGACACGCTGTCCGAAACGCGGGCACGGTGCAAGGACCTGCTCGATGGATACGGTGTCTCTCTACCCCGACAGATGCAGCAGGCGCTCAGGGATGTAGTGAGCGCGTTGACGACAGGGAACGCGAATCGACTAGAAGCGGCACTCACTGACTTCTCGTCATTCTGCTGATCCTTGTGAATCAGCGCCACGGCTTCTCGGTGCGCCAGCGCTTCGCCCACGGCTGCACCTCGTATCGGCTCCACAGTCGGCCGCGGGTGTCCTCGGCAAGCGGAGCGGGGAAGCCCTTCTCCTCGGCGATCTGGTGGGCGCGTTGCTTGCTCACGCCGAGGAGCTCGGCGATCTCGACGAGGCGCAGCGTCCTCATATGCTCTTGACGTTGGCGGGCTCACCCTCCTGAAGACGGCAAGTCACTCCAAGGCAAGCAAGTCCAGCGCGACGTCGACGAATGGCTGATTCTGGCGTCTGATCTCCGCGGCGTCCTCCTCCCAGCTGACGATTTGTCGATGATCCATGGCCACAGAGCCACGAACGTCTCTTGGATACTCGATCTCGACTTCGAACATGCGATCAATCGACACAACAACGACCGCCGTGAGTTCGTGGGCGTCGTCCGGGTACAGGACGGCGAGCGCAGCATGTGCAAGGTCGATGTCCCTAGCCTCTAGAAAGTCGCGCAGGCGGCTCCATCCCAAACCCGGCTCGTCACGGCGTTCTCGAGTCAACTTCTCAATCGAACGGCGCTCGTCACCCGTCAGCGTAGTCCGCCGCCTGAGGAGCCTCATACCCCCTTGACGGCACATCGGGTCACCGAGCTGGGCTGGAAGAACCCCCGGGGAGTGAGGACCGGCCCCGGGGGTTCCTGTTCCCGGTCAGCTCCGTGTAGGTAGGGGAGAGGGAAGCCGGGAACGCTTAGAAGCGGGTAGCAGATTCAGACAGTCTGACCCGGTGCCGCTTGGCTTTGTAGGGCCTTTTGGGCGAGCCCCACGCCGCCTACGACGTCCCAGATTGTGGGATCTCTACCTCTGCTCCATTTCCGCGAGCAACCCGAACACGACGGCCGCGCCGCCCTCCCCTCCGGCCAGCAGCGCCATCGCGAGCAACGTCGGGGCACGTCTGGAGTGCAGTTTTGTCACTCTGATTCCCTCGCGCCGTGTTTCCTCGACGTTCTACTGGGTAGCGGCGCTCTAAGGGAGGCGATATGGCACGGACTTTGGCGATTCTCTTGGGTGTCTGGGTTGCGATTTCGATCCCAACCGGTCTCGTCGTCGGTCGGTTCATCGCCGCAGCTTCGAGGCTCCCGCGCTCCGGACCAACGAAGCTGTGGAAACCGGAGACTCAGGGGCGGGGCGGCCCGAAGCTGCGAGCTGTTGGCACTCCGAAGCTGTGGACACCGGAGCCTCACCGGCGCGCCGCATGAAGCCGGGAGCTGCTGGCACTTCACTGAGCCGAATCGCGTAGCCAACAAACGAAGGGGCCTACCGCGAGGGAGGTTGAGGCGGGCGTCCTTCCTTCTCGCCGAGACCTCAGTAGCAGCCGCTCGCCCAGAGAGAAGAGACGAGGCCCTCTGCCAGGGCTCCCGCCCGCGGTCGGCGAGTAGGCGCTACTCCCGCTGCGTTTCCCTCAGCAGCCCGAACACGACCGCCCTGGCTGCTGGTTCCTCCTCCAGGTCGATCAGCAACTCCCCGAAGGTGCGCGTCTCCGGGTGTCCCCAGAATCCGATCCGATCCGATCCGCTCGCTCGAAGTCGGGGAGCATGAGGACGTGGAGCAGTTCGGCGGGGGGAGCGGGACCGAGCGCGTCGAGGCGTTGACGTAGCCGGCGCTCGAGCTCGTCCTGGATTGGCGGAAGGAGCAAGACGCGTGCGGCTGTCTAAGTGACGGTTCAAGAAGTCCTCGACGACCTGCCGGACAAGTTCGACGCGTAGACCCCCTGCTTAGGCTTTCGATTTCTCCGTGGCCCTGTCTATCAAGTGCGCAAGTCGCTCAAGGGCGTCGGCCAAAGCCCTCAATTCGTTACGTAGCGCGCCCACGCATCGATCGTGGTCCTCTTCGTGTTCCTCATCGTGTCCCTGTTCGTCGTCGGCCCGCCGGCCCTCACGGGTCCGTCGCGGTGCTGCTCTCCCTCCTCGTCATCATCAGGAGCCATTGGGTCGGGCTGGGTGCTCTTGCGGACCTCCGGATCGGGTGTCTCTGCCGCGAGTGCCAACCGAGGGGCCGACGGATGAGGTTTGCCACTGCGGAAACTCCTGTCGCGCCCACGACGCCCGGTTGGCCTCGCGAGCGGCTACCGCCGAGGAGATCGACCTCCACATCTCGTGCCGTCAAATCCGGCACAGAAGGGAAGGGTCTCATGGACGAATCGCTGGTCAGGGGGACTTGGGACGCCACGCCGGCACATAGTTAGGGACATCTGATCACCGGAAACTAAGGCACAGATACGGAAGGCACGTCGTTTCCTAAACCGCGGGTCGCAGGTTCGATTCCTGCGGAGGGCACCTACTGCCGCTGGGGCGTCTTCGCGTCATTCCGTCACGTCGAGATCAGACCAGGTACAGCGAGACGTCCGCTCGCCGGCGCCTCGTGCGCAAGCGCGATCCCGCGCGCCAACTCGAGGAACGCCGGCAGGGCCGGCGAGATGTGATCGTCGAACCACAGGAGGCCGTACTCGATCGTGGGTGTGGGGTCCGCGATCCGCCGGTAGACGACGCCCCGGATCGGTAGCAGAGCCTCCATCGGGACAGCGACCGCGGTGATACCGACCCCCTCTGCGACGAGCGTGAAGCGATTGGCTCCGATGCCGGAGACCTCCACCAGATTCGGGGGATCCGTCCTCCCGAACATCGACCGAAGGACGTGATCGGCGAAGCGCGGGTTGAGGCCCTTCGGCATCGCGAGGAACGGTTCCTTCCGGAGCTCCTCTCGCGGGACCCACTCGAGACGAGCCAGCCGATGGTGCTCTGGGATCGCAAGGACGAGCTCCATCAACCCGAGCCGAAGGTACTGGGGCGTCTCGGGTGAATCGAACGGGAGATAGGCATACACGACGTCGAGCGCTCGGCGGTTCAGCGCAAGGATGTTCTCCGGCGTGGTGCCCAGGTGGACGTGCACGTCGAGATCCGGGAACCGCGTGCGAGCTTCTCGCAGGACCTCGTCCGCGACCGGACCGTGACCGATCGCGCTCCCTCCGAACTTCAGGATCGTGCTCTTCCCCGGGGCGATGTCCCGGGCGCGCTCCACTGCACGGTCGGCGAGCTGGACGATGAGCCTCGCCTGTTCGAGGAAACGCTCTCCCCCCAGGGTGAGGCTGATCGGTCGCGAGCCTCGATCGAACAGCTCCAAGCCCAACGAGCGTTCCAGCGCTTTGATCTGAAGAGAGAGACCAGACTGCGCGATCCTGAGACGCTCGGCCGCTCGCCCGAAATGACGCTCTTCAGCCACGGTGACGAAGGACCGTAGCTGCCGGAGTTCCAACTTCCCATTCACCTCCCGACGGGATTCCGCCCAGCTATCGACACGGTCGCACCCAGACGCTATTTTGAACCAAGCGGTACAGAAAACCATTTTGAACTAGGCGATTCGAAATGTCCACCCCGCCACTCGAGGGAGGAACGGATGCCGCGGCCGGTCGCATACGTGCGTAGGGACGTCGTGAAGACCGCGAAGGAGGCCTTCTGGGATGGCGGGTATGAGCGAACCGCGATTTCCGATCTGGAGGGGCGGACGGGGCTCAACCGATCGAGTCTGTACCTCGCGTTCGGGAGTAAGCGCGAGCTGTTCACCGTGGCACTCGACTCCTACGTCGAGGACGTCCTGGATCCGTTGCTGGCACCGATGGAGCTTGGCCCGCCCGACCTTCGGGCCATCGCGATCTTCTTCGCCGGCGTGAAAAAGATCATCGGCAGCGGCCGTGGCCATGGACGTCGCGGGTGCTTGATGATCAACACGGTCGCCGAGCTCGCCCCGCAAGACGAGGATGCGGCTGCCCGGTCCGTGGCGTTCCTGGATCGACTCCGAGGGGCATTCACCCGATCCTTGGAAGGAGCGGCCGCGTCCGGTGACATCGACGGTGACGCGGCCGCGAGGCGCGCGAGCGTGCTCGCGGCGAGCACGTTCGGCATCTGGTTGACCGCTCGCTTCGACCCCGCCGCCGCGGCCTCCCTGTGTGACGAGATGACGTTGGAGATCGAGTCCTGGCGGTCCTCGCGCACCGCTCACCCATCGCGGCGCCGCTCGGGCTGAGCCCTCCTTTCGAGCAGCGCGATCGCACGATCAGCAATCCGTATTGGTCCGCGCACCTGGGCCTCCTAGGGTTCACCCCGCACCTCAGCGAACGACGAGGGGAGACCAGCGATCGGCAAGGGTGGGGGCGACCGAGAGCGCCCGAGTCGGCAACCAGAGGTCGAGTCAGAGTCGCGGTATCGGACGCTCCTCGAGCAGATCCCGGCGATCGTGTACATCTGGGACGTGTCGGAAGGACTCGAGAACATCGTCGAGGAGTACGTGAGCCCCCAGATCGAGCGTGTCCTCGGCTTCCATCCCGACGAGTGGATGGCGAACCCGAAGCTCTGGATCGACCGGATCCATCCGGAGGACCGACCCCGTGTGATCGGTGAAACCGCGCGATGCGTCGAGACTGGGCGTCCTTTCAAGCTCGAGTATCGGATGCTGGCCAAGGGTGGTCGCGTGGTGTGGCTCCACGACGTCGCGTCGGTCCTCGCCCGGGATGACACCGGTCAAAGCTATCGGTACCAAGGTGTGCAGCTCGATATCACTGACCGGAAGGAGGCGGAGGACGCTCAACGGCGCGGCGCCGAGGAGCTTCGCCGGTTCGAGCAGCAGCGTCGTGAACTGCTGGAGAGTCTCGTGACCACGCAAGAGACCGAGCGTCGCCGGATCGCGGACGGGATCCACGACGAGACCATCCAGAGCCTGTTCGCGCTGCAGATGCGGCTGAACGCGATCGCCACCCGCTACCCTGAGCTCGAGCAGCTGGAGGACTTCCCGCAACTGCGACAGGAGCTGCTGGATGTGGTGGCCGGACTGCGGAATCTCACCTTCGAGCTGCACCCCGACATCCTCGAGACCGAGGGTCTGGTGCCCGCCCTGCGTCTCCACGTCGAACGATGGAGGACGCCGGACGCGCCGGAGCTGAACGTCGTCGATCGTCTGGAGCGACAGCCATCGAAAGAAACCCGCTCGATGATGTATCGGATCGCGCAGGAAGCGCTGACGAACGTCCGCAAGCACAGTCACGCGAGCCGGATCACGGTCTCCCTCGAGCATCGGGACAGAGGATTCCGCGTCGTGATCGAGGACGACGGCGACGGTTTCGACGCGGAGCGCGCTCCGAGGTCAGACCGGGACCACCTTGGCCTCACGTCGATGCGCGAGCGAGCGGAGATGGCCGGGGGGTGGTCAACGGTCCGGAGCGGTCCAGGCGCGGGGACTACGGTCGAGATCTGGCTCCCGGACGCCGACTCCGGCTGAACCCCAGAGAACATCGACAACATCCCTCGGGGCGACCCGGAGGCGGGGGCACGATGACCGCAGCGGCACGACCGCGCACATGAGCCTTCGCCGAGCACCGACCCCGCGTTCGAGCCGATCGCGTCCGTGCGATCGAAGTCCGCAGCATGAGGACATGGAGCAGCTCGGCGCGGGGAGCGTGCCGTAGGGCGTCTGGACGGGCCAGGACCCATCGTTCGAGTTCATATGGCCACACGCGTCCCTCTCGATCTTGGTGACAACACAGGCAGTTGCAGACGAATGGTGCACGGAGTCATACTCGATTCGGCCGAGAGGACTGCATCATGGCGATCCTTCTCACAAAGGATGAACGACTAGTTCTGCAGGATCTCGCCTCAGGCAGAAGCATTGAGGAGATCGCTGCCACCCTCAACTGGCCGCTCCAGGCGGTGCGGTGGACCTGCACGCACCCGCTCATCACATGGGTGCTGGACGAACTCGAAGCACGTACCACCCAGGCCGACTCCCCTTGGGCAGGTAGAGAGGTAAGCCAGGGGCGCGCAATCGTCGATTACATCGCCAGACGATGGGCTCGCCGTGCGACGCGGGCTCCCGGTGCGCCCAATGGCCAGACACGATCCTAAGCGGGGAAGACTTGACCCGAGATATCAGGCACCGCACCCGCGATAAAACGGTTGCAATCACATACGGTGTACAGACACCGCGGATTGCCGTTGTCCGCATGAACGTACTCTGAGTGCCCACAGGTCGCGCAGTAGACCCTAGTGGAGCCTTCGTTGGGCGAGGGTTCGAGCGGTTCGACTCGCCATGTCATGCGGCCACCGTAAGCCAACTGGGGTATCGAGGCATCCGCTGAAAGAGGCACCTTGGCATCCGTCGAAAGACCTAAACGGTCGGTTCCCCGTGCGGCGCCGGCTCCGGATGCGCTCAATGCCCCGGCGTGTTTGCCAAGACCCAACAGCCGCCTGACGATCCCGAGACATGGCCGATATCCCCCCCGATTGATGCACCCCAACCCGGACGTCTCCCGTCCCACCGTCGTAGGCTCGGGTACGCCTGTTGGCTCGCTGGAAGGAGGAAGGTATGGACAAGGTCGTGCATTTCGAGATCCCGGTGGACGATGCAGCGCGGGCGAAGGAGTTCTATCGCACCACCTTCGATTGGGAGTTGAACGACATGGACATGGGTGGTGGCAACACGTACACCACCGTCACAACGACCCCGATCGACGAGCAGAGTCGGCTCCCTACGGAACCGGGTGCGATCAACGGCGGCTTGATGAGTCGGACCTCGGACACGCCCGTCTCGGTCATCACGATCGGCGTCGACGCCATCGACGATGCGCTGAAGAAGATCGAGGCCGGCGGCGGCAGCGTCGTCTGGAGTCAGCGACGGTCGTGAGCTCCTCGTTCGGGCCGCCGGGGGGTACAGGCTCGCGACGACGCGCGGGATCCGGCGTTGGATCGGGACGGCGGCGTCGAACAGCACGAGTTCATGAAGGCTCCCTCCTCGGCTGCCCGGCCGCTTACGTGGCCGCGCGAGCGGTTCCGTCCTTCGAGGCGATCGCCGCCTGGGTCGGCGGCTCACCTTCGGGAGCAGCTTCGAGCGTGAACACCTCGACTCGGTTCCGGCCGTTGGCCTTGGCTCGATAGAGAGCTCGGTCGGCGTTCCTGACCAGACGAGCCGCGTCGGGGGCGTCCTCCGGGAAGACGGCGATGCCGAAGCTCGCGGAGACGCTCGAGTCGCCCTCGAGGACGCGC
>Ga0193738_1000882_pt1 | contig 13158 bp, 14 predicted proteins | sample L2a1metaG_FD_144927 | JGI IMG/M metagenome (GOLD analysis project Ga0193738, IMG submission 144927) | Soil microbial communities from a riparian zone of the East river system, Colorado, United States - L2a1 | ecosystem: Environmental > Terrestrial > Soil > Riparian zone | place: USA: East River...
CACCATTAATATTACATGATCACCAGCGTCTTTAAAATTTGTCAACATACTTGAAGGATCACTTCCGTGATTTGGCTCTGTCAATCCAAAACAACCCAGCCATTCACCGCTTGCCAACTTTGGCAAAAACTTTTTTCGTTGCGCTTCACTTCCATAAGCATAAATAGGAAACATAACCAACGATCCCTGCACTGATGCGGTAGAACGAACCCCACTATCGCCACGTTCCAGTTCCTGCATCATCAATCCATAAGAAATATAATCAAGGCCGCCGCCGCCATATTCAATCGGAACTGTCGGACCGAAACATCCAAGATCACCTAATTGTTTTACAATTTGCTGCGGAAACTCTGCCCGCTGTGCATAATCTTCAATGATGGGAGAAATTTCTTTCTTCACATAATTTCTTACCGACTCACGAATTAATTTTTGTTCTTCAGTGAGTAATTCATCTATCAAAAAATAATCCGGGCTTTGAAAAACATCAGTACGGGAAGCCATTCGTTGAAGATTTTAAATTTAAGATTTCAGATTTTAATAAGGCGGCACAAAGTTAAGGGATTGAAGAATGAGTGTGTTCCTAACTTTCTCTCTACTATTAAGCTGCTGTTGCATCGCACTCTTGTACTGCAATAATTCTATTCAGCTCACACTCTCTGCGCCTCTACGTGAATTTCTTTGCGCCTTTGCGTGAAAAATTTATCTTGAGAAAAATATTCACATGAAGATTTTATTTTTCTCTCTTTTTATTAGCTGCTTTCTTATTGCATGTAGCAATGAACATAAGTCTCCTGAAGTTTCAACAACACAACCAGAAAAATATGATCTATCTAAAGATACCTCCGTGTATTCTGGTGAGATGAAGCGTTACTGGCTTGTGTTATTACAAAAAGGACCCAACAGAAATCAAGATAGTATCAGCGCAGAAAAAATTCAAGCTGCACACATGGCGAATATCAACCGTCTTGCAAAAGAAGGAAAACTAATAATGGCCGGACCGATCGGCGTCGAAGATGACCTTCGCGGAATTTTTCTTATGAACTGCGCTGACTCAGCCGAAGTAGAAAATTTTGTAAGAACCGATAGCGCCGTTATTACCGGCAGATTGATCATGAAATATTATCCCTGGTGGGCAGGGAAGGGAAAATATATTTTCAAATAAGATCAATTACAGCACTTGTAGAACTTCATTCTCTTTAAGAATTTCAGAATGATTTATTGATTGTAAGAGACAGCCAAAAACATGATCACTAAACCGGGGCTTAAATTTAAAATTTGTTGTTTCAATATGCTTTGGCATATCGATCCCGATAATTTTCCATCTATGACCAGCCATACTCTCTAAAATTGTTCCCATCTTAGGTGTTGTTTTTTCTGTAAAATCCATTATTGTAATTATGCCCCCGGGAGTATTAAAAACTTCATAGACACAGCCTAACTGAGAGATATTTTTTTCAGGTAAATAATCGTTCATCTCATGTTGATATTGTTCAGCTATAGCCCTTGCTTCTTCCGCAAAATCCTCTTTTTCACTTGCATAAATAATAGCACGACTTGCATTCACCAACAACCCACAATCTCTTATCATTGCATTTTCAGAGATCTCTTTCAAACTGCCACCTTGTGCCCCCACACCCGGAACAAGATAAAAATGATGCGGAGTTAATTTTCTTATATCAGTAAATTCATCAACTTGTGTAGCACCAATAACAAACATTAAATTTTCGAGTGTGCCCCAATTTGAAACTGTCTTCAATACTTTCACATAAAGAAATTCATCAACACCATGTCTTGTATCTTCACGTACCAACTTTTTGAACTCGAAATCAGTTGCTCCTTTATTCGAGGTGAGACCCAGAACAATTGCCCATTTACCATCATAATTTAAGAATGGTTCCACACTATCTTTTCCCATATAGGGGGCAACAGTTATAGCATCAAAAGGCAGTGTTTCAAAAAAAGCTTTTGCATATTGATCCGATGTATTTCCAATATCACCACGTTTGGCATCAGCGATCTTAAAATGTTCATCCCCTATATAGCGAACAGTTTTCTCCATTGCTACCCATCCTTTTATCCCTAATGCCTCATAAAAAGCCGTGTTGATCTTATAGGCAACGCACAGGTCTTTTGTTGCATCAATAATGGCTTTATTAAAACTATAAACAGGATCTGGTTCAGATAAAAGATGCTTGGGGATTTTCCTAATGTCAGTATCTAACCCAACACATAGATAAGATCGTTTTTTGAAGATTTGCTCAACGAGTTGTTGACGAGTCATACAGCGAAGATAAGAACGACGATTTACTTGATTTGAAAAGATTAGCAGGAAAATTCGAAAAATCAATTAACCAATTAACCTTTTTAATACCTCAGCAAACATCCATATTTCTTCAAAACTATTATACAAAGGAACTGGTGCAAGCCGAATAACATTTGGTTCCCGCCAATCCGTAAAAACTCCCTCTTTCATCAATCCATTATAAATATCTTTTCCATTTTCAAGCATCAACATTGAAACCTGGCAGCCTCTCTCCTTTTCATTTCTTGGAGTAATAAATTCAATAATTTTTTTACTGGATGAATTATTTATTTCATCCAACAAAAACCACATGTATCCAGTCAACGATCTTTGTTTAGCTAAAATTTTATCCCAACCCGCTTCTTCAACAATTTCCAGTGCTGCACGATGTGATGCATATAAAAACATACCCGGTGTACTTAATTGCCAGCCTTCAGCTCCGGGCATTGCTTTAAATCCTTTTTCCATTCTAAACCTTGTCGGCTTATCATATCCCCACCAGCCGGCAAATCTTGAGAGGTTTTCATTGTGATATTTTTCATGAATGAATGCTCCTCCTATTGCCCCTGGACCTGAATTCAAATATTTGTAGGTACACCAACAGGCAAAATCAACATCCCAGTCATGCAAATGCAATTCAACATTGCCGGCAGCATGCGCAAGATCAAAACCAACTTTTGCTCCTGCAACTTTTGCAGCCTTAGTAATTTTTTCCAGATCAAAAAATTGGCCCGTGTAATAATTGATCCCGCCAAACAATACTAAGGTTGTTTCTTCCCCATGCTTTTCAATTGTCGAAATAATATCTTCGGTTCTTAAAATATATTCACCGTTTCGCGGAGCCACTTCAATAATTGCAGTGGCCGGATCAAATCCTTTATTTCTTACATGCGTTTCAAAAGCATACTGATCACTTGGAAAAGCTTTTGCTTCACAGATTATTTTATATCGCTTTGCATTGGGATTATAAAAACTTACAAGCATCAGGTGAAGATTGACAGTAAGCTGGTTCATTGCCACAACTTCGTTTGGTAGTGCACCAACAATTTTCGACAAAGGATGAGCTAACTTTTCGTGATAATCCATCCATGGTTCTTTTGCATGAAAAAAAGATTCAACCCCCAATGATGCCCAGTCAGAAAGTATTTGTTGTATGTAATTATTAGCAGACTTTGGTTGCAACCCAAGTGAGTTTCCTAAAAAATAGATCTTCTGTTTACCAGCAGCTTCAGGAATAATGAATTTTTCTCTAAAGCCCTTTAAGGGATCGCCAGCATCTAACTGTTGTACAAAGGATAACCCGGTTTCGAATTTCATATAATCAAACCTAAGAAAAATGCAGTAATTTTCTTTTATTAATCAGGAGAGTATGATAAAAACTTTTGGTCTTACTCATATTGCTCTGCCAGTAAAGGATGTAAAGAAATCTTCGGCCTTCTATCAAAAAATTTTTGGTGTAAAAGAAATGTATTGCTACCCTGATCTTATACAGGTGCAAACTCCCGGCAGCAAAGACATAATCGTTTTTGAAAAGCAAAAGAAAAAAACAGTTTCTTCAAAAAATGGATTTCATTTTGGTTTCAGATTACCAAAACCTACAGACTTAAATCCTATTATTAAAAAAATAAAAGAAGCTGGTGGAAAGATCAAAGAAACCGGTGAGTTTGTTCCTGGCGAACCGTATGTTTTCTTCTATGATCCGGATGGATATGAAATAGAAATCTGGTTTGAAAAAATTCCTGCTTCTTTAAAGTTATTTAATTAGCTATTTAAGCAGATTCGGGTAATCAGTAATAATTCCATCCACTCCCATCTTTTTGAGTTTCTTTATCTGCTTTTTATCATTTACTGTCCATGGAATAATTTTCATGCCTTTATCATGACACTGTTTTACCAGCTTATCATCCACTAATGTCTGGTTGGGACTATAGTATTCCGGCGTATACCCAAGTTTATTCAATTGCCCATTAAGATCATTTACATCTGAATCTTCTATCAGCATCGAAGTTTTTATTGAAGTATATTTTTCATGAACATATTTTAACGTCCTGAAATCAAATGACTGAATGATCACCCTGTCTTCTATCTTTTTTTCTTTGAAAACTGCCATTAGTAATTCAACAAACTCTGAAGGTATGGGGTGAAATCGATTATCGCCGGCGGGCAAACTTTTTGTTTCGATATTATATTTAACCCTTGGTAAATTCTTTTTGACGAGATATGCTTCAACGCTGTCTACCAGGTCACCGAGCAGCGGCTTTACTGCTTTTATTTTTTGCTGTTTCGGAAAACGTGGATTCGGTTTCATTCCGACGTCGTATTTCAAAACTTCGTCATAGTTCATTTGGTAAATATTAAGTTGCATTGCTTCAACCGGATTTACAAATGATCCATCCGGCTTTGTCGTGATCTCTGTCCCAAACCATGGTTCATGCGATACAACAACTTTATTATCTTTTGTGATCACCACATCCATTTCTAAAGTAGTTACGCCAAGGTCGATCGCTTTCAGCATGGCAGGTATCGTATTTTCCGGCATTAATCCACGACAACCGCGATGACCTGCTACGTCAAATACAGGCTTTTTTAAATTTGCTTCATTCACAAAATTCATAAAGAAGAAAAGGATAATAAGTGATAAGAAGTATTTCATTTACCAAATAATTGATGTTGTATTTTTTTCATTTCATCAGCAATAAATTTGCCATCACTTCCCTGCTCGTTTAGCTTGTCCATAATGTTTTGAAAACTTTTTTCATTACGATTCTGGCTTAATTTAAAAACATTGTCTATTGATTCCACTTCAATTTCAAATGCAACAATAGCTTTCATCAATGGTTCTGTATACGCAGACGTTAAGTTATCAAATACAGTTGTAGAGGCAACATTATTATTTTCGTAATGAAGTGTCAATCGCCTAAGAATTGCTATAAGGTCTTCTTTATTCCCAAACCTTATAGACCCTTTGGCATGCACACTCATATAATTCCAAGTGCTTGCCTGGTGAGGATCATCATACCATGTAGCACTTACATAAACATGCGGGCTTGTGAACACAGCTAAGACATTCGGATTTTTTTCAAATGCTTTGTGATGATCATTGTTTCTCATGATGTGGCCAGTAAGAAATAATTTACCATCCTTTTCATCGATAAAAACCGGCACTTGTGTTGCAACGGGCTTATTTTCTTCATTTACTCCCGTTAGAAAAACAAAAGGATGCTTACGCATAAACTCAAGCACCACTTCCTGATCCTTTTCTTTAAAATAAGGTAAGTTATACATGAAGCGAATTTAGTATTTCCATCCATTATTGATGGAAAGATCTATGCAGTCTATGAAATGGGAATACTATTATTGATTCACAAATTCGAGTGGCGTTGTTTTTGGCATTTGTGCATTCCGCATTGCAATACTTCTTACTGCAACTGCAGCAAAATCTTCGAATGCTTTTTTTGTGATCTCATCATCACTCATCATGATGGGCACACCCTGGTCACCGCCTTCACGAATGCTTTGTACCAATGGTATTTGACCAAGAAATGGAAGATCATATTCTTCCGCCAATCTTCTTCCTCCATCTTTTCCAAAAATGTAATATTTATTATTAGGCAATTCTGCCGGTGTGAAGTAACTCATGTTTTCAACCAAACCAATAATAGGAACATTCACTTGTGCCTGGCCAAACATTGCAATCCCTTTTTTTGCATCTGCTAATGCTACATCCTGCGGCGTTGTAACAATCACAACTCCTGTTACAGGTACTGTTTGCACCAATGTCAAATGAATATCGCCTGTACCCGGTGGCATATCAACAACCAGGTAATCCAATTCACCCCAATATACATCCGTTACAAATTGACGAATAGCACTGCTTGCCATAGGACCACGCCATACAACCGCATTTTTTTCATCAACTAAAAGTCCAATACTCATCAGCTTTATTCCAAAACGTTCAAGCGGTACTATCATTCCTTTATCGCCGCCAACATCCATCATCATTGGTCTTTCTCCACGAACACCAAACATGATCGGCACACTGGGTCCATAAATATCTGCATCCATCAAACCAACTTTTGCACCGCCTTGCGATAATGCAAGAGCAAGATTTGCTGCCACTGTTGATTTACCAACACCGCCTTTACCACTTACTACTGCTATTATATTTTTTACTTTAGGTAGTACGGCACCGGCATCGGTTCTTTTTGTTGTTGTATTCGATGTGAAATTTACTTTTACGTTCGCATCTTTATTCACTAAGATCTTGATCGCATTCACGCAAGCATTACTGATCATATCTTTCATCGGGCAGGCCGGTGTAGTTAGTACTACTGTAAACGATACATCATTTCCACTTATCTCAATATCCTTGATCATATTTAGCGTTACAAGGTCCTTTCCAAGATCAGGTTCCTGCACATTACTCAGCGCTTCAAGAATTTTTTCAGTAGTCATTTAAAAGTATTTGTTAAAAGTATTTCGAACCCACAAAGTTAGCCATTAAATAGCCGAATTTGTTTTACGAAATCAGCAACTTGTCGTTATTTTTGGCGCGGTGAAGAAAATTGTACAATACCTTATTTTACTGCTGTTTTTTATACCCGCAACATTGAAAGCGCAGTTTGAAAACGTTCGTGATTCCGTTGTCCAACTTTATGGGGTAGTGATGACTGCCGACAGTCTTGTTGGTATTCCTGCTGTGAGTATCGTAATAAAAGGCCAAAACCGCGGAACTATCACTAATAACCAGGGAGTTTTTTCAATTGTTGTGCTTAAAGGGGATGTTATTGAGTTTACTCACGTCAGTTATAAACCAAAAATTGTTTCCATTCCAAAAAATCTTGAAGGCAATCAATATAGCGTAGTGCAATTGATGATCGCCGATACAGTTTATCTTCCAGCAACGATCATCCGGCCGAGGCCTACTGCCGCACAATTTGCCCGTGATTTTGCAAATACAAAGATCCCTGATGATGATTACGAGACGGCAAGAAAAAATACATCCGTTGCAAAACGAAGAGCATTGGCACAAGGTATGCCTGCTGATGGCCGCGAAGCTTCTAACATACAATTGAGAAATGTTGCGACAAAAGCTTATTACGCTGGTGGAGTTCCTCCACAAAATATTTTTAACCCCGCTGCATGGATGGAATTTATCGAAGCCTGGAAACGGGGAGATTATAAGAAGAAGAAAAATTCTACGAACGACTAGATCTTCCTGATTTAATAAATCTTGAGAAACTATGTAGCCAGCTTTTTGTAATTCTTATCGACTTCTGTTGCGTCGCACTCTTTTACAGTAACAATTCTACTTTACTATTTATAAGAAGTATTTTCAAACCGTTTAGGTCTTGTCATGTCGAGCCGGGATAATTAATTCACTTTCGATCTTAGCAATGCCAGGCGAGACATCTCATAGGTCAACTATACTGAGTTGTCTCGGCTCAATTTCATCCAATTGTTAGATAACAATATGTAGCGGCTCGACATGACAAGATGGGCTGTGCTAATGTGTTAGTTTCAATTCTTACATTTGAGTAAGAAAATTTCAACACTATGATCAATCCTGGTAAAAATATTTCTGTCATCGGTGCCGGCACCATGGGTAATGGTATTGCACATGTATTTGCGCAAAACGGTTTTAAAGTTTCAATTGTTGATGTCTCACTTACACAGTTGGACAGGGCCATCGTTAATATCGGTAAAAATTTCGACAGACAAATTGCAAAAGGAGCTGCAACCGAAGACCAGAAAAAAAATGCGTTGGCAAACATTTCAGTTTTCAGCAATATAAATGAAGGAGTAAAAGATGCAGATCTTGTAGTGGAAGCAGCAACCGAGAACGTTGAACTTAAATTAAAAATCTTCGAAGAGATTGACAAGTTTGCACCAAAACAAACGATACTGGCAAGTAACACATCATCGATATCTATAACAAAGATCGCAAACGCTACTGGCCGTGCTGATAAAGTGATCGGCATGCATTTTATGAATCCAGTTCCCGTAATGAAATTGGTTGAAGTGATCAATGGCTATTCTACAAGCAAGGAAGTAAAAAATACGATAGTTGAATTAAGTAAACAGCTTGGCAAAATACCATGTGTTGTTAATGATTATCCAGGTTTTATTGCCAATCGTATTTTAATGCCAATGATCAACGAAGCAATTTATAGTTTATATGAAGGTGTAGCTGGCGTGGAAGAAATAGATACGGTAATGAAACTCGGAATGGCTCATCCAATGGGGCCGCTACAACTCGCCGATTTTATTGGCCTGGATGTTTGTCTTTCTATTTTAAAAGTATTGAATGATGGTTTTGGCAATCCTAAATATGCACCTTGTCCATTACTTGTAAATATGGTAACTGCTGGTAAGCTTGGCAGTAAAAGTGGTGAAGGGTTTTATGTTTATAGTGCGGGGAGTAAAGAGTTACTGGTGAGTGAGAGATTCAAGTAGTTTTATACAACAAATTGAAACTTTCCAACCTTCTATATGTCTTAAAGTAGAATAACTATTTTGTAATCAGGCACTTATTTTGCTGTGTATTAGCGTCTAAATGAATCTACAAGAACCAACCATGAACAAAGCCAAGAAACTTCAACAACTTCATGAAAAAATGATAGCTGAGATACAAGATTATGCGATCATTCTTCTTGATCTCGATGGCACAATTCTTACCTGGAATAAAGGAGCACAATCCATAAAGGGCTATAAGGAAAGTGAAATATTGGGGCAAAATTTTCGCATTTTCTATTTGCCGAGAGATCGTGAAGAAAGACTTCCCGAAAAATTAATTGATCTCGCCGTAAAAGAAGGCCGGGCCAGGCATATTGGAAGAAGAGTAAGAAAAGATGGAACAACTTTTTGGGGCAGCATTCTTATTACTGCTCTGCATGATGATGATGGAGAAGTAATTGGCTTCACTAAGCTTACAAAAGAGTTAGGTGAAAATGAAATTGATTAGAATTTTTCTTACATAAAAAAATCCCCCGAAACATCGGGGGATAACAAATCACTAAACTGTATAACCTAAAGTTAATTATTGTCTTGGAGGACCACCACGGCCACGCAATGTTGGCTCGATCTGTTCTTTCCATGTTTTGAATTTATCATCTCCAAGAATCGTTTTTACTTTTACATCAAGAGCTTCTGTAAAAGGTTTCATTTTTTCCTGCATAGCTGCACGAATAGCGTCGCGGTCACCACCAGCACTCGCCATTGCTTCTTCACGAACTTTATCCTGCGCCTTATAATAATCCAAATAAGCCGCATCCATATCCTTCATCTTCGCTTCATCAAGCTTAAATGCACTGTCAGCTTTAAAATGAACTCTTTTTACTCTTTCCTCAGGAGTAGGCATTTGGAAACCTCCACCTTGTGCAAACGAAGGAGTTATGCCTGCTAGCATTACAACAGCGAGAGCAATAATCGTTTTTTTCATTTGTTATTTATTTTATTTAAAAATTAAGAAAGCTATTTATTATTTATTTTCTTTTTTATCAGATGGCTTGCGTGGTCCGTTGTTGCTAATAATTCTTTTTACGATCTGCTTTATGAACGAATCCATCTTAGGTTTTTGTTCTTCGTCACACAATGCTTTTATTGATTGGAAATAATGAAATGTGCTGATATCAAGTTCCATTTGCTTCTCCCCGATCTTCGAAGCATAAGAGTTCAAAACAGAATCATTAATACCTTGCTGATATATAAGAGAGAAAAAATCTTCTTTAGATTTTGTAAGCTGTTTAAATAATGGCCTCATATTCCTGAACTGCTGTGAACGAAGCGAATCATATGCAACGGCCTGTTCATCGTTCAATCCTACTTCATCTTTTACTTTCTGTATTGCCATGTCATGCATTTCCTTATCAGATGGCTTTGGCGGATGAGAAGGTTTATTAAAGACAAAAAAATACAAAAGCCCAATATTGGCGATCAGTAAAACACTTGTAATAAGTAAGAGTATCCGATTATTTTTTATATAGCTCATTCGTTAGTCAGATTTTCGTAATCGTAATTGTCCACCGAAGCCACTACATTATATTCATTTGCCAATTCAGAAACATTCGCCGTATCGCCAATAACGCTATTATTAGAATTAGATCCCAAAAGAGCCCAGCCGTTCACAGCCATTACCAACACTACTATTGCCATAGCTATAGCTGGTCTGCTGATAAAAGAAAAGGTTCTTTCCCACGCACTATCTTTTTTAGCCATCCTGGCCTGAATGCGGGTAAAAAGAAAAGGATTCGCTTCGGCCCTCTTTACGCCATCAATGCATTGAAGCGTTTGCTCGATCTCCTGTTGTATTTTTTCTTTTGATGTCATTTTACTGGTAATTTGACGATTTATGAGATTGATTCCTTCTACTTATAATGTTTATTATAATACTCCTCAAGTTCTTTCCTAAGGTTTTGATTTGCACGGCTCATCAGCGATTCTACTGCTGATACTGTTGTATTTAACACTTCGCTTACGTCCCTATAACTAAGCCCCTCCAATTTATGCAACGTATAAGCTGTCTTCTGGTTTTCCGGCAAACTTTCGATCGCTTTAAAAAGAACTGTGGCCCTTTCCTTATTATCCAAGCTAACACCGGGATGATGAAAATCGGGAATAGTTTCCTTTTCATCACCTCCTCCTAATGATTGCAAAAAACCAAACCTCTTCTTTCTTTTTTTACTCCGTAAATGATCCAGCGCTGTGGTCGTTGCTATCCGGTAAAGCCATGTCGAAAATTTTGAATCGCCTTTAAACGTACTGATCTTTTCAAACACTTTTATAAAAACATCCTGCGCCAGGTCTTCCGCTTCGGTCTCATTTTGAACGATCCCAAGGATCGTATTATAAACCATATCCTTCCACTGCTCTACAATAGTTTTGAATGCAGTCTCATCTCCCTGTTTCAGTTGCTCTATTAATTCCGTTTCGTTGATCAAGGCTGGTCATTGGTTTTCGGTTTTCAATTTAGGCAACTAATTTCTTCTGAAAAAATCTCCCTGGCCCTGGTTAGGATTTTGTCTTGCAGGCGCCTTTCCAAAGTTCTTAAGGTTATAAGTAAACGTCAGCATAAAATACTGCTTTAAGACCATGGTCGTTACGTCTTCAAAGTAAGTTTCTGTTACGTTTCTTGAAATGCTCTGGTTCTGATTCAGCAGGTCAAATACAGAAAGACGTACCTCTCCTTTTTGACCTTTCAGTATTTTTTTTGCTATCGCCATATTCCAAAGCCAATAGTTTTGATTGTATCCATCGCTTAATCCTGTATAAATTTGATTGCTAAGGTCTGTGTTAAACAACCATCCATTCTTACTCAGAAGATTAAGCTTTGCTGTAGTTGTATGAGAGAAATATTTATTATCCGCACCTGGCTGCAATGTGTTTTTAGCGTTATTAAAACTTCCATTGTAAGAAATGGTATAATCAACATACTGGCTGATGTTGCTGGCCAATACGACGCCGGCATTATAGTTATAAGAAGTAGTAACTCCCTCTTCATTATTTATAAGACCAGGAGTTCTGTTTGCTACAAACCCTGTATTAATGCTCATATTTGTTTTCATAAACTTTAACGGTTGTGCGTATGTAACAAATACATTGAAATTTCGCTGACCATCCAGGTTTATAGGCTTAGTTAATTGAGAACCCTTATACAAAATAACAGAAGGAGTAAGTGTTGAATCTTTTGTAGCTGTATAAGTTGCAGTAGCTACATAATCGTCTGTAAGAGATCCAAAAAAGTTCACGAACAAACTTTGGCTTTTCTTAGTGTCGGTAAATTGGTAACGGCCACCAATTCTATGACCATAGGATTGATCAAGATCAGGATTACCAGTTGTGATCAACAGAGGATTAGAGTTATTAATAACATCCTGCAACTGGTTTACAGAAGGAGGATTTGTATTTGCTCTATAAAAAAGTCTGATGTTCTCTTTCTTTGATAGTGGCAGATTGATCTGTAAGTTGGGTAAAATATTGGTAAACGTTCTTTGTACATGAGTTATATAAGGATACTCCTGGTCGCTTTCAAGAGTTGCAGACTGAAAATCGAGTCCGAAAGAAATTTGCTTGTTACGATCACCTTTGCGAAAACTTATACCGCCTCTTTGTGTCAGGTAAGTGTTTTCAAACACATTGGATAAGCTGGTGTCAAGTTCAGAATATTTCGCAGTTGCATTTTCAAAACTATATGCCTTCTTTTTTGAATCGTTAAAGTTGTAAGATGGATTATAACGGAATTCAAGTATCGCTCCTTTTTTTCCGATAGGCTCGGTATAATTCAAACTACCTGAAAGCTGGTAACCCTTAGTGATCTGATCATTAAATTGACGGGTAGTGTCTTTTACAATAAGTGATGGACCTTTATGATACAAACTATAAGCATCAGTGTACGATTCACCATCCTGGTTATTGATGCCGGTATTGAAATTTGCCGAGAATGTTCTACCTCTTTTTTTGAAAGAATGCCTGTAAAGAATATTATTATTAAAGTTAACGCCAAGTCTTTCTGCCCTGTTTGCATTTAATGTTTGGCTGAGTGTGTCATCTTCATTTGTGAACATCAATCCCTTTGTCAAGCTATTACTGTTATTATTTTGGATACTAATGGACGGAGTGATAAGGATCGAATTAGATGAATCAAGTTTCCAATCGAATCTGAAGTTGGCCCTGTGATTATAATTATTACTCCCTGAAGCGGCATCCTGATCATAAAATTGTGTAGTGTCTCCAATAGGAAAATATTCTCTTGCAATTTTTTCACTGTTTTCCGTTTTCCTGTTATTATAAAAATAACTACCGCTTACATCAAGGTTCTTTCCCCACTTATCATTATAATTTATACCTATTGCATTTGT
>Ga0193738_1000883_pt1 | contig 13131 bp, 7 predicted proteins | sample L2a1metaG_FD_144927 | JGI IMG/M metagenome (GOLD analysis project Ga0193738, IMG submission 144927) | Soil microbial communities from a riparian zone of the East river system, Colorado, United States - L2a1 | ecosystem: Environmental > Terrestrial > Soil > Riparian zone | place: USA: East River...
ACCTGATACTTCGGCAAAGCTTTGGAGTATGCTAAACTTTAAAAGGCCAGAGTGGAATTCTGCCAGCGGAAAATTACTTGCACCGGGGCATGCGCTTGGCACTGCATCTCTGCTCTTTGAAAAAATAGAAGACGATATCATTTTGAAGCAGGTTGAAAAATTAAATGCAACGAAGATGAATCAACAACCTCAGCAAACTACTGATCCATCGCAGAATCCGGAGCAGGAAAGTATACCTAAAGCGGAAACTTCATTCGATGATTTCAGCAAAATGGATTTGAGGGTGGCTACCATTCTTGAAGCAGAACGTGTTCCGAAAACAGACAAGCTGCTGAAACTTAAAATTGATTTAGGTTTTGAGCAGCGTACAATCGTGAGTGGCATCGCGCATTGTTATGAACCCGCTAACATCATCGGTCAGCAGGTAATTATCATTGCGAACCTCGCACCGCGCAAGATCAAAGGCATTGAATCGAAGGGGATGATATTGATGGCTGAGGATAAAGAAGGTAAACTAAAGTTTGCCATGCCTTCTGAAAAAACCGACAACGGCAGCAACGTGAAGTAGAACAATTTATTAAGAACACATTTTGAAAATCAGATTTGTATTTTTTGCAGCACAGTTATTCCTTTTTGTATCAGGTGCGTATTCTCAGGCGTTGACAGTATCATCAACGCAAATGAATTTTGGTGACGTATACGAGAATGCACCGCAAAACCTTTCGTTGGTCCTTACCAATACGTTGAACCGGACAGTGAATATTTACGGAATCCGTTTTTACAGCATCTATGGATTGCCTGCTTTCTCATCGGCCGATCAGCATTTTTCAATCGGACCGCTAGCTTCGGACACCATCTGGGTAACATTCGCTCCGCGGCATAATATATATCACAACTCGGAGATGGTGATCATCAACGACGGGCTGCGCGGATATACGCAGGTAGATCTTATCGGGCAGGGAAAATTTTCAAACGCTTATTATAATACATCCGAAAATCTTTCCGAAGAAAATTTGAAAGATGCTTTGGAGGGTCTTACGGGCTTTGGATATGTCTCTTTGGGATACAATGTTGCACGCGACAGCATGTTTATGACGATTGACAACAAGAAAAGAAATGGACAGGGAGCAACACAGAATACGGTCGAATGCGTCTACACCGGGCGCGAAGCGGTGGGATATACAGACCGATCAGATTGCCAGACGAATTTTTCATTCAATACAGAGCATACGTATCCGCAATCTTATTTTGGATCTGCGGAGCCGATGAAATCAGATCTTCATCACCTGTTCCCTACTGACGATCTTGCCAACAATGCACGCGGAGATAATCCTTACGGAAATGTTTCCGGCGGAACAACATGGACAGGCGGCGGTTCTGCTGCAACCAATTCATTGTTTGAACCCCGCGATGAGCAGAAAGGAAAGGCAGCAAGAGCATTGATGTACTTCGTGCTTCGCTACCAGAATTACAGCAACTTTATTACTTCGCAGGAAAGTTTATTGCGTTCATGGAGTCATGATTTTCCTGCTGACGCCATCGAGCAAACGAGAAATGAAAATATCAGCAACATACAGCATAACAGGAATCCATTTATTGACTATCCGCAATTTCTGGAACGCATAACCTCATTGTCTTCCAATTCATCTGCTGTTACTTTCAAGTCAATTGACATCACTCAGGATACAATCATATATGGATATGTATCGCAGGGAACGGATGTTGATTTTAATTATGTGCTCGTGAACAACGGCACTGCTGATGTACAATTGACAGGCTTCACTTTATCCGATCCTGAACTTACTTTTCTTTCCGGTGGAAGCGATGTTACAGTTAACCCCGGAGAATCGCATGTAGTTACAGTCCGGTTAACACCTGCAAACACGAATGCGTTGCATGCATTTCTGACTTTCAATTCAAATGTGACAGGTCACTTAAATGTTTCGGTTCCGGTTTTTGCAAATGATTCGGTGTTCGATAGTGTTGAAGAAATCCAGCTCAGTGATATTTCAATTTCACCCGTGCCGGCAGGTAACATTTTAAACGTTCAATGCTCCCGTGAAAAAATTAATGGAATAAGTATTTATGATATTGCAGGAAGAATGTTGTTGGAAAATAAATCTGCTAATCTTTCTCCTGAAGTAGAGGCTGATGTTACAGGTCTTGGACCTGGTGTGTATTTAATTGCAATAGAGATGAATCAAAAAATATTTTTCAGGAAGTTCATGAAGTACTAAATACGAATGAACTTATCATTGGTATATTTGTAACAATTAGTATTTCGTACCTGCCCCTGTAGTTCAATGGATAGAACGGAAGTTTCCTAAACTTTAAATCCAGGTTCGATTCCTGGTGGGGGTACGATAACCAGAAAGGCGCGATTAATACCGCGCCTTTTCGCTTTATTGCTATGTAGCGAACGAGGAACGAGTTCTGCTTCATTGCTTAATCATCCCATCAAGCAAGTGAATTGTTGTATCTCCATAGCCAGCATTTTTTTCCGAATGCGTTACCTGGATTATCGTAACCCCATCTTCTTTGTGCAGTTTCTGAAAGAGCTGCATGATCTCCTCGCCTTGCGTTGAGTTTAAATTTCCTGTCGGCTCATCGGCGAGTAAAAGTTTTGGCTTCGCAATCAATGCGCGGGCAATTCCCACAAGCTGCTGCTGGCCGCCGGAAAGCTGTGCAGGAAACAAATCTTTTTTTCCGACGATGTTGAACCGGTCTAGCATGTCTCCTACCATGGCCTTGCGTTCAGACGATTTTACATCCTGGTAAAGCAAAGGCGTTTCAATATTTTCATAAACCGTCAGCTCGTCGATGAGGTGATACGCCTGGAATACAAAACCAATATGCTTTTTATATAAGGCGGATTTTTGCTTCTCTTTTAACTTGCTGACGTTTTCTCCGAGAAAAATATATTCACCTTCATTCGCCTCGTCAATCATTCCGATCACATTCAGTAATGTAGATTTTCCTGAACCCGAAGGACCCATGATTGAAATAAAAGAACCTTCACTTACATCAAGGTCGATGTTTCGCAATACAAAGTTTTTGTTACCTCCGTTGCTGAACCATTTCGAAATATTTTTCAGACTGATCATATTATATAATTATTCTGTCCTCAGACTATTTACGGGATTGACCAACGCAGCACGCATTGCCTGGAATCCAACTGTCACCAGTGTTATTGCCAATGCTATGGTTGCTGAAAGCAAAAGCATCCACCAGGTCACGTTAATCCGGTATGCAAAATCTTCCAGCCATTTGTTCATTGCGTACCATGCAATCGGAAAAGCAACAACAGCAGCAATGCAAACGATTATCACAAACTCTTTTGAGACAAGCTTTACAATACTGGCAGCATGTGCGCCTAGAATTTTCCTGATGCCGATTTCCTTGATGCGCTTGTTTACAATCAGCGTGGCAAGGCCGAACAACCCCATGCATGCAATGAAAATGCTGAGCGATGCAGCAAGTAAAATAATTTTACTGATACGCAGCTCCTGTGCATATTGTGCAGCAAGGGTTTCATCCAGAAACGTATAATCGAAACGCTGCACCTTTTCAATACGCTTCCAGGTATTTTCTAGCAAAGACAAGTTTTCCTGCAGGCTTTCGCCCATCATCACGATATTGATTCGCGGTTGAGGTGGATAATGTATGTTTACATCTTCAATGCCGCTGTTTATCGGATCCGGACCGGCGGCAAGCATCAAAGGAAGAACTTTCGAATGCAGCGTTTCATAATTAAAATCTTTTACAACTCCGATTACTTCAGCATCGAACTTGCCGGGAAAACGCTTTCCAATAGCATCCTCCCAGCCATATTCCTTTGCCATTGCTTCATTAATGATAATTCCCGAGCTCGCATCGCTTTTGTCCTCAGAAAAATTTCTTCCTGATGCAAGCTTAATGTTCATCGTTGCCAGGAAGTCAGGGTCCACGATGTTCGCATTGAACTGCCTGTATTTTTTATTTGCGTCGGTAAATCCAATCCCGATCCAGTGTGGTTCGGCAAGCGTGTACAAAGAAACAGATGAAGATTTTACTTGAGGTAGTTTCTTCAGCTCGTTCTTGAAGAGCCCGGCTAAACGATTTCCTTCTTTGTCAGGTTTGTTCGTCCTTACTATGATGACATGCTCTTTTTTATAACCAAGATCCTTGCTTTTTATGTAATGCATTTGTTTGGTTACTACGATAGTGCATGTGATAAGACAAATCGAAGCAATAAATTGTAATGCTATTAATGCATGCCTGAATTTCCCTTTGTTTGAATTTGTTTTGGTTCTGCCTTTAAAAACTTCTGTGGGATTGAACCCTGATAAAATAATTGCCGGATAAATACCTGCCACCAACGCAATAAATCCAGTGAGTAAAATAAAAAAACTAATAAAGCTGAAGTCGAAAGCGATTTCCAGATTTTTCTGAAAGAGGGTGTTGAACGGTTGAGTAAATAAAAGTGCGAGTAACAATCCTGCTGCCATTGCCGAAATAGTAAATAGAAATGTTTCTGTCCAGAATTGAAGTACAAGCTGTCTGCGTTCTGCCCCCAACACTTTTCTTACTCCAACTTCCATTGCCCTTGAAGTGGATCGTCCGATTGATAATGTGATAAAGTTAAAGCAGGCAATGATGAGGATGATAATTCCGATTGATGAGAGGAGGTAGGAATACATCGGTGAACTCACCGGCTGTATACCTTCAGGAAGTAAATTGTTAAGATGGATGTCTGTGATCGGCTGAAGGTGCAGGTTGTAAGTTCCCGGTCTGTAACCATTTCCCAAAACCTGTTTTGCAAAGGCTTCGAATTTATCCCTGAATGATTCAGGCTCAACGCTGGTCTTCATCAAGGCATAGGTCTCCGGAAATATCTGACGCCAAGCTTTCCGTGTTTTCTCTGACCACAAATGCTGCTCGTTGCTGAAAGGTATGAGCATATCGAATTTAATACTGGATTCTTCCGGAACATGATTGACAATGCCCGTTACGGTAAATGGAATTAAGGAATCCTTCAGCTCGAGCTGGATTACCTGTCCCAGGGAAGAACCGTTTCCGAAATATTTTTGCGATAGTTCATTTGTAATGATAATTGAGTTCGGTGTCGGAAACGGCTGTTGTTTATTGCCTTCATCTATTTTGAAGTCGAACATTTTAAAAAATGTATCATCAACAATCGTTGCATTTTCATTTGATAATGTTTCAGTGTTGGTTTTTAGATTTACATTGAAAGTATAGACCCGGCATGTAGATTCAAATTCAGGAATTGAATTTTCCAGCGCAGGCCCGAGAGGAATGGGGGTAACGGTTTCGGTAAAAATTTTGTCTGCTGATTCTTTTTCTTCCAGCCATAACCGGTAAAGCCTGTCTGCCTTGCTGTGAAATTTATCGTATGACCATTCGCTCTTTACAAAAAGCATGACCAGGATGCAGGATGCAACACCAACAGCAAGTCCTGACAAGTTAATAATTGTATAGCCTTTGTTGCGAAGCAGGTTGCGCATGGCAACCTTGAAATAGTTTTTATTCATCATGGATTTATTCTGTTCTCAATGTTGTTACGGGATTCGCGAACGTGGCTTTGATCATATGCATGCTGATTGTAACAGCAGTGATTACAAGCGCTGCAATTGCAGAAGAGATGAACATCCACCATTGTATCTGGATGCGGAATGCAAAATCCTGCAACCATAGATTCATGCTCCACCAGGCGATCGGAAATGCAATGAGGCAGGAGAGAAGGATGTGTTTTATAAAATCTTTTGAGAAAAGCGTAAGCAGGTTGGTAACGGAAGCTCCAAGTACTTTGCGGATGCCAATTTCTTTTGTTCTCCTTTCTGCTGTAAATGCCGAAAGTCCGAAGAGGCCGAGGCAGCCTACAAAAATTGAAAGTATAGTGAAGATGCCGAATACCGCCGACATACGGGCATCGGACCGGTACAATGCATCAAAGTCTTCATCAAGAAATGTATAATCAAACGGTACATCAGGTGCAGCGGCCTTCCAGTTTTTTTCAATTGTAGAAATCGTGTTCTGCATGTTCACCGTTCCGGCACTGGCGAGGAGATAAGAGGTCCCGAGGTCATACGTATGTGATGAAGTATGAAACAGGGCGAATGGTCCCATGGCACTGTGCAGCGATTGCAGGTTGAAATCTTTCGCAACTCCGATCACGGTAAATTGCTGCTCACCGTTGCCCGGGTAAATCAACGTTTGACCGATCGGATCTTTCCACCCGATTTGCCGCACGGTACTCTCATTCACAATTACCGATGTCGAATCATTAAAGTCTTTTGAAAAATTTCTTCCTGCCAATATTTCTATTCCGAGCGCAGGAACAAAATCTGCATCCACAACAAATGAAGGAAGGGTAATATCTTTGATGATATTTCTATTGTCTTTCCCCGGAACAGGCTGGTATAGGTCTGCAAAGTTAATTTGTGTGGGAGATGCGGAAGTTTTACTAACTGAAGTTATTCCCGGAATATTTTTCAATTCGTTCCGGAAAGACTCTTCAAAATTTCCAAGGCGCTGTGAATTGCTTATCACGATGACATTTTCTTTCTTCAATCCAATGTCCTGACTACGCATAAAATAAAGCTGGCAATACACGACTACTGTGCAAAAGATCAAAGCGGTGGAAACGGCAAATTGAAAAACCACCAGTGCATTCCTTATAAATGCGCTTCCATATTTTCCCTGGATTATTTTTCCTTTTAAAACGGCTGCAGGTCTGAATGAAGTAAGATAGAATGCAGGATAAATTCCAGCCAGAAGTCCGGTCAATAGTGCCAGCCCGATTGCGATAGCCCAATTACCTTTTGAAAATATAAGACCATAGTCAAGGTTTTTACCTGCAATAAAATTGAAAGGCTCCAGGAAAATAATCACCAAGACTAAAGCTATAAGAAGTGAAATGAAACTAAAAAGTATGGACTCAGATAGAAATTGTTTTATCAGTTCTTTCCTGTCCGATCCAAGCACTTTCTTAATACCTACTTCTTTTGCACGCTTAGTTGATTGCGCTGTGGACAGGTTCATAAAATTCACGCATGCCAGTAGCATAATAAAAAGTGCAGTGAGAGAAAAAATATAAACGTATTTAATATCGCCAAGTGTTGTAGATGAAAATCCCATTTGCCGCCTTTCTTATAAAACTCATCCAATGGCTGACCGATTCTTCTGAATGCAGTGGCAGCCTGCTCCTTTACCATTGCAGGGAACTTTGCTTCAAGCGCAGCAAGTGCATTCTTGTCGCCGTTAAAATTATCTTTCAGCTTTACATAGGTATTTACCTGCAGCCATATCCAGCTCCAACTGAATTGTTTCACTGCCTGAAAAGAAGAGATGGAAGCAAGCATGTCGAAGTTCCAGGTTACCTGGTCAGGAGGATTCTTTACAATGCCTGTGACCGTGAATGGTTTTCTGTCATTATCGAACAGGAGGATCTTGCCGATCGGATCGTTACTTCCGAAATATTTCCTGGCTGTGTTTTGAGTAATGACAACAGTATTCGGGTTGTCCAGGCACGTTCCGGAATTTCCATCGATCATCCTGTAACCGAATAATTCCAAAAAGTTTGAATCAACGCCAAGTATATTATTTTCAGAAAAAAATTTTACTGTGTGTCCGTCATCCTGTGTTCTTACTACAAGTTCGCCGGGCTTGTGTATTCTCACATACGATTCTATTTCAGGAAAAGAATTTTTCAATGCAGGTCCAACCGTAGGAGGCGTGTTCCCGGTTTGAAAATCGGTGCCATCAAGGTTGCCGAAAAGGTTTACCTGGTAGATCTGATCAGCGTTTTCAAAACTTTTATCGTAGCCTGTTTCATCCTGAACATAAAACAATATTAACAGCACGCAGGCCATTCCTGTAGCCAGTCCGGCAATGTTGATGAAAGTGGTTGTCCTGTTGCGTGAAATATTTCTCCAAGCGATTTTCAAATTATTTTTCATGGCAGACTATTTTATTCTGTTCGAAGGTTCTTAATTGGATTTGCCAATGCTGCTTTCACCGCCTGGTAAGAAATAGTTGCAAAAGCAATCAGGACAGCCATTACTCCTGCGAAGAGAAATACCGACCAGGATATCGTAGTGCGGTATTCGAAATCCTGCAGCCAACTGTTCATGAAATACCATCCCAGCGGAAAGGCGATGCAGAATGAAACGAGAACGAGTTTGAGAAAATCAGTCGAGAGTAATGCAGCAATCCTGCTTACCGAAGCGCCAAGTATCTTCCTGATGCCGATTTCTTTTGTTCTTTTTTCGGCGGTGTAAGCAGCCAGTCCGAAAAGTCCAAGACAGGAAATTACGATTGCTATCGTTGCAAAAATTCCTGCAAGTTTTCCAATGAGAGATTCTGCTTTAAAAAATTGTTTGAACTGTTCATCCACAAATCTATATTCCACAGGATATGCAGGCGCTGCCTGTTTTATAACAGCTTCAATTTTTGGCAATGCATTCGTAATCGGGATCTTTGGATTGAGCCGTACGGTAAGCGTATTGATCCATGATGTATCTGAAAATAAAATCAGTGGTTCGGAAGGCGCGTACATGTTATTGTAAACGAAGTTCTTTATAACGCCCACAATGGTGTACGGGGTGCCGGATTCCTGCGTAAGAATATTTCCGACGACATTTTTCGTGTTCATCATCTTCGCAAGTGTTTCGTTGATGATCACATTCGTGCTGTCCGCAACCATGTCGGGATAAAAATCACGGCCATCCTCGAGGTGCATGCCCATGGTAGAAATATATTCCGGACTTACTTTTTCCACAGTGATCAAAACGGTTTTCGAAGGATCTTTTCCTGGCCAGCCGTAATTGCCGGTGTTGTTGCCAAGCTGGAGGACAGTGCTGTTGCTCAGTGTTGCGTTCTCGACAGCACCCGTTTTAATCAGCTCGTTTTTTATCATGCCGAATTGTGATTTCATATTTCCACGAAGACCCATATAAATAAGGCACTGCTTGTTGTATCCCAAATCTCTTTGCTGCACGTGCTGTATCTGCCGGTAAATAATTATTGTACTGATGATAAGTATTACAGAAATTGAAAACTGGATTATGACCAATCCCTTCCGGATGAAGACGGTGCTGTTGCCGGTTTTTATTTTCGTTCCTTTTAAAACTGTTACCGGATTAAAGCTTGAAAGAAAAAATGCAGGATAGCTTCCCGCGATAAGCCCGCAGAGAAGGGTAACAGCCAGGAACGAAAGGATGTGTGTTGGCTGGAAAATATTTACTTCCAGGTGTTTGTCGACGAGAGAATTAAATCCCGGAAGGAGACAATAGATCATTATGATGGAGAGTATCGAGGCGATGCAGCACATGAACAGTGCTTCGCCGATGAATTGACCGACAAGGTTTTTCTTTCCGGCTCCCAAAACCTTCCGCACGCCAACTTCGCGTGCGCGTTGTTCCGAACGTGCTGTTGCGAGGTTCATGAAGTTGATGCAGGCGATGATCAAAATGATCCAGGCAATGAGACTGAAGAGCTTTACATATTTTATTCTTCCCGGAATCTCAATGCCATTGTCGAAATTGTTGTACATCCTCCACCGAGTCATAGGATAGACCGACATCCTTGCGATCAGATCATTTTCTTTGCCCTGGATATAACCGTCCAGTACTTTATTGATTGCATCAGCATCAGCTCCGGGCTCGAGCTCGGCATACGTGATAATACTGTTATTGCCCCAGCTGTCAAGCCACTTGTTATTGTCTAAGTATATTTTAAACGGTGTCAGCCATTCAAAGTAGAAAGAGACGTTGCGTGGAAGAGATTTTATAATTCCCGTTACAACATATTCCTGGTCGTTGTTCACCTTCAGCGTCTGGCCAATCACATCGGTTGATTGGAAAAATTTCATTGCCATCTTTTCTGTTATGACAATTGAATATAATTGTGTGAACGCAGTCACAGGATTTCCTTTTACAAATTCCAGCCGGAACATTTGCAAAAATTCTGGATCTACCTGTAAGCCTTGCTCATAAATTGATTTATCTCCTTTTGTAAAGAGGTACCGGTCGCCCCATGTAGTCCTTGCCGTTGATTTTATCCCCGGAATTTCCGTCTTCATTCCGGCGGCAAGTGGGCCTGGTGTGGCATCAAACGTAAATGTTTTACCATCGTAAGTTTGCCGGTCTTTTACCTTGTATAGGAATTCTTTGTTAGGGAAATAATTATCAAATTCCAGTTCGTCTTCAACCCAAAGAAAGATTAGCGCTGCGCAGGTAATGCCAAGTGCAAGTCCGGAAATGTTGAGTAAACTGTATGTCCTGTTCTTCAGTAAATTCCTGAAAGCAGTCAAAAGATAATTCTTAAACATGGAAAAATAATTTATTCGGTTCGCAATGATTTAACCGGGTTTGCAGTAGCCACCCTTACTGTACGTAATACCAATACAAGCATTGCCATGAAAACCATGAGCGTTCCGCCTGCAATGAAAATCCACCATGCTATTTCAGTTCTGTATGCAAAATTCTCCAGCCACTTGCTGCTGCTGTACCAGGAAACAGGAACAGCAATGATGAATGCGATCACTAAAAGTTTTAAAAAGTCTTTTGATAAAAGAGTAATGATTTGCGCAACACTGGCCCCGATTACTTTCCTTATCCCGATTTCTTTTGTGCGCTGGTTTGTGATGAAAATGATCAGCCCTAACAAACCCAGGAGGCTGATGAAAATTGAAAGTCCGGATGCCCACATGAGGAGACTTGCTATGTGCTGCTCTGCTTCATAATATTTTGCAATCTCCTGATCGAAAAATTCGAATTCAATTTCATCGTCAGGGTAAATGTCCTTCCATATTTTACCAACCTTCTCCAGGGCAATTTTCCACGTATGATTTTCGGGATCATTGGGTGGAAGGGCAATGTTGATCACTCTTTCTTGCGACGGCCAATGGGTAATGAGAAGCGGTTTAATCGATTCATGCATCGACTTTTCGTGAAAGTCCGCAACCACGCCGACAATAGGAGTAAGCATTTGATTCCATTCCAAAATTTTTCCAATCGCTTCGGCGGGAACTTTAAAGCCAAGTGCATTCAGCATCCGCTCATTGATAAGCAAGCCGTTTATCGTGTCACTTTGCCGGAGATTTTTTCCTGCCAGCAATTTTATTTTGTAAAGGTTTACATATTCGTCATCTCCAAGCTTGACCGAAACGGAAGTGTAGTTTTCGCTTTTTGTATCCGCCAGCTTTGCAGTGGTTGTCCAGTTGCCGCGATAGGAAGGCGGGCCGTAACTCATGCTGACTTGCTGTACCTCCGGAATCGCTTTTATTTTTTCAGCAAGCACTTTAGAATTATCCGTCGCAACCCTGTCAGGATTCGGTTCGAAAAAAATGATGGCGTCTTTTTTAAATCCCAAATCTTTATTTAGCGAATAGCGGATCTGTTTACTTACGAGCAAGGTTACGATGATGAAAACCTGGGCAATGACGAACTGCGAAATTGACAACACCTTCCTGAGGTTGTAGCTCCTGCTGCCCGAACTTTTTACTGCCTGATTTTTCAGCACTGATACCGGTTTAAATGAGGATAATACCAATGCAGGGTAGAATCCTGAAAGGATGCAGATGACTACAGTAAGCAGGAATAAGAATAGCCAGACCTGCGGTTGAAAGAATTTAAACTGAAGGCCGGAAGGAATAAAATCAGCGAAAGCTTTTAGAAGCAAAGGCGTGATAAGCAAGGAGAGCAATGTTGCAGTAAGTGTAAGCAGAAATGTTTCGCTCAGGAACTGCAGTACGAGTTGATTTTTTGAACTGCCAATTGTTTTACGGATGCCGATTTCTTTTGCACGCTGCGTGGCCTGAGCTGTTGTGAGGTTGATGAAATTGATACAACCCAGCAAAAGCAGGAATGTGGCAATGGTCATTAGTCCGTACAAAGTAGTTTTGTGTGCAAGCCTTTGATCGAAGTTGTCGTACACCGTGCTGAAATGAATATCTGCAAGTGGCTGAAGTACGAAAGTTGTTTTGCTTTGGTCTTCGGGATCCGGAGTGCGGTGACTTTGATAAAGGAGGTTGATTTTCTTTTGAACATCTTTTGCCGCAACGCCTTCGCGCAGTTTGAGAAACACCTGTGTCTCGGAACTCACATTATCCCAGGCATTCAATTCTGCCGGATCGAGAAATTTAATTTCAAATGTTTTCCGGGAGACAAAGACATTGAAGAGGAAGTCGGTATTTTCTTTTATGTCTTTCACAATTCCGGTAATTGTTGTCCGGATGCTGTCACTCAGAAATATTTCCCGACCTGGAATTTCACTCATTGGAATTCCAGGAAATAAAACCGTGGCTTTGGATTCAGTGAGGACTGCCTGAAAAGGTTGCTCCAGCGCAGTTTGTGAAGAACCGCTTACCCATTCGTATGGGATCAACGAAAAATAATTCTTGTCAGCATAAATTACCCTGTTGTCTTTTTTGAAGACGGTTGGCTTTTGCTTTTCCGCACGCTGAACGCTGATGCGCTGCCCGATGCGTGTCTTGCAGGATGAAGTGATTTCAACATCACTTATCTCACTCGCGATGGCATTACCCATGGGGATGGGAGCACCTGAATTATAGCCCGTGTTTCCATCGAATACAAATTCGCCTGTAACACGGTAAATCCTTTCACCCTCCGGTTGAAATTTTTCAAAGCTGAAATCATGTCGTACGATCAGAAAAATAATCAACGATGCACTGATGCCGATGGCCAATCCGATAATATTGATCAGCGAAAAGGATTTGTTGCGGAGAAAACTTCTGACTGCTGAAATAAAAAAATTCCTGAACATGTTTTGGTTGATTGAATCAGACAAGAATATTTTCAGTTACTGTTTGACCGTCAAGCATGCGGATGATCCTGTGGCTGTAACGCGCGTCGTGTTCAGAATGTGTTACCATCACGATCGTAGTGCCTTGTTCATTCAGGTCGGTAAGCAGCTGCATCACTTCCACACCGTTTTTTGAATCAAGGTTTCCTGTAGGCTCATCGGCGAGAATGAGCTTGGGCCTGTTGACCACTGCCCGTGCGACTGCTACACGTTGCTGCTGTCCGCCGCTGAGCTGTTGCGGGAAATGGTTTCGCCTGTGCATGATCTGCATTTTATCAAGAACTTCTTCGACACGTTTTTTTCTTT
>Ga0193738_1000884_pt1 | contig 13127 bp, 11 predicted proteins | sample L2a1metaG_FD_144927 | JGI IMG/M metagenome (GOLD analysis project Ga0193738, IMG submission 144927) | Soil microbial communities from a riparian zone of the East river system, Colorado, United States - L2a1 | ecosystem: Environmental > Terrestrial > Soil > Riparian zone | place: USA: East River...
TCCATTCATTTCAGTGAATGAACCTCCGTCAATCAATTTATTTCCCGCTTTAGCTAAACATGACACATGATTATTATTGATGTACGGGCTCCATGAATCCAGCACTCCTGTAACAGCATCGAATTTAGCCAGGGAGCCATGTGCGACGGAATTAACTTGCGAAAATTGTCCTCCGATATAAATTGTGTTGCCTGCTTTTTCAAAAGCATAAACAGATCCGTTTGGAGAGGGCATCCCTGTCATCAATGTTTGTGCGCCGGCATTCATTACAGTGATCGCAAGCAGGGCGGACAAATTCAATAAAATTTTTTTTGAAGTAATTATTTTCATACGTAATTATTTTATGATTGTGTTCAAATCTACCTTCATTTTTCGAGGGAAAGTGTTTACTTAATCGAATTTTGGGTAATGGATTCCAATAGGGGGTGAGCAGTGGATTAAGTAAAGTAAAAATCGTGTAGGGCAAATCATCTTATAAAAGAAAGTGCTGAAAAACGTTGATTGAAAGAAAGTTTAAACGAAATTTACACCCTTAAACGGAATTTAAAATTATGGAAGACCTTATCGCAAAGCTGAAGGAAGAAATAATCACACAGCTCAACCTTGAAGATAAAACCCCAGCCGATATACAAACTGATGCCCCGCTTTTCGGTGATGGGCTTGGACTTGATTCTATCGATGCATTGGAACTTATTGTTCTTCTTGAAAAAAATTACGGGCTGAAGCTGGATAAGCCTGAAGACGGAAGAACGGTATTTTATTCGGTGGGTTCTATGGCTGAATTTATCCAGTCGAAGAAAAAATAAAAACCTGGTTATTAAGGATTGTATTTTTGAATGGCTGTAGCTCGTAACAGGACGCTACTGCAAACTTTCCTGAAATGCCAAATAAACTCAATCAGTTATGCAAAGGCGTGTGGTTGTAACGGGTATGGGAATCGTTTCTGCCATTGGAAATAATGTGGAAGAAACATTGAAGTCACTGCTGGGATCTGAATCCGGCGTTTCAAAAATATCCATACTTCAGACGGCCATCAGTGCGACGCATCCTGCCGCTGAAGTAAAAAAAACAAACGAGGAATTACGTGCAGCAGGTCATTTGCCTGAGGGAAATTTTTACTCCCGTACCACGCTGCTCGGTATGATTGCAGCAAAGCAGGCATTATCTTCTGCAAAAATCGCGAATGTGAAATCATTGCGTACTGGATTTATTTCCGCTACCAGTGTCGGCGGAATGGACCGTACCGAAATTTTTTATGATGAATTTTTAAAAGACAACTCCCGCGGACATTTACGTGATGTCATCACGCATGACTGCGGTGAAAGCACTGAGGCGATCGCTGCAGAGCTTGGGATTTCGGATTTCGTTGATACGATCAGCACCGCTTGTTCATCGTCAGCAAATGCAATCATGATGGGAGCAAAGATGATCAGGCAAGGACATCTGGACCGCGTGATTGCGGGAGGCACTGATGCATTGTCGAGGTTCACGCTGAACGGTTTCAATTCACTCATGATCCTGGACAGGCTGCCATGTCAGCCATTTGATGAGAACAGGAGAGGGTTGAATATGGGTGAAGGTGCAGGCTACCTTGTTCTTGAGGCGCATGACAATCCGGGTTTGGATGAAAAAGAAATATTCGGTGAGCTGACCGGTTATGCGAATACAAACGATGCTTATCACCAGACAGCTTCTTCTCCCGATGCAAAAGGTGCCGTGATGGCCATGACGCAGGCAATGCAGATGGCCGGGATTTCTCCTGCTGAGATTGACTACATCAATGCGCATGGAACAGGCACTCCTAACAACGACCTTACAGAAGAAACAGCCATCAGTAAAATCTTTGGTGAAAGGATTCCACCATTCAGTTCCACCAAAGCATTTACTGGGCATACGCTTGCTGCCGCCGGCGGCATTGAAGCAGTGCTGTCCCTGTTGTCAATCAAACACGGCATTGTCTTCCCGAACCTGCGCTACGAGGTGAAGATGAAAGAATTTGATTTCAGCCCGGTAACAGAACTAAAGAAGCAAAAACTTGATCACGTTCTTTCAAACTCTTTTGGATTCGGCGGAAATAATTCATCACTACTTTTTTCACGCTGGAATTAAGAAATAAATCATGGCAATGTATATCAGGTCAGTTTCATGTATTTCTCCGCAGCAATCATTTGGTGCTGCTGTTTTGCCTGAAGAGGAAATTTCTTTTACCGGAAATAAGATGAATGCAGTTGAGCCGGATTATAAAACGCATCTGAATATTCCATCTGCACGAAGAATGAGCAGGCTGATCAAGATGGGAGTTTGTACCGCACTGGATTGTTTAAAAGAAAGCGGCGTATCTGTTCCTGATGCAATCATTGCAGGCACCGGTTTAGGATGCATGGAGGATTCGGAAAAATTTCTTGCATCGTTAATTACCAATAATGAACAGACACTTTCTCCGACATCGTTCATTTTCTCCACGCACAATACTGTAGCCGGACAAATCGCTTTATTACTTAAGTGCAACAATTACAATTTCACACATACGCATAGAGGGTTGTCATTTGAGAATACGTTAATGGATGCACAACTTTTCCTGAACGACAATCCGCAGGCACAGGTGCTTGCAGGCGCCAGTGATGAGGTAACAGAAACAAGTTTTAAAATCCTTCAGCGATTGGGTGCAGTAAAGAAAGAGAATAGCGCGGATGATATCAGGTCATCGGTTTCTCCCGGGACAATCGCCGGTGAGGGTTCCGCATTTTTTCTTCTTAATAATTCTGCAGATGAGCATGCACTGGCAAAAATTTCAGGGATCACTACATTCTCAAACCCGGAAACTGAAAGTGAAATTTTTTCGAACATTAATAAATTTATAAGCGAACATCATTTATCTTCAGATGATCTTATCCTTTATGGTATAAATGGAGATGTCAGAAGCGATGCTATTTACAATGAAGTCAGAAAAAAATGTTTTGACAAAAGCTATGCGGGTTACTTCAAGCACCTGTGCGGAGAGTATCACACCGCCACTGCATTCGCAACATGGCTGTCTGCATTGATATTGAAAAACCAACAGGTGCCTGGATACATGCTGATAAATGATATAGATGAAATTCGTGAAGTGAACAGGATTTTAATTTTCAATCATTATAAAGGGAGGGAGTTTGCCCTCCTGCTGCTTGAGAAATGCTGACCTTTCGTAATGCATCGGTGGTATTCATCCTTGTAATTGTTGGTTTGATCATCTACGATTACCAGCATGACCTTTCCGTATGGGGTTATGTCATCACATTTTTTACAGGCAGCCTTCTTATTGCCTGGGGTTGTTATTTTATCCAGTCCGGTTTTTTCGTGAAAGCATTTTATAAAGGAGATACGGATAAAAATGAAATTTCAATTACTTTCGATGACGGTCCGCATGAAAATACTCCTGTGTTATTGGATATCCTTGCCAGGCATCAGTTGAAGGCAGCTTTTTTCTGCATTGGAAAAAATATTCCCGGCAGGGAAAATATTATACAGAGAATTACAGGAGAAGGTCACGTGGTTGGAAACCATTCTTATTCGCACAACAATATGATTGATCTCTGGCCGCTGAATAAACTGATGGCAGATGTTTCGATGGCCGATGATGAAATCCAAAAGGCAACAGGAAAAAAATGCAAGCTCTTTCGTCCGCCGTACGGTGTTACAACTCCGATTATTGCGGCAATGGTGAAGAGAAAAAAATATTCGGTGATTGGATGGAACGTAAGGTCGTACGATACTACAATTAAGAATAAGGAAAGGTTGATGAAGCGCATTTTTCGATTGATGAAGAATGGATCCGTAATATTGCTTCACGACACGACCCCGGGCATAGATATTGTTCTTGAGAATATAATCGCGCAGGCTAAAAATATGAACTTAAAAATAGTGGGAATAGAAAAACTGCTCGGTATAAAAGCTTATGAAACTGAATAAAATCCTCTCGACATTTTTAATTTTGGTCATTCCTGTACTCTGTTTTGGGCAGGTAATGAAGCCGATGGACGACACGCTTTCGTTTAAAAGCGGTCTTGAAAAATTTTCAAAGAACACAAATTCCATCCAAAGCGATTTTGTCCAGGAAAAAAAACTTAAAATGCTGAACGATAAAGTGATCAGCAAAGGAGAGCTTTACTTCAGGAAGGAAGATAAACTCCGTTGGGAATACCAGGACCCCTACAGTTATATTGTTGCGCTGAACAATGGAAAAGTTATGCTGAAGGACGAAGGTAAAATCACAACCTATGACGCCAATGCGAATAAACTGTTCATTGAATTGAACGACATCCTGATTACCTGCATAAACGGAAATATTTTCCGCAGCAAGAAATTCTCATTCCGGTTCATGGAGACGGAGAAAAATAAAGTCGTTGAAATGACACCGTTGAATTCTTCGATGAAAAATTTTATTGACAAGATCATTATGTACTTTGACCCTGATTTTTCTGTTTCGAAAGTTGAAATGCTGGAACCTTCGAAGAACAGTACTGTCATCATTTTCAAGAACAAAAAACTGAATGCAGAAATTCCCGAAAGTCTTTTTATACTTAATTAGCTTTTGCTTTTTATCCTCCTGTACACCTAAGGTTTCACAGTCGTTGAAACCTGCAGGTGAAAATTTCCGGCAGGAACAAGTCAGGTTCTTTACCGAGGACACTTCCGAAAGCATGGTTTACAAAACAAACCTTGAATACAGGAACCAGAACTTCAGCTCACTGGTCTACCTTAAAAAAACAGATGATCATACCTTCAGCATGGTGCTAACGACGGCATTCGGAAACACGATGCTGGAGGGAACTTTTTCTAAGCAGGGCTTTGTTTTTAAAAATGTAGTTTCATACCTCAACCGTAAGCCTTTGCTGGACCTTCTCGAGCATGACTGGCGCCTGCTGCTGCGAGGAAATCTTTTTAATGACACACCGCAAGTTTATTCAGATTCAGCACAACTAACAGTTTATCACTTTAATGATGTAAAAACTACGAGCCTGTACTATTATAGTCAGGGAAAAGGGACAGTGGAGATGATTGAATCGTATTCCGGTAAAACTAAAAAAGCAATTATCAGCATAGCCCGCATGCCTCCGAAAAGTCCCGAAGGAATTTCTATTGAACATCCGGGGATGGATTTGAAAATAGAAATGGTACGTTTAAAAGTCGCAAGTGATGATTCAGTGGAGTGATTTTTTCAGGATTCTCTCCGTTGACAAGGAGGCGGAGAAATACACGATCAGTATTGATTTCAATCCTGAACATGAAATTTTCAAAGGCCACTTCCCGGGCAATCCCGTTGTTCCAGGTGTTTGCATGGTTCAGATCATCAAGGATATTTTGAAACAGATATTCCAGAGAGATTTTATTATGAAGCAGGCTTCACAGTTGAAATTTCTTGCTGTCATTAATCCCAATGATATAAAAACGATACAGGTTGACCTTACCATTTTGAAGAATGATGCAAGTGGAATTAATGTTTCGGGAAGCTTTAGTAAAGGAGAAAGGATTTTTCTAAAGTACAAGGCAACATTTATTGCCTGAGTTACTTTGACTATTTTGCGGCACGTTTATGACTTCTGATTCCAAAGCCACATTTGAAAAATATAATTGCTGCGTAATTATTCCCACGTTCAATAATTCGAAAACGCTGAAGAATGTTATTGAAAGTGTTTTAGAATACACCAACAGCATTCTTGTTGTGAATGACGGATCCACGGATGAAACGGTAAAAATTCTTGAGGGAATTCCTGGAATACATGTCCTGAATTTTCCGGTGAACAGGGGTAAAGGTATTGCGCTTCGAAATGGATTTAAGGAAGCGGTTTCCTTGGGTTTCGACCGGGCCATTACGATCGATTCTGATGGCCAGCATTTCGCAAGCGACATTCCGATTTTTTTTAAGAAGCTCGAAGATAATCCGGATGCCCTCATTGTAGGTGCACGTAACATGAGCGGTGAATCCATTCCCGGCAAGAGCAGCATCGGACATAAAATATCAAACTTCTGGTTTCATTTTGAAACAGGAATTAACCTTCCTGATACGCAATCCGGGTTCAGGTTGTATCCTGTGAAGCAACTCGACAAGCTGAAATTTTTTACAACCAAATATGAATTTGAAATTGAAGTATTGGTAAAAGCTTCATGGAGTGGAATTGCGGTTGAGTCAGTGCCTATCCGTGTGTATTATGCAAAAGGTAAGGAACGTGTCACGCACTTCAGGCCACTAACGGATTTCACGAGGGTAGGACTGCTGCACTTCTGGCTGGTGATACTTACAGCTTTATGGTTTTTCCCCCAACGGTTTTTCAACCGCATTAAAAAAAAAACTTCAGGAAAGATTTACACGACGCCATTTTCAATCCGGATGAGAAACCTTCGGTAAAGGCCTCCAGTATTGGTTTCGGGTTATTCATGGGAATTGTTCCATTGTGGGGATACCAGATGATCATTGCATTTGCGGGAGCGCATATGCTGAAACTCAACAAAGCGCTTGTCATTATCGCCAGCAACATCAGCATTCCGCCGATGATCCCTTTTATTTTATATGGCAGCATGAAGACCGGTGCCATGTTATTAGGACAGCCGCTGGCGTTAACATTTAAAGATGTAACACTTGAGGAAGCAAAAAAAATGCTCGTGCAATATATTCCGGGGAGTATAGTATTTGCGATCCTTGTCGGATTGACAGGATGGCTGATCACCTATGTTGTGTTGAAGGTGAGGAGGTCAACTTGATTTCACGCAACCATTTTATTCAGGATTTTTTTTCATCCCTATAATTTTTTCGACCTGACAGGTCAGATCCGTGGAAACAACCTGACAGGTTGAATCAATAGAAACAACCTGTCAGGTCGAATCCAGAAATACAACCTGACAGGTCGGATCCGTAGAACCAACCTGACAGGTCCAAAATTTATTCAGGATTTTATTTTATCCCTGATATTTTGGATGTGACTTCAAAAAGCATCCTCTTGTCCTCGACAAAAATTGCTTACCGGTAATTGTCGGGTGGAATCACCCGGCATCACTCGTTGTTAACCTGTCAGGTTGAATCCGTAGAAACAACCTGACAGGTCGGATCCAGAAAACCAACCTGACAGGTCGAAAATTTATTCAGGATTTTATTTTATCCCTGATATTTTGGATGTGACTTCAAAAACCATCCTCTTGTCCTCGACAAAAATTGCTTACCGGTTATTGTCGGGTGGAATCACCCGACAACACTCTTTAATAAACCTTTAAGATTAAGGAGAAAAAGCCAACCTGATAATCTTAATAATAATATTAATCCTCGTTCTATCTGCCTCAATGAAATCGTGCAAAAAAAATACATTTGCGTTCGAACACATTTCCATTGGCAACATTCTTTATTGCACTTTATTCATTTTTTAATAAGCACCTGAGGATCTTCTGGGCTGGTGTAATTATTCTCTGCATTCTCATTGGTTTTTTGGCTTCAAAAATTCAATTTGAAGAAGACATTACCCGCTTTTTTCCTGTCAGCAAGGAGAATTCTGTTGCTGTTAAAGAGGCGTTTGCAAGTAATAAGCTTAAGGACAGGCTTGTACTTATGGTCTCGGGTAGTAGTAATAAGCATGATGAGATGACAGCCTTTGCGGATTCATTTGTTTCCCAGGCAAACGCAAAACTTTCAGGAGCATATATTGAACACATACTTTACAAGGTTGATGAAAACGAATTCCTCGACTTGTTCGATGCGCTATACAGCAACCTTCCCCTTTATCTTGAAGACGGCGACTATCAGAAAATAGATTCTTTGATCCGTGATAGCAGTGTTTCAAAATCCATTCAGAAAAATTACAGGGCCTTGCTTGCGCCTACAGGGATGGTGACCGGACGATTTATCGAAAAAGATCCTTTGGGATTTGCACCTATCATCCTTAATAAGCTGAAACAACTCCAGCTTGTTAATAATTATGAAATAGTAAACAGCTATATCTTTTCAAAAGATAAAAATACGCTGCTGGTTTTTATTGCACCCGCATTTGATCCTGGGGACACAAAAAAGAATGAAAAATTTATTTCAACACTGAATGGGATAATCAACTCCAACCTGCCTGTATCACAAAACCTCAGCGCTACATTATTTGGAGGTGCAGTCGTATCCCTGGAAAATGCACACAGGATGAAAACGGATTCCATCCTTGCTTCAGCGATAAGTACAGTGCTTATCCTCATTCTGCTTTTCCTTTTCTTCCGTAAAAAAAGAGTGATCGTATTTATTTTTTTTCCTGTCATTTTTGGTGCAGGATTATCAATTGCCCTGCTCTACCTCATAAAATCCAGTGTCTCCATTATCGCAGTTGGTGCAGGCTCGGTAGTGCTCGGACTTGCCATCAACTACTCCATGCATTTTTTTGTGCACCTGAAGCATGTGAGGGATGTAAAGAAAACACTTCGAGACCTTGCATCACCGATGACTGTAGGGGGTATCACTACCATCGGAGCATTTCTCGGGTTGTTGTTTATTAAATCAGAATTGCTTCGTGACTTTGGGCTCTTTGCAGCTTTCAGTCTTGTAGGTGCTGCATTGTTTACGCTGATCGTGTTACCGCATACGGTTTCATTTTTCAGCCTGGTGGATTTGAAGAAGGAAAGCCGGTTTGAAAAAATCATTGAAAGGATTGTCTCATTCCGCTTCAGGAATAAATGGCCGCTCATAACAGGAGTGATCATCGTTACTTGTGTGCTTACATGGTTTGCATTTGACGTGCAGTTTGAGGATGACCTGATGAGTATGAATTATATGTCAGAAGATTTGACTGCCGCAGAAAAAAAACTGGATGACATAAATAATTCACACCTGAAGTCTGTGTTTTGCATTTCATATGGTAACAGCTTGCAGGAAGCGGCGGTGGCAAACAATGAAGTGAATAAAAGAATACAGGCATTAAAGGCTGCCGGAATTATCGCCGGTAGTTCGTCCGTTGCAGATTTCCTGGTTCCAGGTTCAATCCAGTTGGAGCGGATTGCACGATGGAATTCATTCTGGAACTCCGAAAAGAAGGAACACGTGAGGAGCTCAATTCTAAAACACGCTGAACGCAATGGCTTTTCGCCCGATGCTTTCAATCCATTTTATGAAATCCTCGATAAAAACTTTCAGCCTGTCGATATGCTCCGGTCGGAAGTGTTCAAACATTCGCTGCTGAGTGAGTTTGTCTCAGTAAAAAATAATGTTGTAACAATCCTTACGGGTATAAAAGTTTCAGAAAGCAAGAGAGTAGATCTCTTTGACAGGCTCGGCAGTCTTGAGAATGTCATTGTGTTCGACAAGTTATTCATTGCAACCCAGCTTGTAAATTTTCTGCAAAGCGATTTCAATACAGTGCTTTATATTTCTTCCATCCTTGTATTCATGTTCCTGCTTTTATCATTTGGAAGAATGGAACCCGCAGTGTTCAGCTTTTTACCAATGCTCATCAGTTGGTTATGGATTCTCGGTATCATGTCGATTTTCGGAATCAAGTTTAATATCGTCAACATCATCATCTCCACTTTCATCTTTGGCCTTGGAGATGATTACAGCATCTTTAATTCTGAAGGCATGCTGCAGCAATATTCCAACGGAAGAAAAATGCTTTCGTCGTTTAAAACTTCCATTCTCCTTTCTGCGCTCACCTGCCTGATCGGCGTAGGTACCCTCGTTGTCGCCAAACACCCTGCACTGCAGTCTATCTCCCTGATCACCATTATCGGAATGTTATGCGTGGTATTTATTTCCTTTTACGTGCAGCCCATGTTATATGAGTTCTTTCTTCTCAACAGGAAAGAAAAGGGAAGAGTGCCGCTTACTTTTCTTACCATTTTACAATCTGCAATTGCATTCACTTATTTTTTTATCGGCTGTATGATCCTGACTGTCGTTGCAGTGTTCATTTACCCGCTCCTGCCATTGCGCAAGCCAAAAAAGAAAAAACTCCTGCAATCGATGATGAGCCTTTTTGCACGTTCTCTTATTTACCTAATGGTTAATGTAAGGAAGGAGATCATCAATGAGGCACACGAGAACTTTAAAACACCTGCTGTCGTAATCGCGAATCACCAGTCGTTTCTTGACATATTGCTTATGGTTATGCTAAGCCGTAAAAATGTGCTGCTTGTAAACAACTGGGTATGGAACTCACCTTTTTTCGGTTTGGTAGTGAAGCGTGCCGGGTTTTATCCTGTAAGAAAAGGATTCGAAGAGAGTATTCATGCGCTGGAAGAAGCAGTTCGGCTTGGATACAGCATTGTGGTTTTTCCGGAAGGTACGCGTTCACGCACGCCTGAACTAAACAGGTTTCATAAGGGCGCTTTTTTCATTGCTGAAAAATTCAACCTTGACATTCTTCCAATACTGATTCATGGAGCGAGCGATACGATGCAGAAAGGTGATGACTTCCTTCTGAAAAGCGGACGGCTCACAGTGAAATTTCTTCCGCGCATCAGTGCATCAGATACATCGTTCGGTTCAGGTTATTATGAACGGACGAAAATCATTTCTAAATACTTCAGGGCAGAATACTACAAGCTTCGCGAAGAGCTTGAGACCCCTGAATATTTCAAGGACAAGCTGGTGAAGAACTACATCTACAAAGGCGCCGTGCTCGAATGGTACATTCGCATCAAGCTCCGGCTCGAAAATAATTACAAGCTTTTCCTGGAACGTGTCCCGCGTTCGGGAAGCGTAGTTGACCTCGGCTGTGGATATGGAAATGTTTCGCTGATGCTTGGATTTATTTCAAAGCACAGGGACATTACCGGAGTTGATTACGATGAAGACAAGATTGCAATGGCTTTCTCCTCAGTGATGTGTTGCATTACCTTCCGGAGGAACAGCAGATATCGCTGCTGAGGAAATGTATTTCCAACCTGAACGACGGCGGCTCCGTTCTGATCCGTGATGCCAATGCCGACCTTGCTTCGAGGCACCAGGGAACGAAGCTCACGGAATTCTTTTCAACAAAATTTGGATTCAATAAAGCCAGGCATGGAGGTATGCATTTCATTTCTGCCAGGAGGATAAAGGAGGTTGCAGTTGAACATCGGATGCAGTTAGATGTTATTGATCAGACGAAACTTACATCAAATATTTTTTATCACCTCAAAAAGGTTTAAAATTGTAGAAATTTTCATTTTGTGTGACGATTTATTCGAGCCGTAATGATTATGCAGGTTATCATGAAATATCCCCAAACCCATGAACCAGTTTGATGTTGTAATTATCGGCAGCGGCCTGGGCGGTTTGGAATGCGGCTACATCCTTTCCAAGGAAGGTTATAAGGTTTGCATCCTGGAGAAGAACCGGCAGTTCGGCGGTAACCTCCAGATCTTTGTTCGCGACCGCGCCATCTTCGATACAGGAATTCACTACATCGGCGGACTTGCTCCGGGCCAAAACTTACACAGCTACTTTACTTACTTCGGTTTGATGGATAAGCTGAAGCTAAAGCGTATGGACATGGATGGTTTCGACCATATCGGTTTTTCCGGGCGCAAAAAAGATTACCGTCATGCGCAGAGCTATGAAAATTTCATCGACGTCCTTTCGCAGGATTTTCCGAAAGAAAGAAATAACATTATTGAATACTGCAGGAAGATCAGGGAAGTTACCGCACAATTTCCGCTCTACAATTTGAGGTCGGGCGAAAAGGATTTCCTGAGTTCAAAAATGTTTGAGATCAATGCCCGCGATTACATTGCATCTGTCACAAAGGACCCCATGCTCAGGAATGTGCTGGCGGGAAGCAATCCATTGTATGCCGGTGACGGGGAGAAGACGCCATTCTATGTTCATGCCCTTGTTGTGAATACGTATATAGAAAGTTCCTGGAAGTGCGCTGACGGAGGCTCGCAGATTGCAACACACCTGGTGAAGTCAGTGAGGCAGATGGGAGGAGTGATCAGGAATTATTCGCGTGTCACAAAAATAATGTGCGATGGAGAAAAGGCGCAATATGTTGACCTGGAAAACGGGGAAAGGATCTTTGCTAAAACTTTCATCTCTAACCTTCCGCCGGCGGATACACTGGAGCTGCTTGAGAACACGAGGATCCGTCCTGCTTACAGGAACAGGATCAAAGAGCTGAAGAATACAATTTCGATTTTTACTGTGAACATCGTGATGAAGGAGAAATCATTTCCATATCTCAATCACAATATTTATCAATTCGCCAGGGAAGATGTATGGAATGAAATAAATTATAAGGAAGAGGAGTGGCCGACAAACTATGCTATGTTCACTCCATATTCTACAAGGTCAGAAGAACACGCTGAGAGTATTGCCCTGATGAGCTACATGAATTATGAAGAGGTGAGTAAATGGGCGAACACAAAAAACACCATACCGAGGGAAGAAAATAGCCGCGGCGAAGAATACGAGGAATTCAAATTACGGAAGAGTGAAAAGCTGATTGACTTTGTCGAAGAGCGCTTTCCTGATATCAGGAGTAAAATAAAATCGCATTACGCATCTACACCGCTTACTTTTCGCGATTACATCGGTGTGAGGGATGGGTCACTCTATGGAATTGAAAAAGATGCAGCCGACCCGATAAAATCGTTTATCTCACCGAAGCTGAAAGTGGAAAATGTTTTGCTCACCGGACAAAACCTGAACATGCATGGCGTGCTGGGTGTAACCGTTGGAGCTGTGCTCACCTGCTCTTATTTACTGGGTATGGACTATTTGTTAGGAAAAATTAAAAGTGCGGGTTACCAGGTCGTATCTTAAAAATAGTGGTGTAGTTTGCTGGGAACATCAAAAAAGTTCGCTCTTCTTAAACCCCTAAATCCCCTTCCGGTAAGCCGAAGGGGACTTGCGCGCTGATTTCCCTTCCTGCTTGCAGGAAGGGCTAGGGTAAGCGAGGGAGATGTGAAAATGTTTTGAGCAAACTGAACCACTTCCCAATCGCTATTTTGTTTCTTTTCAAATGCGTTAGTATGAATACAAAAAATACATCAGCCTGGACCCTCATGATCATATTGGCAATGATCTGGGGAAGTTCGTTTATCCTTATGAAGCGCGGGCTGGAATCATACTCGCCATATCAGATCGGTGCCCTCAGGATGCTTGCAAGTTTTATTTGTCTCATACCTTTTCTTTGGAAGGCATTGAAAAT
>Ga0193738_1000885_pt1 | contig 13122 bp, 13 predicted proteins | sample L2a1metaG_FD_144927 | JGI IMG/M metagenome (GOLD analysis project Ga0193738, IMG submission 144927) | Soil microbial communities from a riparian zone of the East river system, Colorado, United States - L2a1 | ecosystem: Environmental > Terrestrial > Soil > Riparian zone | place: USA: East River...
TCTGAGGGGTGGCACGCCGCCGCCCCACCGCCAGGGCCCACGTTTGACACAGAGGTCCGGCAATGAGGCCTTCAAGGCCGATCGCCATCCGTGTTCTTGTGGCCGTGGCCTGCGGCATCGCATCGGCGGTGCTCGGAACCACGGTTGCCGTCGCGGATGACGGCCCGGACCTGGCTGCCATCGACCGGTACGTGCGCTCGGAGATGGAGGCGCAGCGCATCCCAGGCTTGGCGCTCGGCATCGTGCACGGTGATCGCATCGTGCATGTGCAGGGCTTTGGACACGCGGACAGAGCCGGGCGGCAGGTGACCCCGGAGACGCCGTTCCTGATCGGTTCGGTGACCAAGTCGTTCACTGCTCTGGCCATCATGCAGCTGAGCGAGGCGGGCCAGGTGCAGCTGGACGCGCCAGTGCAGCGCTACCTGCCGTGGTGGCGGGTCGCCGATCCGGCCGCGTCAACGAGGGTCACGGTTCGTCATCTGCTGTACCAGGTCAGCGGGCTGTCGAAGGCGACCGGCAACGCGTACGCGACCAGCGGGGACAGTCACGACTCCGCCCTCGAAGACCGGGTCCGCGCGCTGCGTGACGCCGAACTCGCCCAGCCGGTTGGCACGACCTGGCAGTACAGCAACGCCAACTACTGGACCCTGGGGATGATTGTGCAGGCAGTCTCGGGCCAGTCTTACGAGACCTACATTCAGCAGCACATCTTCGATCCGCTGCAGATGGGCAACTCCTACACGTCTGGGACCGAGGCGGTGCAAAACGGCCTACCCACGGGCCATCGCTACTGGTACGGCTTCCCCGTTGCCTCTGAACTGCCTTTCGATCGAGGCGGCCTGGGTTCAGCCGGCCTCAGCTCTAGCGCGGAGGACATGACCCGCTACGTCGGTCTCTACCTCAACCAGGGCCGATACGCCACCACCCCGCTGGTCTCACCCGCCGGTGCCGCCGAACTGCAGCGGGCCGGGGTAGCCACCGGCCAGGACGGCGTCTCTTACGCGATGGGCTGGGACATCGGCCAGATCCACGACACCACGGCGATCTCCCACGACGGCAGCGGCTTCGACTCCCACGCAAACGTCGTGCTCATCCCCGACCGCGGTTGGGGCGTCGTAGTGATGGAGAACGGGGAGAACTCCCCTGATGAGTTTTTCGGCTCACGCCGAATGACCGGCATCGCTTACGGCGTCGCCGGCATGCTGATAGGCGAGGAGTCACCGGCGCCGTCGTCGCCAAGTAGGTTGCTGTGGGTGGTCTACGGGATCGTCTTGGCGATCCTCGCCATTCAGGTCGTCGGGATGGTCCGGAGCGTGCGGACCATCCGTACGTGGCAAACCGTCCCATCGCGACGTCCGACGGGAGCCTTGCGAATCGGGCTCCGCGTTGGCCTGCCCCTTCTCGTGAGCTGGACTTGGGCTCTTCTCGTTCTGGTCGGACTGCCACAGGTCATTCGCGCACCGCTGCCGGCCGTGCTGATGGGACTACCCGACCTCGGCTACCCACTGCTCGTCAGCGCGGTACTCGCCTTCGGCTGGGGCTTGGCCAGATTCATCTGGGCAATCCGCACTTTGCGCACTCCGCCTTCCGGGGCGCCTGGCCCCTTGACGGACCCCACTACCGATCTGATCCCCGCAAACGCCTAAGGAGAATCGATGTCCAACACGGCAGCTGTCCCTAGCCGAGTTCACACCCAGAGCCTGGTTCGGCGGCACCCCCTGATCAGCTTCTATGTCCTGACCTACGCCATCGCGTGGATGCTCTGGGCCCCATTGGTCATCTTCCGGGACAGCATCTCCGGCCCGGTGGCATTCATTCTGACCATGCTGGGCTCCCTCGTACCGTCCACGCTCGGCCTTGTTTTCATCGGCCTCCTCAGCGGAAGAGCCGGCGTGCGTAGGGTCCTGCGGCGCTTGGTTCATGGCCGGATCGGGTTCCGCTGGTACCTGGCAGTGCTGGCCCTGGCCATGCTGGTCCCACTCGCGGTCGGCGTGAGCATCCTGATGGGTGGGGACACCCCGGTCGTCGACAACACCATCTTCGGCGTCCTGTTCCTGTTCGCGTTCATGATTTTCCCGGGCAGCGCTCTAGGTGAAGAACTCGGATGGCGGGGTTTCGTCCTACCACGCATGCAGGCACGCCACAGTGCCCTGAAGGCCAGCCTTCTCATCGGGATCCTCTGGGGACCCTGGCACCTGCCGCTGTGGCTGACCGGGAGCGAGGGCCATCCGATCAGCCTCTACGTCCCCTTCGTCGTCGCGGTCGTCGCCACATCCGTGTTCTACACCTGGCTCTACAACAACACAGGTGGCAGCCTGCTCATCGTCGTGCTCTACCACGCAGCGAGCAACCTGCCGATCACGCTGCTCATCACTCCCCTCGGCAGTCAGATGGCGCAGCCTTTCCTCATCTACGTCGCCCTCACTGTCATCGCGGCGGTAGTGGTCGTGATCACGAACGGCGCCGAGAACCTGTCGCGCACCGCCCAGAGGCAAATCGAGCAGCCCTAACAACGCCGGCACCTGACCATTACCTACCTAGCCATGAGCAAGGACACGCGGGTGGTCGATAGATGTCAGGCCATCGCCGCGTAGGCGTATGCAAGCTCGGCGGCGAACTCCTCGAACTCGGTCGGAGTCGTGTTGCTCTCGGTGCGGCCCTCGAGGGAGTGCAGCCGGCCTTTGCTCAGCGCCTGGTTGAACTCGACGAACAGGGTGGCGAAGTCAGGCGAGAACCCGGCGGCCTCGGTGAGGATCGCCACGAGCTCTTCGTCGGGCAGCTGCACGTACTGGAGGTCCGGCTGACCGATCGCCGCGCCTATCGCCGACGCGGCCTCGGTGTAGGTGAGATCGCGCGGGCCGATCAGCTCACGGACCATGACGCCGCTCCAGTTTCGCTCGCGCAGAGCCCCTGCGGCGACCGCGGCGATGTCGGCGGTGGCGATCATCGGCACCTTCGCCTCGGGCGCGACCGAGTCGACGACCACGCCCTCGTGACGGATCGTGTCCAGCGCCGCGTAGAAGCCTTCGTAGAAGGCGCCGGGGCGCAGGATCATGAGGTTGACGCGGTCGAGCGCCCGCAGCCTCCGCTCCTGCCGGTGCAGGCTGGCGATGAACCCGTTGCCGCTCGCCAGCTCCCCGCCGAGTGCGCTCAGCGCGACCACGTGGCGGACCCCGCTCTCGCGGATCGCCGAAGCGATCGCCTCGCCGCGCCTGTCCTGGTCGGCGTGGTAGTCGGGCAGGGTCGGGTCGAACGCGGTGAGCGTGTAGACCGCGTCGGCGCCTGCGAAGGTGCTTGCCAGGTAGTCGGCGTCGCGGACATCGCCGGCGACGGTCTTGGCTCCGAGCGCGTCGAACTCGGCGAGCTTCTCCGGCGAGCGAACTAGCGCGCGCACCTCCTCGCCGGCTTCGAGCAGCAGCTCGGTGATCTTGCGGCCGGTGTTTCCGGTGGCTCCCATTACGGTGATCATTGCGGTTCCTTCCAGGGTCGGCATCATTGCAGTTCGTCCAGCATGGCGTTCGAGATGGGAACCTTCTATGACGTAGCGTCTGTGATTCATGCTCGTTCGTCCAGATGAGTCTGGATGTCGAGTCGGGCACCTGTCATGCTGGTTGCGTGACCACGCATCGCGAACCTTGGCCCTCCGCCGCCGATCCGCTGGGCGAGGCGCTGCACTTCCTCGAGCTGCGTGGCGCCTTCTACTGCCGCGCCGAGTTCACCGCCCCGTTCGGTCTCGAACTGCCGCCGCTCGAGGGCTACCTGTGGTTTCACGTCATCACCGGCGGAAGCTGCTGGCTCGAGGCGCCGGAAGCCCTGCCGCGGCGCCTGGCCGCAAGCGAGCTGGCGCTCGTCCCCCACGGCGAAGGCCACCGGCTCCGCAGTGAGCCCGACGCGCCGACGCCGAGCATCTTCGAGCTCGAGCGCGAGCAGCTCGGCGAGCGCTACGAGATTCTGCGCCACGGAGGCGGCGGGGAAGGCATCGACATGGTCTGCGGCGCCGTGCGCTTCGATCATCCGGTCGCGCGCAAGCTGCTCGCCGTGCTACCGCGAATCCTCACCCTCGATCCAGCGACGAGCCCGACGCAGCTCGAGTGGCTGCGCTCCACCCTGCAGCTGATGGCGCTCGAGGCGGAGGGCCTTCGCCCGGGCGGCGAGACCATGATCACCCGCCTATCCGATGTGCTCGTGGTGCAGGCGCTGCGCGCCTGGTTGGAGAGTGACCCAGCGGCACAGTCGGGCTGGCTCGGCGCGCTGCGGGACCCGCAGATTGGCCGCGCGATCTCGCTCATCCACCGCGAGCCCGGCCGCCCGTGGACCCTCGCCTCGCTCGCCGACCAGATCCCGATGTCGCGCTCGGCCTTTGCCGCACGGTTCACCGAGCTCTGCGGCGAGCCGGCGATGAGCTATATGACCCGCTGGCGTATGCACCTGGCTGCCGCGGCGCTGCGCGGCGAGGGCGCAACCGTGGCCGCACTCGCGGAACGTTTCGGCTATCGCTCCGAGGCCGCGTTCGCGCGCGCGTTCAAGCGCGTGGTCGGAACGCCGCCCGGCGCCGTACGCCGGGCCGGGCCGGTCGAGTCGATCGCCGCTTGACTTTCGCTCGCCGCCTATCGGGATCGCGCACGTCGAGGAGGTTCATGATTCGCTCCTCTCAGCGCCAGAGACCAATGATTACCGACATGATCACCATGTGGAGTAGCCAGTCGCCGGCATGTATCGCGGCCAGTCTGACCGGGACATCCTCGCCCACGATGGATCCGACCCACTGGGTCGCGCAGAAACCGATCCAAAGCAGCAGACCCAGGCCGACCGACGGCAGCAGGCCTGTGGTCCCGGTCAGCCGGAACAACACCGCGACCGCAGTCGCGATCACCAGCGAGGTCGTCGCGAAGGCCAGCAGCGTCCAGATCATCGGCCGATCCGACCCGGCCGCGGCACCGCGCCACTGCTGCTGCAACTCGGCCATCGAGCCACCGACGACGCTGTACCACACCATGCTGGCCACTAGGGATGCGGCGGCAGCCACCAGCACCGCAGCGACATTGATCCCGAACATCTCTTCTCCTCCTCCGGCCAGACCCGGCGTACCCGGTGACCGGCCTTTCTCGTGGTTCCCTTCACCCGTAGGTAGAAGCTGAGCAGCTAGTCTCGACAGCGATCGGAAGGCTTTTTCTTCAGCGCGGGAGCGGCACACGTGAAGTACCTGTTGCTGATCTACGGCAATGAACAGTCCAGGCAGATCTGGGATCAGCTGTCGGCCGAGCACCGGCTGACCGGCCTGGCGGCCTACGACGAGCTGACCGCGGAGCTGGCGGATGCCGGCGAGCTGATAGCCGCTGAAGCGCTGGGCGACCCGTCGACTGGTCGGCGAGTGACCGTCACCGAGGATCAGCAGGTGGTGGTCGCCGACGGACCGTACGCCGAGGTCAAGGAGCTGGTCAGCGGCTTTTACCTGATCGACTGCGAGACCGAGCAGCGAGCGATCGAGATCGCCGCCAAGGTGCCCGAGGCAGCGTTCGGTCTGGTCGAGGTGCGGCCCGTCATGGCACTGGACAACTTCCTCACGTGACGACCGTCGTCGGACCCGACCTGCTCCGCGACCTCGCGCCACGGGCGGTCGCCGCGCTGGTGAGGCGCTATGGCCACCTGGAGGACTGCGAGGACGCGGTCCAGGAGGCGCTCGCTGCGGCCACCACGCAGTGGCCGGTCGACGGTGTGCCCGACAATCCGCGCGGCTGGCTGATCACGGTCGCCTCCCGCCGGTTGATCGAGCAGTGGCGCCGCGACAGCGCCCGGGAGCGGCGTGAGCAGCGGATCGGCCGGTTCCCGGCCCCGGCTGAGACCGCAGAGGTGACTCCCGACTTAGACGACAGCCTTCCGCTGCTGCTGATGTGCTGTCATCCCGGGCTTGCCCGACCGGCTCAGGTGTCGCTGACGCTGCGCGCGGTGGGCGGACTGACCACGGCCGAGATCGCCCGTGGGCTGCTGCTGCCTGAGGCGACCGTGGCCCAGCGCATCAGCCGGGCCAAACGGCGCCTTGAGGAGGTCGGCGCCCGGTTCGAGACACCGACCACGTCTGATGAGTGGGCAGCCCGGTTGCCGCCGGCCCTGGAGGTGCTCTACCTCATCTTCAACGAGGGGTCGACGGCCAGCGCAGGCGACCAGGTCAGCCGCCCCGACCTGTCCGGCGAGGCGATCCGGCTGACCCGACAGCTGCATGGCCAGGTGGACCACGGCGAGGTCGCCGGGCTGCTGGCCCTGATGCTTCTCACCGACGCGCGCCGTCCCGCGCGGACGGACTCCGCCGGGGAGTCAGTGGCACTGGCCGAGCAGGACCGGCGCATCTGGCGTACGGACGCGATTGCCGAAGGCACCAAGATCTTGCGGGGCGCGCTCGCTCGCCATCGCATCGACCCACTACAGCTCCAGGCCGCGATCGCCGCGCTGCACAGTGAGGCCGCCAGCACCGCCGCCACCGACTGGCCGCAGATCCTTGCGCTGTACGACCATCTGCTGGCGCTGGCCCCGAGCCCCATGGCCTTGCTGAGCCGGGTCGTGGCGGTGGCCCAGGTACGCGGACCTCAGTCGGCCCTGGTCGAGCTCGACGCAGTCGCTGACCTTCCAGGCCTCGTGGGCCACTATCGGGTCGATGCCGTACGCGCCCACCTGGCCGAGCAGGCCGGGGACCCGGAGGCGGCCCGCGTCCTATACCTGCGGGCCGCCCAGCACTCACTGAGCCGGCCCGAGCAACGCCACCTGCTCCACCGGGCGCAGCGGCTCGGGTAGCGGAGCGGGTCATCGTCCTCGCGAGGTGAGCCCGGCGTCGGGCGGACCGTGCGTATGTCCAGTCGGAGCGCTGGCGCAGACTGGGGCTTTCTAGGAGGCTGCATGACAGTGCCGGTGAGCATTGCGGTAGTCGGGGCGGGTAACCGCGGCCAGACGTACGCTGACCTGGCCGCGGCCGACGGACGAGCCCAGGTCGTAGCGGTCGCCGACCCCGATAGCGCCCGACGTGACGAGCTGGCCGACCGGCACGCCGTTTCCGACAACCGGCGGTTCGACAGCTGGGAAGCGCTGGTCGGTGGCCCGCGGATCGCCGACGCGGTGGTCGTCGCCACCCAAGATCGCATCCACTACGAGCCGGCCGTCGCATTACTAGACCGCGGCTACCACCTCCTCCTCGAGAAGCCCATTGCCACGACGCCGGAGCAGTGTGACGCCATCGTCGAGGCCGCCGAGCGGGCCGGCGCGACCTTCGCCGTCTGCCACGTGATGCGATACGCGCCGTACAGCCTGACGTTGCAGCGCTTGCTCGACTCGGGTGCGATCGGGGAGCTGGTCTCGGTCGAGCATCTCGAGCCGATCGGCTGGTGGCACTTCGCACACTCGTTCGTCCGCGGCAACTGGCGGCGTGAGGACGAGTCCTCGTTCATGCTGCTGGCCAAGTGCGTGCACGACATCGACTGGCTCAGTCATGTGATCGGCCGCCCCGCGCGTCGGGTGTCGTCCTTCGGCGGGCTCTACCACTTTCGTGCCGACCGGCGTCCGGCGGAGGCCGCCGACCGCTGCGTGGACTGTGTGCTCCAGCAAAGCTGCCCGTACTCCGCGCCGAAGATCTATTTGCCCTGTCTGGGCGACCCAGCCTGGGAACGCTGGCCGCTGCGGGCCGTCACGTCCGACCTCACTGTCGAAGGTGTCCTCGCGGCCTTGCGGGATGGCCCGTACGGCCGCTGCGTCTATGACTGCGACAACGACGTCGTCGATCACCAGGTCGTGTCGATCGAATACGAGGGTTGCGTCACGGCGAGCTTCACCGCCACGGCTTTCACCGGCTATCAGCTCCGCAAAACGAAGTTATTCGGCACTCATGGGTGCATCGAGGGCGACGGCAAGGTGCTCGACCTGCTTGACTTCCGCACTGGTAGACGCGAGTGGGTCCCGATCCCGACCGTCGACGCGCCCAAGGGACTCGAGGGTCACGGCGGCGGCGACGCTGGACTAGTTCGCGCCTTCTTGGATGCCCTGGTCTCCGGTGATCCGGCCGCTCACCTTCCAGATCCGCGTCAAGCGCTGGCTGCACACCACCTCACCTGGGCCGCCGAACAAGCTCGGCTCACCGCCTCGGTCGTCGACCTTGTTGGCGCCCATCGTCACTGAGTGGGGCTACAGCCCAGCCGCTCGGCGCGCGGCTAGCTCGATTTGCGCCGTGCCCAAGACGCGGAGGATCGCGGCAATTGTCGCCGTAAGCTTCGCGGGATCGGTGACGGTCGGCTGCGATGGCCACTTGATCAGTACCGCATCGGGCGTGTCGGGCCGCTGGACTAGCTCGACGACAAGTCGATCGGATTTGGTAACCGCACCGACAGCCAGGAACCGCTCTGAGTGTCTCGATGCTGAGTTGGGCGCCGGCCCCGAGCTCGCCACGAGCCTAGTTTTCCACAGATCCGAACGATTTGTCCCTCGCTGCAGACAAGACCATAAAATCTCTCGAAATTGCGCTGGGCCTCGCCGACAATTACCTAGTCTCGCTGCGGCTCGATTCCGTCATCCTCGTCTCAATGCGATCGCCCTAGTTCTCCCACGGCCGCGCGGAACACGGTGGGCAGCGCAGCGGCGGTAGGAACGATGGCCTGCCGGGCCCACGCTGGGCGGGTTGCCTGCACAAGGGCGTACGTCATCGCGGAATACCGCCAGCTGGCCCGGCGCCAGGCACGCTCGTACGCGTGCGGCCGATCGGCTTCAACCGCTGACACCGCCGCCCGTGCCTGGGCCATCCCGAGCGATATCCCCTCGCCGGTAAGCGCATCGACGTAACCTCCGGCATCGCCGACGAGCAGCACCCTGCCAGCGACTCGGCGGGCGACTCGCTGCCGGAGTGGGCCCGCCCCGCGCACTCGTGTGGCGGCGGCGGCATCAGCCAGCCGCTCTCGCAGCTGGGGGAACTCGTTGAGCTGTTCCTCGAATGGCACCCGGCGCGCGCTTAGGACCGCAACCCCGACGAGATCTGCCCCGACGGGGGTGACGTACGCCTCGCCATAGCTGCCCCAGTGCACCTCCACGTGGCTGCTCCACGGCCGTAGGCCGTAGTGCCGCCGTTGACCGAAGCGCTGTGGCCCGCGGGTGTACACCTCCAGGCCGAGCGCGCGACGCGTCGGCGAATGCAGCCCATCAGCTGCCAGAAGGTAGCGCCCATAGACGTCGCATCCAGGCGTCCGGCCGGGTCCCTGTGTTCGGACGCGCACCTCCCCGGACGACTGCACCACCTCGCATGCCGCCAAGGGCAAGATTTTCACGCCAGCGGCTGCTGCGATCGACCGCAGCGCCGTGTGGAGCTCGGTACGACGGACGCCTCGGCCTCGCCCAGCGCTGAAGTCAGCCTCTGCCTGCCGCCCCCCGCAGACGTAGCGGATGCCGGCCAGATCCCAGCCAGAGGGGTTGATCCCAAGGGCGGCCAGCGCACGTACGCCGCCGGGCATGAGACCTTCACCGCACGCCTTGTCGACCGCGCCCTGTCGAGGCTCGAGCACGACAACCGACAAGCCGCTACTCACTGCGTACAGGGCGGCCGCGAGGCCCACCGGGCCACCACCCACCACGACCACGTCGCTGGCGCGCCGCCTCATCGCAACACCGCTTCCCTCTCAGCGACTGTGGCCAGCGCTCGCTCCTCGACCTGGATCCGCCTGGCGAGCAGGGCTGCATTGAGGACGGTAAACCCGACTGCCGTGGCCCAGGCCGAGTGCACGAGCGGTAGCGCTGCGCCCTCGAGCACCACAGCCACATAGTTCGGATGGTTCAGCAGGCGATACGGTCCGCGGCTGACCAGTGGCAGTCCCGGCACGACAATCACCCGGGTGTTCCACTGCCGGCCCAGCGTGGCGATGCACCACCAGCGCAGGCTCTGCGACGCAATAACTAGGACCAGCGCTACCGAGCCGAGAACCGGCACGAAGGGCCGCTCAAATATCCACACCTCGGCGATCGCACCCACCAGCAGAGCGGTGTGAAGCGCCACCATCGCAGGGAAGTGGCCGCGGCCGAATTCCTTACCCCCGCGTGAGAACGCCCACGCCGCATGCCGTTTTGACACGGCCAGCTCCACGAGCCGCTCGACGCCGACGGCCAGGACCAAAGCCGTGAACAGAACTTGAGACGTCACGTCTCAGCCGCCCCGGCACGGCGGAGTGGACGGTGGCTCACGCCTCGCCACAATAGGCAAAAATCCCGATTTCCGCGGCTATATCTCGACTGAGCCGACCGGTCCGGCCCTTAGGCTCTACCAATGCCGACACCGTCTGCCCTGCCGGCTCTGCTTCGTGCCAGCCATCCCGGGCCTACTGTCGCGGTCACCGCGCTCACCGCGCTCTTGGCCGTGGCGGCCGGCCATGGATGGGGAACAGGTTTGGTCGTGACGGCGGCTGTTGCCGCAGGACAGCTCACCATCGGCTGGTCCAACGACGTCATCGACGCCGGCCGTGACCAGCAGGTGGGCCGCGCCGACAAACCGGTCGCTCGCGGTGAAGTTTCAGAGGCCCTGGTCCGGCGGATGATCGCAGCGGCCGCGGCGGCGTGCATCATCCTGTCTCTGGCGTGCGGCCTCGCATCCGCAGCCGTGCACCTGCTGCTGGTCGTGGGGTCTGGCTGGGCCTACAACCTTGGCCTCAAGCGGGTCACCTGGTCAGGCCTGCCGTACGCGATCGCGTTCGGCGCGCTTCCTGCTGTGATCACCCTTGCCCTGCCTGACCCGCAGTGGCCCCCCGTGTGGATGATGGCCGCCGGTGCCTTGCTCGGTGTGGGGGCCCATCTGCTGAACGCACTACCCGACCTCGCCGAGGACGTCCAGACCGGCGTACATGGTTTGCCCCACCGGCTTGGAGCACGCAGACTGCGCTGGCTGGCGCCGCTGGTGCTGACAGTCGCCTCAGCGGTGGCAGCATTCGGCCCGGTTACTGCAACCGCGGCGTGGGTGTGGGCTGCCTTCGGGCTCTGCGTGGTCCTCGCGGTCGTCGCCATGCGCGGCCGCGGCCGGCTGCCATTCGCCGCTGCCATATGCATCGCGGCGGTCGACGTAGTCAGCCTGGTTGTGCATGGGTCGGCCTAGGTCGCGGCACCTTGGAGGAGGGCACCGGTGACCGTCAGACCCGGACCGAATGCCATGGCCAGCACGTAGTCTCCGACGGGAACAGGGCACATCGACGCGAGGGTCAGCAAGATGGTCGCCGAAGAGCAGTTCCCATAGCGAGACAGGATGTCGCGGGATCGCTTGACCTGAACGTCATCCAAGGAAAGAACCTCTTGCACCTTGTCGATGATGCGCGGACCGCCAGGGTGGATCGCCCAGTGCCGGACCTCATCAGGAGCAAGACCGCGGTCAATCAGCAGACGGTCGACGAGCGTAGGGACGTTACGGGCCACAAGCGCTGGCACCCGCGGGGAGAGGGCCATGCGAAACCCGTGGTCGGTGATGTCCCACGTCATGTCGGCCGTTGAGCCGACGTCGGTAAGCGTCTCCACGGCGATGACGTCGAGCCCCTTTGCGAGCTGCCCGGGGGCCAGCACGAGGGCGGCGCAGGCGTCGGCGAATAGTGCGTGCGCAACGGCTTGCTGGGTGTCATGCGGTGGAGGCTGCACATGCAGGGACGGCAGCTCCGTGCAGACGAGCACAGCTGGTCGGCGCTGCGCGATGACATAGTCGGTGGCCACCGCCAGCCCAGGGATGGCGGCATAACATCCCATATGCCCGATTGCTAGCCGCCGCACTGTCGGGCGCATGCCTAGATCCTTGGCGACATGGACGTCCAGGCCTGGATTGGCGTATCCGGTGCAGGAGACCGTGGCCAGCAGGCCGACCTCTTCGGGGATGAGGGTGGCCGCCGCCAGCGCACTACCTACCGCCTCCTTGGCCAGGGGCAGGGCGTCGTCGAGGAATCGCCGCATCCGCTGGGCGGTACTCCAGCGGCATACGTCCTCGTGCACGGGATAGGCCGTCAAATGACGTGTGTGCACATCGGCGCGGCGCCACACGCGCTCCGCCACGCCGTCATGACCGACGTGGTCCGCGTAGTAGTCCTCCCACAACGTGGTCTGGTCGTATGCCGGCGGCGTTGACTGGCCGAAGCCGACGATGCGTGCGGGACCGGTCAACGGGGCCAAGGCAAGCTCACAGGGACACCTGGAAGGCTGCGATGAGGGCTCACTGGGGCCGGGCCGCACTGCTGGTGAACAGTGGCCCGCCACCTTCGTTTCGCTCTGCTCTCCATCTCGGCCTCCATCGATTGGGAGAAACCACCAGCCGAGCCCGGCGTTGCCGCAACCCTGCAGGGCGACACATTAGTCTCTGTTGCCGCTGGATTCAGGCGCGTCGGCTAGAAGGCGAGCCTCCGCACATTCGTGCGACGCCGCCTTCCCCATCTGACGTGGAGCAAGGGAACCATCCCCGTAAGCCGCTCGTCTCCTTTCCGGCGCTAGGCTCACACGGTTCTCTAGGCTGCGGTCTATGAATCACATCGAGCTGCTTCGTCCCGGCGGACTGGTGATCTCACCCGCGTTCAGTCACGTCGCGGTGATCCCGCCGGGCGCCACAACCATCCACGTCGGCGGGCAGAACGCCGTCGACGGCACCGGTGCCCTGGTGGGCGGGGAGGACGTCGCCCTGCAGACCCGGCAGGTGATGGCCAACCTGGGCACCGCGCTCGCCGCCGCGGGCGCGACCATGGCCGACCTCGTGAGCGTGTTGGTCCTGCTGGTCGACGGCGCCGACCTCGGCAGCGCGTATGGCGAGGCTGCTAGCGCTCTCGGCGACAACCCCGAGCCGCCGCTGGTCACGGCCGCGATCGTGCAAAGGCTAGGGGTCCCGGGAGCTCTGGTCGAGGTCTCGGCGATCGCCGCACTGTTCCGGTGAACGCCGAGCGCGGACCGGAGCTGTACGAACGGGGGCGTACCGCCGGAGATCCGGGGCCGGATGTCGACCGGACGGAGGCGTTGCGGGAGCGGCTATTCGGCGATGCCCTGGGGGCGTTGGAGCTCTACACGATCTATCTTGGTGAACGGCTCGGGCTGTATCGAGCTCTCGCAGAAAGCGGTGCCGCCACCTCGTCGCAGCTAGCCGAACGCACCGGAACG
>Ga0193738_1000886_pt1 | contig 13121 bp, 12 predicted proteins | sample L2a1metaG_FD_144927 | JGI IMG/M metagenome (GOLD analysis project Ga0193738, IMG submission 144927) | Soil microbial communities from a riparian zone of the East river system, Colorado, United States - L2a1 | ecosystem: Environmental > Terrestrial > Soil > Riparian zone | place: USA: East River...
CTCGTTATGAATATATGCCTTCATTGCAGCAATTTGTATCTCGTCCATGGTTGCACCTGCTTTGCCATAACCAATGTTCTCAGCGATCGTTCCTTTGAAAATATGGTTCTTCTGTAATACAAGACCGATCTCATTGCGTAATTCCTTTGTATTATAATCGCTGAGAGAAATGCCATCCAAAAATATTTCACCTGATGTAGGTTCATAAAATTTATCCAGCAGGTTAATGAGTGTGCTTTTGCCTGCCCCGGATAATCCTACCAGTGCGGTGATACATCCCGGTTCAATACTCGCACTAACATTATGCAAAGCAGGAGTACCATTAGGATAAGTGAACGACACATTTTTAATTTCAAAATGTCCCTTTATTTTTCCAGGAACATACTTACCTGATTGTTCTTTTTCATTATCTGCATCCATAATATCAAAGAAACCTTCCGAATAAACCAGCGCATCATTTACCTCATCGTAAATACGGTGCAGTTGACGAATGGGAGCAGACACGTTATTGAATAAAAGAATATGAAACATTATAGCTCCTATTGTCATATTTCCCTTTAATACAAAGTAGGCAGTGAGGATGATAATAAAAACCACGCCGATCTGCTCTATGAAATTTTTAGCTCCGTCAAAAATGAAACTTAGTTTCCTTGTTTGCATCTGGTTGGTTGTCATCTCCAGCTGCAAAGCATTTTGCTTTTCGGACTCTTCTTTTTCCCTGACGAAAGATTTGATGACGTTGATGGATTCAATGATACTGATAATGCCACTGCTCTTATTTTCCCGGTATGTTTTCATTCGCCGCCGGTACCCTCCCAGTTTTTTTGCCTGTTGCTGACTGACATAAAAATAAACCGGTATAAGGCAAAGTCCAACCAATCCTACATACATGTTTGCATTGAACATTAGCAACAGCGCTATTATCGAACTTGCAAATAAAGGCAGTATGTCAATAAAAAAATTTTGTACTAATCTTGTCAGGCTTTCTATCCCGCGGTCAATACGGGTTTGCAGTTTACCACTTTCATTTTCAGAAGAAGTATAAAAGGCCATGCGATAACTGAGTACCTTTTCAACTATTTGCTGCGCAAGGTCACGGGATACATAGATGCGCAATTTTTCACCATAAAATTTTTGTCCAAACTGTACAAAAGCGTTCACTAATTCTTTTAACAACAAAATTATACTGATGGTAATAAGGAGTGAAAATCCGGTATTGAGCGGTTGACTTGCCAGGACCAGGCCATTAATATGATCGACAGTGTATCGAAGTATGATCGCATTTACCTGGGCAGCTAATGAACCGATCGCAGTAAGAATTAGGGTAGCCGTTACTAGCTTTCGATAAGGTTTTACATAAGGCCACAAGTGCTTAAACAGAGTTCCCAATGTCATACTATGCAATCTAAGCAATAATCGCATTTAGATTTAAGGGAATACTGTTGCTTGTAGTTATATCCCAACCTTCATCAATAATTGCAGCACCGAATTACATTCCAAATACGCGGTTGAACATATTTCCTGTTTTTGAAAATCCTCTGCCACCGCTGAGCATGGAAATGATTGAACCCAATCCACCACCACTACTCATACCAAATGGATTTAATGAAGACCCCGTCCCCCTGTTTCGACGTCCACTTATAAGATTTGCTAATATCATCGGCCCTGCAATACTTAACAATCCTTTGGTAAGACTGTTTATATTGATCCCTGATTTTTTCATTTTCTCATCCAGCCCTAGCTTTGATAAGAAGTTGGGTTGGGTAACTTCCTCTACGTCGGGTTTTACTTCTACAGTTTTTTTCACAAATTGGTCAAGCAGGTTGAACTGTTGCTGATTTATGCCGAGATACTGGGCGATCTTTTCAATATTCCCCTTCTCTTCATCTGAATATTTTTTATCTGCTTCCGCAAAACTTATAAGATCGGTGACCAAAGAAAATTTCAGATCGCTGGTCTTTAAAATATCAAGACATTTTTTAAGTTCCTGGCCGGTGAGCTCTGTTGCTGCACGGCTTACGGCTTGTTTTTGCTGATCAGAAAGATCAGCCGAGTCGGCAAGTGCCATTATATATTCCATCTCTTCATCAGAAGCTGCACGATCCGCAGTGGCAATTGATGATATAGCGCCAAGATAGGCGCCTTTTTCAAGGTCGCTATAATCTTTTAGTAACTTTTCCATAATGAAACGTTTTGTTTTAAAATATTTTTTGAATGATCATTGTGATCTCAACTTGTTATTGCATTTATTATGCCATTAGGAGAAACTGTGAATAATGAAGTCAGGAGTTAAACGTCAAACGAAAAACTAAGTGACGCAGTAGGATCAAATTCTAAATTTGAGGAAAAATAATTTATCAGCATAGCAACTTCAAGATATGCTAAGAGGAGTATTGATCTGAACTTCTTTCTAACTAGATATTTTTTTCTATACCGATATAATGATATTGTTTTTTCATGATTAGCATGAATCTGTAACGCAGCCTGCATTTACTGTAATTTTCTATTGAACCAAGGAACACGCCGGGCAGCGCGGTTGCCTCAATAAATGAATAACTACTGTTTAAACCCCGCCCGAATGTACCGGGCTTTTAAGCTATCATTGTTGAGAGTAGCTACATAAATAGTCTTGCCGGTTTTACAGGCACAGGCCTGGCATATTTCGATATTGCCATCTTGTTTTATGCCCAGGTCTGCTATGTAAAGATTTAGAGAATTTAAATAACCAGTAACGTTCACTAACGTTATACTATCTGTATTTCCTGTCGGCCAGGGGTCAGCACAATAGGTTTGTTTGTAATAAAACCTGGTGTAGGAGTCTTTCCCTATAGGTTCATCTTTATGACAAGCTATTACAATAAAAATCAAGAAAAGTAAGCTAAGCAGTAGTTTCATATTGGCTGTTTGACAATATTATCATATCAATCGTTGCACAAAAAGAAAACATGAGTTGTAAATTATAATAAAAATAAAAATGATCCTTCCCGGGTCACAACTTATGGTACTGCCTCAGTTTGAAATTAAAATTGACACCTGCTTTTTAAAATCCTCGTCGCACTCTGAAGCTACAGGTTCCGGTTACAACCATGTTAGTAAAAAATTCTCTCATTGACCCATTGAAGCTTCCTGCTATATATTGACCTGTGTTACCAAATTCTGTGATCGTTATTACAATCGGTCCGGCATCATTATATTGCCAACTACCTACCGCAGGAGATATCCCTTTTGTTACAATGAATGTACCAGGATTAAGAGTATATGTTCCAGGGGCCGTAATTCCGCTAAAATTGAAAGAAGTATATTGATAGGTAATTGAATCCGTAACTCCGCTGCGAAATGCCTGAATGTTTGTATTTGAACTTTGCCGGAAAGTAAGAAAACTATCGAGAGGAGGTAGAAAATTATGCGGATTGCCTCCAATAATATAATTAATGTATTGAGCGGTAGACACACCACAAGCAATAATATCCCCCGTTGAATAACTGCCAGAAGTAACGTTCAGCGAAGTGCTGGTACTTTGCTGATTTGCTTGTATATCTGTTGCAATTACCTGTGCAGTACTTGTTGCATTGCTGCATCGCTGGATAGTTATAGAAAAATTTCCGCTATTGATAGCAGTCCGGTGATACGATCCATCAATCATCACATCAGCATAACCACTGGTTACAGCTGAAAGACTACAGTTTTTTACAGTCCCTGAAACAGTTATACTGGCAGGAGCAGGAATGGTGATCGTAATAGCACCCATGTCAGTATTTGTAGCAAAAGGACCAATAGTTTGAGTGTGTACAAGAGTATTGCACCTATTATACACTTTCATTTCCAGGCTAACATTTGGAGGCACTGCACCGCTGGCACTGCCTGCTGAATCTGTAATTGCATAAGCAGTCGAATTGTTCTGAGTATTTTTTAATTCGATGCGATAGGTGGAAGCTGGCAGGTTATTCTGGTCTTTTAGCTTTACTGTAAGCGTAACAAAATTGTTCGGAACATCACAATTCCAGAAAGAAAAATGAGTAACTGTTCCGACATAATTAGTTCCTTGCTTAGTTGCAATTCCTTCTTCTTTCCATAAACCTTTTGGCTCATCGAAATACCATAACGGTATAGTCGCTGGTGAACTGGCCAGTAACGACCCTGGAATAGGCATCGTAATAGTTGCTGATTTACCACTCGCTAGATTCAATTTTTCTCCATTGCTTCCTTCTAATTCTACAGCCATCATTCCAAATGTCTGCAAGATCTTTTGTTCGTTAGTTGTTGTAAGCCCCACCAGGTTTCCGGGCATTATCAAAGAAAGCTTTGGATCTGTCGGGTCCAAATAAGCGCCAATAACATTCACAGTTCCTGAATAAGCTGAATTGGTAGCAACATTAATAACTCCACCGGCGGGCAAGCTAACACTGCTTCCATTTTGAATAACAATATTGCCACCTGTACCAGCAGAAAAATTGCCACGGATCATTTTCGGTATAAGCTGGATCTCTATATTATTTATGATTCCTGCGTTTGTAAAAATGGTACGGCAACCTTTCAGGTACCCGGTTTTTTCTACAAGAACAAAGCCTGCATTTTTCGCAAGCTGAATATTATCAAACCGGAAAAAGCCATTAAGATCGGTCGTAGTAGTCGAACTTCCCGAGACAACTGATGCATTATTTACTGGCTTACCATTTTCATCTGTTACTCTTCCCTTTACTGAAGCTGTAACTTTTTCTGCTAATGGGTCAATTGGTTGAGGAACATCTTGTGGAGTTTTTTGACACTGGTAATTTGTCATTAAAGCAAAAACTAACAGCGTATAAGCAGCATAACGGAGGATCAGTTTCATAAGTATCAGTTTAGCATCTCTAACTTACAATTTTTTTCTTAAGCATTATAATACTTGATAATAACGTTTGCGAAAACCAGATATTATAGCCAGGCCAGGTTGAAGACTTAAAATATGCTGGCCTGGACCACAGATCCAGGCCAGCATATTATTGTATTTTTTTATTTATGGAAAACAAATGAGAACACTCCCGGCACGAACCAGGGCGGAGGAACTGAGAATAAAAAAATCTGCAGGATGAGTATCCCGCAGATCAGTTAATTAAAAAATATAGCCCGATATTATCGTCTTTGCCACTGAAACAGACAATGCTCTTCCTTCAATTTCTTTATTGTTCAGCGCTTTCATAGCTGCCTGTCCTTCTGCTACAACATCCATTTCAACAAAACCAAAACCACGGCTTCTTCCCGTTTCCCTGTCATTGATCACTTTTGCAGAAGTGACATTACCAAATGGTGTAAACAAATCTCTTAAAGCTTCCTCATTTGTGTGAAAGCTTAAATTCGAAACATACATGTTCATAAAAAATAATTTAAAATAATAAAATAAAATACCTGTGACTACAACCAGAAACAAAAAGTAAAGAAGGATAAATTAATACTGAAAGGAAGAGTAAAAAATTTGGAGCGGTCTTATACTGAATGTGAACTTAATTAAATGGTCACCTGGTAAAGATAGACTAATAAAAGCCAATGAGCTGATTTAATTAAACAGTGCTATTTCTTCTATTTTATCGATATCCCTGCTTTATTTTAGAGAAAGCTATTTTTCATTTACCTGCAATTCTTCCCATTCAGTAGTTCCATCTTTCTTTCTTGTGAATTCATAAGCCGTAGTAGAACCGATAACAATTTCTGCTGTAGTATAAATCTTACAGCCTGCCAATAAATGACCGCCAATTGTTTTGCCCTGGCTATCGCTGATGCAAATATGAAGGTGACAGCCATTAACCGAGACCGTACCTGTAAGATTTACAATTTCAAAATGACCCGAACCACTGATGCCTTCCTGTTGGTTGGCAAAGCGAATCGTATATTCGGTAAGACTACCCACACAGGTGTTGATCCAGCCAGCCTCGATATTTTTTTCTTTCACTTTCGCTTCGATACCCTTGCGAAGGTCTTCACCAGGTTTGAGACGAAAAACATATATCTTATGATTATCCATTACATCTGGTTTTTAGCTCTATACTAAGATAAATCATTAGCAAAATTTTCAAACAATAATAACTGTTCAACAAATGCTGGCTTTATTTTACAACTATAAGTTAAAGGCCGAGCTTGTTCATTTAAAGCTAAAACTTTATTTTTATGTTTAATTCCGTCTATGACATTTAACCGCCTGTTCAAACCCCTGTGTATTACTTTGATAATTTTCTCGTCATGCCAGAGAGAGGTCGATCCTGATTTTCTTCGTCCTGCAAATCCCAATGACACCAGTGATAGTATCTATTTGAAACAGTATACAGAACTGGATACCACCTTAGCAGCAGGGTCAGATACTTTACTCAGAGCCATTGTTTCTTATGATGCTCAAAAAAGAGTTGTTAAGGTGTCAGAATATGATTTTGTTTTCGACGAACTGGCGGAAATTAACTATTTCTATACAGGCAGTGACACCCTTCCTTATAAAAGTATTATATATTACGAAGAGATCGTAACAGATTACAGGGATACTATTTTTCTTTCTTATTCCAATGGAATTGTTTCGAAGGATTCAACGATCAGTTATGATATCACAAACAATATTTATTTTGGCACGACGGTAAAATTATTTACGCCAAGCGGAACTAATACGTTGGTTCGTGACCGGGGATATTTCAGTTTACCCACCACAACTCCTGACTACGACATGAGCGGTGCGCTACTGCAAACCCGTCTGAATGGTAATCTCATCATAGAAGACGATACTAGCTTCTCTGGCATCAGGCACTCATTCAGAGACCATACCGAAGCTTCTTATGACAATAAGATAAATCCTTTTTACAGAATAACGGTCCATTATCCTATCAATGGATTCGATGTGCAGAAAAATAACTTACTTGAAGAAAGATCATGGGATCTGCCCCGTATGCACGAACGTCATTTACGATATAGCTATATTTACCGCAGTGATGGATACCCTTTGTCAGTTACTGAAACTGAAATGATCAGCTCAAGAAGTTCGAAAGGTATCTTTACTTATACAGATTAAGTTCCAATTGTCATTTCATCTTGTCAACGTAAATGATAATTCATAATTATGAATTTTGACTCGATAGCTATCGGACGCTAATGAGGAAAAGCAAGTCACTTGTCCCGTCTCATGCGGGAGATACAGACCAGCATTTATCGTATTTTTTTTATTTATTGCAAGAGAAGATAAGAATACTACAGACAGACGAACCAACAACGTGGGTCAGAGTTTATCCCGATTTATCGGGACGACCAAACGTGGACTAGTTGGAAAAAAGCTGAATTAATCCGTATAACCCGACACAGATAATAGACAAAACACTCATTGCAAATGCCACATTATAAAAACTGCCCGAAGCCAGATAACTAACCCGGTTTTTATAAAAATGTATGGCGGCAAAAACCACCACAAAAAGTAAAACAGAACCCACAATTCCCCCGGAGAGGATCATCAATACAGGAAGGTTAATGAAGAAATACATCAGGGCCCAGGTGCTGGGGATGATCCATGACAGCCATCTCACTGTTTTTTTTCTTTGCGCCTCATCAATAAAATTTATCCAGCCCACTTGCCCAAAAATATCAGGAAAAAGTCTTGTCCATGCTGCAAGCGACGCAAATACACTGGAGAATAAAACAAAAAATGCCCCGATAAGATAAATGAGTTTTGCCCCTTCCCCCAATGACTGTGTATAAATAAATGAAATTGTTTCGATCACCCCATTGCCTTGCGGAATAACAGACTTGCCGTGCAATATCGCGGCACCCAATAAATAAAAGGCTGCCGTCACTGATGTATAAATGATCATTGCCACGATCGCATCCATGTACATCACCTTGATCCATCCCCGGGCTCTCTTTTTCCATTCATTACTGTTATCCCGCGGGCCGGTATAAGCAGCATATCCTTTTTCAATGCACCAATAATTATAGGCAATGATCTCATCACTTGCTACTCCCGTGATCCCGAATGCACCAAAAGCCACTGCAACATATTCAGAAGGTAATTTGAATTGTAAACCACTGGCGACGTCTTTCCATGTAAAACTGAATGGAGTATAATGAAGTGCAATTAATGCAATGATGGTAGTGACCGTAAAAGCCACAACCATTACCAGCGATATTTTTTCCACTGCCTTATAATAACCGCCATAGTTCATTGCAGCTACTACAATAACAAGTAAAATAACATATAGATAGATGGGCAAGCCGTCAAATAACATTTTTAATACAATTGCTGAACCACCGATCATTCCTCCCAACTGTACAATTTTAAGAGTCGTCAATATACCTACTGTCCAAACGGCCCATCCTGCTTTACCGAAGCGGATGCCCGGCAATCTGTTAAACAGGCTCATGACAGTTTCACCGGTAAGTATAGCTTGTTTCCCAAACTCCAATTGCACGGCAACTTTTATCAGGCAACTTACAATGATCACCCAGAAAGCAATAAATCCTGCTTTTGCACCCAATATGGTCGTGGCTATCAATTCTCCTGAACCAACTATAGAAGCTGATAAAATAAAACCAGGCCCAAGAAATTTTAATTTCTGATTAAATGAAACCGGGGGCTCCTTAATTGTTCTTTCAGTTATAATGTACTTATCGGTGGTCATGTTAAACAAAATGAATTATCAGCCCCGTTTTAAAGGACAATTGACGTCATGTATCTACAGATGATTCTGCCATACTTGTGAATTCGTCTAGTGCCTGTTTGACATCATGATCTGACATTGATTCAATGGAACCATCTGCAATAGCAGGAATATTTTCGAATAGAATATCAGCAATAACAGGAATTAGAACTTTCATGACCGGACGTCTCCAGAGTAATTCATCTTGAAATGAATCAGAAAGGTTCACCATATCATGAATGAGTTGTTTAAGTCTTTTTTCCTCTTTGGTATTAATAAATTCTTTAACCAATTCATTCATTTGAGTAATATTATCCTGCCTGGTCAAGTCCAAAAAATTATTATCAAATATATAGATTGCTGCGGTTTGTGTTCTCGTAAAGGACTTATCAATAGTTCTCAAGAGATAGTTCACGACTTGTAAATTGATTGGCCTGAGTCTGTGACTCAGGCCAGCATTTATTGTATCTTTTTCATTTATGGACATATTAAATAGTGTTGATGTTTTCTTATTCCAAAATAATAAACCCAGGCAATAAAAAAGATCTGCAGTGGCACTCTGAACCATAAGTAATTCACGCCGCTGCCATCGTAAGTAGCTGTTCTTAAATTTACATGCTTAACGGCCGCATGAATATTTGCAGGTAATATCGCTAAGAAAAAAAGGATGAGCAACCATGCTGTTAGTTTCCTGTACCGCGGAATTAATATACCTACCGCTGCTGCTATCTCAATTACACCAGTGAGGTATATCACTTCCTTTTTGAAGGGTATAAAGCCAGGTAGCATTAAAGCCATTCCTTCAGGATATAAAAAATGACTAATACCAGTAAACAACAGCATCACACTCATGGCCACACAGCCGGCGAAGGAATACAACCATGCTTTTTTAATTGCTTTTGCAGCCAGTAAAGTGATAATAAAAACAACGATAAGAATAACCAGTGGTTCCATAATTTTAATTCTGTTCCTTCTGCCAATCCAGTTTAATTGAACTACCTACTGAATATACAAAAGGAAATTGTACAAACGAAATTGCCCAGGCATTCAAAAAAAAGCACGGATAATAAAATGCCGACCCGAGTAATTAAGGCCAGCATTTATTGTATTTTTTATTTAGAGGAAAACAATTTACGGCCTGCCGGGGTGACCAACAACGACTTGGGAAGATAAAAGAATAAATTGAATCACTCTTCATGCTTCTGCACCGACGAATCGGGTTAGCAAACTACCTGCAGCGAGGGACCAACAATAACTGGTATTTATCTCGTAGGCTATTCCCTGCTCTTTTTCTAACTTAGCATTGGAATAAAAAGATCAAGTGATGTTGAACTTTTATGATTTCGTAAAGGCACATCCTGTTGAGATCCGGCAGTTTTCCTGCAAGGACCTGTTATTCCTTATAAATGAATGCCCGCCCGGCTTTGTCAAAGGTGAAGACTGGACAGAACATAATATATTCCTTTATATAACTTCAGGAAGACATGATCTCTACAGCCGTGAACGTACCTGGCACCTGGATACCGGTTCAGCCGTATTTGTGAAAAAAGGAGCTTTGGGAATAAAGAAGGTGGATGAAGAATCCTTTTGTGCCCTGATGTTTTATGTACCTGATGAATATATCCGTTCGTTCATCAGGGAAAATAATGCTGTTCTTCCCCAGGTGGATCTATCAATAATTTCTAATGATAAAATTTTGCCTGTTCAGACAACGGCAATAATGACTGCATTTTATGAATCTGTTCTTCCCTATTTTTCTCTTACCACCCGCCCACCAGAAAATTTGATAGAACTAAAGTTCAGAGAATTACTTCTCAATATTATTACTAACAGGGATAATAAAGAGCTTACAGCTTTTTTTTACAGGCTTGCCTTAACAAAGGTGGATGATCTGAAAGAAATTATGGAATGTAATTGTCTTTTTAATCTTCAATTACATGAATATGCCCGTCTTTGTCACAGGAGCCTTTCGAGTTTTAAAAGGGATTTCCATGCTGCGTATGGCATGGCTCCAGGCCGATGGTTACTTGAAAAAAGATTGGAAACAGCCGCTCGTTTGCTGATTTGTTCTGAAAACCCAGTTATGGATGTGGCAATTGAAAGCGGATTTAAAAATATTACCCACTTCGACAGGGTTTTTAAACAACATTATGATACTTCTCCTTTACAATATCGCAAGCACCATGTACCAACCCACGCTTCTATTGCCTGAACGTTGGATCATTTGAACCTCTGGTATAATTTTTTGAGCTGCACAGCAAATTCATTATCAAGTAAAGAAAATAGTTTTGAATTGGTACTAAACCGTTTTTAAAAAACCAACGTCGTGGCCTTTTCGCAACTACGATAAACGAAAACCTTAAAACTATGCTTACCCTTATTTACTTGCGGGCCAGAACATCGTTGCTGACCTGTTTATTATGCAGCATTTTCTTTAGTGCTTCTTCTCAAACTCAAATAGAATCATCTTATTTAAAAACCTGGGTGTTGAATGATCCTGCGCAAATAAAAGTTCCGGCGCCGCCCAATAAAGAACAAACGCAAAAAGAAATAGCGGAGATAAAAGAAAAGATCTCCAAACGAAATGAAAAAATTTTGCACCAAGTACAATATTGGGATGCAGGATCACCATCTTACCGCTGGAATGAAATTGCTTATAAAATGACCTCCTTCGAAAATTTTGGCACCTTCCTGCGTGCACCAATGGCCTGGATGAATATGGCGATCAATGATGCAACCGCAGCAGCATGGAAGGCAAAATATACTTACCAGAGAAAACGGCCTTTCCAGTTTGATCCATCATTAAAGCCTATTATCACTTCTCCCATCACACCTTCCTATCCATGTGAGCATTCGGTAACTGCGGCTGCCGCTGCTAATGTGCTGGCTTATTTTTTTCCTGAAGTTGCTGATTCAATTTTAAGATTGGGTAAAGAAGCTGCTCAATCAAGAATATATGCAGCAGTACAATTTCCAAGTGATGTGGAAGACGGATGGAAATTGGGAGAACAGGTTGCTGCCCTTGTTATCGAACAGGCAAAAAAAGATGGATCAGATATTCAATGGACAGGTAAAATGCACGATGATTCCAAATTATGGAAAGGAGAATACCCAGTTGGCATTACAGCAGGAAGTTTTAAGCCGCTTGCAATTAAATCGGCTAACCAGTTCAGGCCCCCGGCGCCTCCTGATTTCTCCAAAGACATGAAAGCACTTAAAAATTTCAAAAGAAATTTCATGTCCGATCACCTGGCATTATATTGGCATAACTTAACGGGTCTGGATTTCTGGACCGAGCAAGCCAGTAAAAAAATGTTTGAATTGCATCTTGATAAAAATGCACCGGCCTGTGCACATATCTATACAGTGTTGCATGTTACAATTCATGATGCAGCTATAGCCATTATGGACGCAAAATATGCGTATTGGGGAATACGTCCATTTCAATATGATACAACCTTTACACCTTTATTTGAAACACCTCCATTCCCCGGGTATCCTTCGGGTCATGCTACTGCATCTGCCGCAGCGGCTACTGTACTTGCTTATTTTTTTCCTGGCGACACAGAATTTTTAAAAAGCAAAGCAAAGGAATGTGCTGATTCAAGATTTTATGCGGGAATACATTTTCAAACGGATAATCAAACGGGATTAGAGATGGGAAACAAATTAGCTCAATATATCATTGAAAACCGTGCAACGAAGGGTTATGTTGTAAAATGAAAAGAATGCAAGGTCACTCCGCATATTAGTTAAGCTGTTCATCCCGGTAGCTATCGGGAGACTCAGGCCAGCATTTATTGAATTTTTATTTATTGAAGATAATTATTTGGAGCACTACGGACAGCTGGTGAACAATTATTCGAAGACACAGGTTATTGATCTATTAATTTCAGCGCAGCATCTTTGTCTTTTTCAAAAATTTTTAGCTCAATGCCACCGATAGGATCCATGCCCAGTACATTTTCATCTGTGAGAGATGATGTAATACCATGTTCTTTCAGCTTGTTCTGCATTGTCTTTGCTTCCATGAGATCTGAAAAGGTTTGAAGCACGATTGTTTTATCCTGTTGCATAAATAATAGATTTTGGGTTCATGAATCCATATTTAAAGACTCTCTAACTTAGTACAATCTTCGTTCCATATATCATGATTGCCTGAGTTACGTTTTGTCCTCTAATGACAGACTATTTGTAAAACATCAAAGACGCTGAAAACAGGTAAGGTTTTTGTAACAACCTTTCTTACAAGATGTATATTCTAAAAATCAATTCATATGAGATCTAATTCTTTTTCTCCAAAACTTTTGTCAAGTGCGGCGATAATAGCCTGTATGGCAGTATTTGCCTGCAACAACAGCGAAGACGAGACAATATCAACATCATCGGAAACAGCCACAACGACGGAAACCGCGGCGCCTCAAACAACGACAGATGCGATCCCGGTAGTGAACCATGCGGAAGCAAAAATATCCGGAACTT
>Ga0193738_1000887_pt1 | contig 13097 bp, 13 predicted proteins | sample L2a1metaG_FD_144927 | JGI IMG/M metagenome (GOLD analysis project Ga0193738, IMG submission 144927) | Soil microbial communities from a riparian zone of the East river system, Colorado, United States - L2a1 | ecosystem: Environmental > Terrestrial > Soil > Riparian zone | place: USA: East River...
CGCGTCACGAACGAGTCGGCTCCCCGCCAGCACGATCGCGATCACGACGACCTCGAGCAGGAACGCCACACGGTAGGAGAAGAATGTGGTGATGAAGCCTCCGATCAAGGGTCCGACGGCGGCGGCAATGGCTGCGGCCGCGCCCACAAGGGCGTAGGTCGCCTTCTGGGCCTTTCCCTCGAAGTTGCCGTGGATGAGCGACTGCATGGCGGGCAGCAGGAGCGACGCGCCGAGACCACCGATGACCGCCCAGAAGATGAAGACCGACGTCACACTCTGACCAAGTGCCATCGCCAGCGCGCCGATCGCATAGGCGAGGAGGCCCAGGATGTACGCTCGCTTGCGCCCGAAGAGATCGCCGATCTTGCTGCCGATCAGGATGAACGCGGCCGAGACCAGCGCCTCGAGAGCGATCGCGGACTGGATGGCGCTCACGTCGGTGCCGAGGTCGTCGACCACCGCCGAGATCGAGACGTTCATGATCGACGTGTCGACGACGAGCACGAACATCGCCATCGCCAGCAGGATGGCGAGCAGTTGGTTGCCCTGTGCCTCTACATCCTCGTTGGCGTTTGCCCCCTCGGACATCCGTCATCGCCTCCGGTGCTGGTGCGTGGATTGCGCCAAGCCTTCGGTGCCGAACACCGACTCGACGGAGCGTGAGCATAGCCGCGGCGGACGTCGCCGGGCGCCGATCAGTCGAGCTTGGCCTCGATGCTTGCGAGCCTGGCGATCACATCGTCGAGTTGCTTGCGCAGTGCTTCGGCCTCATCGCGCTCCTGGGCCTCCTGGCCGGCCCGGTGCCGGCGCTGCGCTGCCTCGACGAAGGTCGAGGTGATCGACGCCGTCAGGATGGCGATCAGCGCGACGGCGACGACCATCACCGTCGCGCCGACCAGACGCCCGATCCCTGCCGTTGGGACCTTGTCGCCGTACCCGACCGTGGTGACCGTCTGGAGCGTGTACCACAGGGCGCTGCCGAGGTCCGGAAAGTCGTGAGAATCGAAGACCCAGACGACCACGCCACCAACCAGCACGATGGCCACGGTGATGACGATCATCACGTAGGCGGCGTTCTTCACGGAGGCAGGATCGGCGGTGAACCTGTCCATGGCGTGCTGGAGCGGATTTGGTCGTTTCATGCGTTGCAGCCTATCGCCTGGCGCAATCCAGGCGACATCCGGCCGCGCTTGTCTAGTCTGGGACCCTTGGGAGCCGGATTGTTTCATCCTCGAGCCGAACAGCGGGGCTCGAGCGCTGAAGGCATGACACCGGGACAGCCATCATCGCTTCACTACCTGAGGAGCACGAGCCATGTCACTCGCCCGCGTCCAATTCTTCTCCGTCTCGCTCGACGGCTTCGGCACCGGCGAAGGTCTGAGCCTCGAGGCACCGTTCGGCCACGCCGGCGACCGGCTGCACGAATGGATGTTCGCCACACGCTGGTGGCACGAGATGGTCGGCCAGCCAGGCGGTACCCGCGGCATCGACGATGCCTTCCTGCGGCTGCACGATCGGGGGATCGGCGCGGAGATCATGGGTGCCCGGAAGTTCGGCCATCCCGGATGGCACGAGGATCCCGAGTGGAAGGGCTGGTGGGGTCCCAACCCGCCGTTCCACACCCCGACCTTCATCCTCACCCATCACCCGCGCCCGTCGATCGAGATGGAGGGCGGCACGACGTACCACTTCATCGATGCTTCGCCTGCCGAGGCGCTCGAGACGGCCCGCGAGGCTGCGGGCGGCCAGGACGTCCGTCTCGGCGGGGGGCCCACGATGATCCGCGAGTTCCTTGCTGCACGGCTCGTCGACCACATGCACGTCGCGGTGGTCCCGATCCTGCTGGGCCGGGGCGTACGCCTCTGGGACGGATTGGAAGGCCTCGAGAAGGACTACGAGATCGAGGCCACTTCCTCGCCCAGCGGAGTCACGCATCTGATGTTCACCCGTGCGGGTGTCTGAAAGGCCTCAGTCGAGCGCCGATGAACTGATTTCTGTGCCCATCGCCTATACTCGCGCTCGCGCCGACATAGCTCAGTGGTAGAGCAGCTGCTTCGTAAGTCTCCCGCCCTCTGCGCAGTGCTACCGTGCTTGGCGGCCCGATACAAACGGGCACACTTATCAGCTGTTCGATTCGAGTGGTTGCCCGTCTAGGATCGACGCTGCGGGCCGCTCGCGTCCAAACCGACGCTGAGCGCCCGAATCGTCACACAACTCGGTCGGGTTAGAGGCCCAGATGCAGGCGCAGGGCCTCATCGATGTCGAGCATGATGGCGTTTGGGACGACGCCCAACCGGTCACCCACCCGCTCCACCGCGATCGAGCGGATCTGTTCAGCCTGCGCCTTGGAGTCGCGGTCGAGCCCCGTCTCGGCGGCTGGAAGCAAAACCTGGAACGGATAGACACGTTCGACGTTTGATGTGACGGGGACGACCGTGATGACGCCTCGACCGAGTCGCCCCGCCGTCGCATTGGCCGCGTCGTTGCTGACGATGACCGCTGGGCGGCGCTTGTTTGCCTCGGAGCCGCGCGCGGGATCGAGATGGACGGAATGGATGTCGCCACGCCGCATCACGACCCCAGCCCATCACCTGTAGTCGATTCCCAGAGGGTGCGATCGTTCTGAGCGGCCCACTCCTCCCACGCCGCTTCGTACGTCCCGGCCAGTTCGGCCGTGCGCAGCAGCCGAATCGCTCGATGGAGTGCGGCCGATCGGGAATCGAGTCCTTGCTCCTTGGCGTATTCGTCGAGGAATTGGACGTCTTCGCCCGGTAGGCTGACACTGACCTTCATACTGTGATGCTACCATCAGTAGGGCATGGGTAGCAATGTTGGTCTGCACATGTCCGTCCGCGCCGACGAGGTCCGCAGCTGAGGACTACAAGGCGTTCGGTGCTGCGCGAACAGCAGAGACGACACCGTAGCCTCGGCCCCGCACCATCGCTGTGGCATCGCCACGCGTGAATCACTTCGGGGGTCTCGTGCATCTATCGGGCGATGGTGACCATGACCGAAAGCACGACGGAGACCTCGGCAGGAAACGACCTGAATCGTCACAGCCATCGGCGGCCGCCGTCTTTCCATGTCCGGAACCACCGCGGCGAGTGGATCGGACCGAAGCTTCCTTCACAATGCCGGACCGCATCTGGTCGGCCTCCGGCGCCGTCCGGGAGTTGACCCGATCGAGGCCTCGTCTTCCTCTGTACTGGTGAGATGCTCCGCCGCCAGACGACCCGCAGCCTGGGCATGGAAGCCGCCAGGCGAAATGACGAAGCGTTGCCGGATGCCGCCCTCGCGGCGTTCGTCGACGATCATTACGAGCGCCTGCTCGGCCTTGCTCGGCTCGTCTGCCGGGACACGACCGAGGCCGCCGATGCCGTCCAGGCGGGACTCGAGCAGGCGTGGCGCCACCGATCGACCCTTCGGGACGACAGCCGGCTTCGACCGTGGCTCGATCGGATCGTCGTTCGGGAGGCGCTCAGGGCGAGGCGAGCGCGCGGGCGGTGGCTGCTCCGGTTCCCAACGCACGAACCGAGCGTCGCATGGATCGAGCCGATCGATCGAGTCGGCGACGACCTCCCAGCATGGCTCTCGTTCCGCGCGGCCTTCGAACGGCTATCGCCCGAGCAGCGTGCGGTCGTCGCCCTTCACCTCCACCGCGGCTACACCGTCGCCGAGACCGCCGAGATCCTCGGCGCGCCGATCGAAACCGTGCGATCGCGGCTCAGGCTCGCGCGGCAGAGGCTCCGGCGAGAGCTTGAGGAGGCCGACTGATGAGCGGACGGCACATGGACGAGTCCTTTGAGCGGGACCTCTCCCGGTTCCTTGATTGGCAGGCGCGACAGGTCGCCGGCGCGCCGACCGCGGAAGACGTCGCGGGGCGGATCGCCGGCCGGCTCGCCTCCACCCGGACGACAGTCCCGGTGGCGCGGATCCAATTCGCTCCGGCTGCCGCGATTACCGGCCTTCTGGGGGTCGCATTGGTGCTCGGGATGTTGGCTGCGGCCGCCTTCGTCGCGGGTCAGCGGGACCGCTCGATCCTCCCGCCGGACGATCGTTCGGTTCTTGAGTGCGCTCTCGAGGGGGTCCGCGCCACGCAAGCCACGGACTCGGTGCCCCGGACTGAGCTGCGACTCAACGACGTGGGCGCCGACCGGGTCGCATTGGCCTCAACGATCGCGAGGGATCCCCGCATGACGGAGATCGTCGTGGCGGGCAACGATCGTCCGGCGATGGCCGTCGCGGTCTTCGAGCTTCCCGATGAACCCGCGTATGCCGTGAGCCTCGCCGACTGGGCTCCCGGCGGCTCGGCGATCCTCGCCGAGGTCACGGCCGCCCGGGATGACCCAGAGGGCGGTGTGGGCCATTGCCGGGATCTCTGGCTCGTGCCGACCGATGGCTCGCCACCGTCCCTGGTGGCGCGGTCCGACGCAGCCCTGCTCGTTGGACCCGGAACATTCGGGCCAGGCGGCGAGGTCGCCTACATCACGGTCCAGGGTGTGGACTCGACGGACGCCCTCCTTCACGTCACCGAGCCGTCCGGTCGGGCTGCGCGGACCATGCAGGCCTGCCTCGGCGCGCCGGCCCTACCCGGCGTGGTCGTCTGGTCGCCGTCCGGCGATCGGGTGGCGAATGTCTGCGGGACGCGAATCGAGATCACGGACGTCGCCACCGGTAGAACGAAACGGCTCGACCAACCCGGCGTCGATGCGCTCGGTTCCACACGATGGCCCGTCGATACGGAGCTGTTGATCGTCGCGGAACGCGTCGCGACGCCCGGCGATCAGACCGTTCTCGCGATCGATCCTCGCTCCGGCGAGGCCGACGAGATCCTTCGCCTCCATGAGGACGAGGAGCATGACTGGCAGTTGCCCGTGCATCCTGGAGCATTCTCGCCCGACGGTCGACGTCTGCTCGCCAGCGCCTGGGTTACGGCCCTCGGCGGCGTCCGCCTCCAGACAACCCACGCCATCGAGCTCGCGTCCGGTTCGACCGTTGCCATCGATAGCCCGGGCGGCGTTCCGGACCGAGTCGGCTGGTGGGGGACCGACGCCTTGGCGGTCGTCCGTGGAGGCAGCGGCGAACTGGTCAAAATGAGTCCGGACGGCGAGTCGCCCGTGGTTCTCGGCTCGGTGCCGAGCGTACCTCTCGTGTGGGTCGCCCGATGAAGCGGGAGGTTAGACGAAGCCTAGCCGCGCTCGTCGCCGCCTTCGCGGTCGCGTGCTCACCGAGCCCCCCTGCCGGCAGCGGTACGACGACCGCGCCTGTCGACTCGACGGCGCCGCCAACGTCGACATCGACGCCATCCGCAAGCGTTTCATCGAGCGCATCACCCTCCGAGCGAGCGATACGACGCGTTGAGCTGAGCGGTCGCGGCCCCCTCGGCCTTGCCGTGGAGGGCGACGAGGCCTGGCTCGTGGCCCACGACAGCGGTCAGCTCATCTCCGTCGACCTCGCGACAGGTCGCCAGACGGGGATGGTCGAGATCGGGGCCGCGGCGACGCACGTCGTCGTTCACGATGACTCGGTCATCGTCGGCCGCTACGGCACGGACGGAATCGGTGAGCACCTCACGATCGTGCGCCGCGCGGACGGCACCACCAGTGGAATCGAGACAGGGCCGCTCGGAGGTGTCGCTCCGGCGGAAGATGGTCTCCTGTGGGCGTTCGAAAAGTCGGGCGTCGTGCTCCTCATCGATCCTGTCGACCGCCGCGTCATGGACCGGGTGCGGGTCGAGATCCAGCAGAACGAACACGTCGAGGCGGTGGCTGGCGCCGGTTCCGTGTGGGTCTCGAGCGACAGCACGCCGATCCGGCGTGTGACCGGTCCGGATCTCGCGGTCCGCGCCGAGATCGACGCGGGTGGCGGCATTCCGTTCGTCTTTCGCGACGGCCTCATCTGGGGAGCACGACCGGACGAGCTCTGGGCGATCGATCCGGCGACGGACGATGTCACTCGCAGGATCGAGCTGACCGGGTTGATCGAGATCCTCGCGCTCGACGTCCGGGATGGGGAGGCGTGGATCGCGGCCCGTCGGCCTGGCCGGATCGGAACCGTGGTCCGGATCGACCTTGACGATGGCCGGCTGCTCGGGGAGTTCGCGGTCTCGCTGCCGGCCGCGGTCGCGATCACCGACACGGAAGTCTGGGTCACGAACGCGGGTGCGGGCGAGCTCCTCGGGCTCCCGCGCTGACGCGCGCTCATGGCGCAAGGGCGTCGTTGGCCTCATGGTGCCGCCCCGCCTCGTCCCCCGACAGCCTCCGGGTTCAACCGCTACCAGCCCCAGTGGTGATATCCGGCCGACGCGTCGAAAGTCCCACCGCTCATTCCCGGGGTGGTGGTAGAAAGGCGTCGGGGACGATGTGGTCCGAATGGCCCGAAACCGGTGAGCGGGTCGACGGGCGATCCGGGAACCCGAGACCCCATCGACCCGCCAGCATGTCCGCGAGCAGCGCTTGCGTGGCTTCCGGATCCGCCGGCCCGCGCTCGTCCGGCCACGATGCGACCTCCAACGCGGCCCACCGCGCCGACTCGGCCCGAAGCAGTGCCCAGCGATCGAGCAAGACCCAGAACAGTGCGTTGATATGGACGCGCTCCGGGAACAGGCCCTCACCGTTCGCGTATTCTCGCGCGATCGAGCGCCATGGCTCCTCGACGGCCTCTGCCTCGGCACCGACCTCCGCGATCCGCTCGAGCAGGATCGGCAATGGGGTCATGTTCCCGAACAGCACCTTGAGGAGGGCCTCCGACTCGAGCTGAGTCGGTCGCGCGGGACGCGCGAGCCTGTCGGCGAGCGCCTCGCGGCCGGCGGGGTGATCGAGTAGACCGTCCGGGGTCTCTGGCCGACGCTCTCGTCCGCGGCCGCTGCAAGGCCTGCCTCTACGAGGCGCTTGGGCTCTTGGTAACGGTTCGCCTCCGTCCGCGGCATGACGTATTGGACGCTCCGCCCGAGGAGTCTGGTCAGCTCGTAGGTCGACCAGGGCCGGATTCGCGAGCAATCCGAGGATGGCAAACGACATCGGAGTCAATCTGGGCATTGGACAACCCCCGTACCCGAGAGAACCCTCGGGGACGGGATCCGGATCCGTGTCAATCCCGGGCACGGGTCTTGACGCCGTCGGCGTGGCGTCATATATATCGTATTGCGATATATCGTCAGACGGAGGGGGCCATGCACGCAGGCGCGCGAGTTGCCGGCCGTGGTGGCCTAGCCGCAGGGATGTGGATCGGGGCGACGGTTGTTGGGCTTGCGGTGGGAGGGTTCGTCTTCCATTTTCCGGGGAGCTTCGGCGAACCCACGCTGCAGCCGTCCGCCGCGATCTTCGGCGCCCTCATCGGGGCGGTGACCGGGCTTGCCGTCGGCGTGGCCCAGTTGGTCGCCCTGGGAGCAAGGGGCAGGCGGGGCCGACTCGTGGCGTGGATGGCGCTCGGGATCGGGATCACTCATGCCCTGAACGACGCCATGCCGGTTGCAATCGGCATCGTGGGCGTGTCCGCGCTGGCTGGGCTAGCGATGGGCGCATCGTACGCCGCGATCGTCGGCGATCGCCGGACGCTGCCGGTGCTCCTCGTTGGGGCGGCCTGGGCTCTCGGGCTGGTTGCGGCGGCAATGGCCTCGAGCGCTCTTGGACTGCCATGGACGGAAACACCGGTCGGCTGGTCGACGCATCGTGCAATCGAGGGGATCGTCGTCGGCCTCGCATGGGCTCCGGTTGCGGTGATCGCTGGCGTCCTCGGGCGCCTGCGGGCCGACGGACAGACCATGCTGCTGCCGTCATGAGCTGGACGATCGAGAACTCGATCCGACCGGGCCGGTCGGCGGGGTTCCAGATCGGGACATCGGGGGCTTCGCCGTGATTACAGCGATTCTCCTGGCGGCAGGAGGACCGCGCTGGCGCCACGCTCCGGCGGCGACAGGAGCCAGTAGTGCCTAACAACATGTAGAGATTCGCGCGCAGCATCCGCATCGGAGCGCCGCCGGCCGATGTTTGGGCGGCGATCCGTGATGTCGAAGCGTGGCCGACGTGGGCATCGCAATTGGGCGACGCACTCGATCTACCAGCCCGCGAACGAAGCGGCGCGCTCTAGCTTCCCATCGCTGTCGACGTGCAGTATCTCGATGCCTTCCACTAAGCCCTCGCCAGTGGACGCGCATTCTCGCCAGCGGACATGGAACCAGCCATCGTGGTGGTCACCATCGCCCCACGTGCTCAGCTCAAAGTAGTTGCCCGGCGTCGTCCACTCGTCGATGAACTCAGTGATCTCGGCAGGGCCCACCGGTGTCGACGGATCCCACGATCCGGCCATTTGCGTCTCTTCGTCAGCTATGGCGTTGAGGATCGATTCACGCTCCGCGCTCCGCGCCGAATTCCAGGCCACCGTGTACCTCTCGACGACCGGCGGCATTGCGCTCCAGTCGACGCTGTCGGGACCGGCGCACACCGCTGTCGGGCGCTCCCCGATGCCGCTGCCGTCTGGCGTGAGCGGCGAAAATCCCACCGCCAAGGTCATGCGATCTTGAGCATCGAGCTCGGCATAGTCGGTGCCGATCACGCCGGTGGGCGCGTCGGGAGTGCACTGGCGCCACGGCATGACCAGCACGTCGTGGTGGGCGTAGCCCTCGTGCCAGGCGCGCGGCTCGAACCAAGTCCCCTCGGGGCCTTGGTTTTGCCCGATCAGGTCGGACATCGCCTCACGTCCGACGACTGGTCCGTCGGCCAGGCCGGGCGACTCGAAGTACGTGGCGTCGTCGGCCCAGATGTCGTCGAGGATGCGCACGCGAGACTCGGCGTCGTGCTCGTTCCAGGCCGCGAGGTACTGGCGGACGACCTGCGGAAGATCGATCCCGGCGGATTCCGGTCCCACGCACAACTCGGCCAGTGCACGTGGCGACGGGCTCGGCGTTGACGAGGCGGTCGAGTCAGGGCTGGCCGCCGGTGCCGCTGGCGGCCCTCCGGGACTAGGCCCGCATGCGGACACCGTCAGAGACAGCACGAGGCAGGCAGCCAGGCGGCGTGTGTTCATGTCATTACCTCCTTGTAAGACGCCGGGCCACGAAGGCCCGGCGCCATATGAGCATTCACTGCGACCCGTCCGGCTCAGTAGCTGATCCAGCCAGAGAAGGCCCCGAGGTCGATGCCCGTCGTGAAGTCGATCACCTCGGAAGACGTCCAGCTCCCAGTCGCGTCTTCGAACCGGCCCGTGCCGGAGATAACGGTGAAGGTGTTGGCTGCGGTAGCCCTGCCATCCACGGGCGCATCCTGCGCACCCTCGTAGGTCATCGTGATCGACGACCCGTCGGCGGCCACGAAGGTCGCCAGGCCATTCCAGATCGGCACGGCTTCCGTCGCCAGGTTGAAGCTTGTGCAGTTCGAGCCGGTGCCCTCCATGCGTCCAAGGTAGGTCGCGATGCCCTCCCCTTCGAAGCCGATGGTCAGCGCATTGGGACCGCAGCGCTGCTCTGCCGGTACGACAGCGATGGTGTAGTGGCCGCGCATCGGCCGTTGCTCACTCGCCGCGACGGATGCCGCCAGGGCGGACATCAGCAGCAGGGCAGCGCCAAGGCTCCCAACAGTTCGGTGCCAGATCGAATTCCGCTGAGTGATCATGTTGGTTCCTCCACGGGCTACGTTGTCAGCCAACTGGCTGACCGCACCGTATGGAGGGCTCGTCATCGCGCTCTGCTGTGAACTCTTACTGCCGTGGTAAGGGCGGGTGTACTGTCCGATTCGGACGCTGCCACCGCAGCCGCAATTCGGAGGGAAGGGTCGGATGATCGAGTTGCGCACGCTCGGCGCGACCCACGTCCGGCTGCCGGGCTCGCCCGACAGAGGCGTGCACCTTCAGCCCAAACGCCTGGCCGTGCTCGCCTATCTCGCAGCCGCGAGGCCGCGCGGCATGCACCGGCGTGACAGCTTGCTCGTCGTGTTCTGGCCCGAAGAGAGCGAGCAGACCGCGCGCAACGCCCTGAGTCAGACCCTCCATGCCATCCGCCGTGACATCGGACACAACGTGTTGGTGTCACAGGGTCACGAGCTCATCGGGGTCGACACCGCCAGCCTCGCCTGCGACGCCGTAGAGTTCGAGGAGCGCCTCGAGCGCGGCGAGCTCGAAGCAGGACTACGGCTCTACCGCGGTGAGTTCCTGCGCGGCCTCGTGATCGGCGACGCGATGGGCTTTGATCGCTGGCAGGAGAGCGAAGCCTGGCGCCTCCAGCGACGTGCCTGGAAAGCCGCCGCGGCACTCGCAGACGGCGCCGAGGAAGACGGAAACATGATCGCCGCGACGCATTGGCTCGAGCAGGCCGTCGAGCACCTCCCGACGGATGAGGTGCTATTCCGGCGCCTGCTCGTGCTGACTGACAGCATGGGCGATCGTACGGGAGCGCTGAGGACCTACGAGCGGTTCAGCGATCTCATGCGTGAGGAGTACGGGGTCGAACCATCGCCCGAGACAGAAGCGCTGGTTGAGGAGATCCGCCACCGCCGCGCGCCGTTGCCGAAGCCGACTCCATCGAACCCGGTCCGCAAGGCGATCCGCTCGATCGCGGTGCTTCCGCTCGAGAACCTCACAGGGCGCGCAGAGGACGAGTATTTCGCCGACGGGATGACCGAAATGCTCACCGCCGAGCTATCGGGGATAGGTGCTCTCCGTGTCGTCTCTCGCCAGTCCGTGCGTGCCTTCAAGGGATCCGATCGGCCGCTCCGGGACGTCACAGACCTGCTAGGCGTCGACGCGGTGCTCGAGGGATCGGTGCTCCGTGCCGGCGACCGGATTCGCGTGGTAGCTCAACTCGTGCGCGTTGAGCCCGAGGAGCACCTCTGGGCCGATGCCTACGATCGCGACGTGCGCGACGTGTTCGCGATGTACTCGGAGATCTCGCGCGCCGTATCCACAGAGGTTGCGGCGAAGCTCACCGGGGAAGAGCAGCGGCGCTTCATCCAGCGCGGGCATCGTTCTGTGCATCCCGTCGCCTACGATCGATTCCTTCGCGGCGTCGCGCTCTTCGACCAGAGTCTGTTCCCGGAGGCGATGAAGCAGTACGGCGAGGCGATCGAGCTCGACCCTGACTTTGCCGAAGCGCACGCCTGGATGGCTGCCGCTCTGGGCAGGATTGCGCATCTGGCGGGTCCGCAACTCGCCGAACCGATGCGTCGCGAGGTGGACCTCGCGCTGCAGCATGGCCCGGATCTGCAATGGGCGCACGCCGTGCTCGGCAGCTGGCTCATGTTGTTCGAGTATGACTGGCAGGCCGCCGAAGCCGCCTTCCAGCGGGGGATGAAGGCAGCGCGACGCGACGCTCGCGCCCATCCGGAATACGGGCTGTTCCTTGTCGGGCAGTGCCGCTTCGACGAGGCGGTCACCCTTGCGAATGAATGGCTGGATCCCGACCCCGGAGTCAACGCTCAATTCGCCATCGGCTGGATCCAGCACAAGCGCCGGCAGTTCGAGGAGTCGACCGAACAGCTGGAGTTCGTAATCGATCATTGGCCCGGGTTTGCCTATGCGCCCTTCTGGTTGGCCAGCAACTATGCGTTTCTGGGCCGGTCAGAACTGGCAATCAGCCTGGCGCATCGAGCACTCGACGTGGCCCCCTGGCATTCGATCGGGCGTGGCTACGCGGGCGCCGTATTCGGCGCTGCAGGCGCTCCTGAGGATGCGCGTGCGATCCTCCGCAGCTTCGAGGAGATAGGACGGGAGGGCGGATACGTCGATCCGTTCAATCTCGCGCTCGTCCACGGGGGCCTTGGGGAGCATGATGAGGCGCTGAGTCAGCTCGAGCGATGCGCCACCGAAGGATCCATGCAGAACTGGATCATGGCGCCGGAGCCGTTCTTCGACGCCTTGCGGCAGGAACCGCGCTTCCGCGAGGTGCTGCGGCGGCTCAGCCTCCCGGAGTGGACTCCGCCCACAGACGCCTGAACAGGCCATTCGGCCACTCCCGAGATCACGAGTGGAGGTGACATCGGCCGAGACACGGGTTTTCTGAATAGGCCGGGAGCCGGCCGTCCAAGGGCGTACACGACACGATGGCGCCTAGGCCAGCCGTAAGAGAACATCTGTGCCCGGCACGCCCGACAGAAGTTGAGCGTGCTATACCGATTGGAAAAGCGGCACCTCATGCCAGGCTCGGGGCCTACGTCTGACAGGGCACCGGACACCCGTAGCGGTCGGATGCGACGATGGATGTCGATCCCAGCGCCGCCGTGATGCGGTCTCCAGGCCAACTCCTGAGATTCCGGCCAATGTGGGCTCGGAGGAACTAGCGCCGGTAGGCCAGATCGAACAGTTGTTCCCGTAGCGGGAGTATGGCGCCCGTACGGCAGGAGCGCCGAGCCAACAGTTATCAGCTGTTCGAGCGTTGTGCCAACCGTACGAGCGTGATAGTGCGGACGAGGCGGTCGAGCGAAGAGCTGCTGTCTCCACGCATCGGCTATCCTTTGCCAGCGCCGACATAGCTCAGTGGTAGAGCAGCTGTTTCGTAAACAGCAGGTCCTCGGTTCAAATCCGAGTGTCGGCTCCATTTCTTGTCTGCTCACGCTCATTCGAGGTCGAATGGGCAAGGACCGATGGTCTGGACCGACTCGCCAGACCATCTGTTTCACGGGGTCGGCTGTACAGTTAGTGGTGAGTTCACCACGGCCAGCAGGACACGGGTGCAAGAGCAGGAGCACCCGGCATGGCCCGTATGGCACGACCCCTCACGCAAGCCGCCCAGTCATCAGTGACTGCGCAGGCTACCCACTCCCTGCGGAGTGAGGAGACGTCCTCCCATCCCGCCTCGACATAACGGCGAGGCAGCGGGCCGCCCGGTCACCACTTGCATTCGCCAGGTCATCCGTGCATACTGAACCGTATGGTTCAGTATACGAGCCCTCGACTCGATGCCTCCTTCGCGGCGATCTCGGACGCCACCCGACGCGGCGTTCTGGAGCAGCTTGGGCGTGCCGACGCTTCGATCACGGATCTGGCCGAAACCTTCCACATGACCCTCACGGGCATGAGGAAGCATGTCCTGGTCCTGGAGCAGGCCGATCTCGTCACCACCGAGAAGGTCGGGCGGGTGCGGACCTGCAGGCTGAGCCGGCGCCGACTGG
>Ga0193738_1000888_pt1 | contig 13073 bp, 12 predicted proteins | sample L2a1metaG_FD_144927 | JGI IMG/M metagenome (GOLD analysis project Ga0193738, IMG submission 144927) | Soil microbial communities from a riparian zone of the East river system, Colorado, United States - L2a1 | ecosystem: Environmental > Terrestrial > Soil > Riparian zone | place: USA: East River...
GTCCTTTGCGCCAGTGATGGCAGGGCCAGCAAATGGAAGTGGTTCCGCTGCTCCTTCTGAGAACCTGGCAAACGAGCCACGGAGTCCTGTGCCTGCCTGACCCGGAGTAAGGTTCACGCCCTGATCTAACAGAGCCTGGGCCTGAGGCGTAACCCTTACGGGATTGGCTAACGCCTTACTCAGAATACGTCCACCAGCGGCCCCACCTGCCCCTAATAGGGCAGATCCGGCGCGGTCTTCAGGCGCTGTGACGTAGCCATACCCTGCATTGGCAGCTATGTCTGTGGCGGGGACGGTATATCTACTTGCTGCGAGAGAGCGCACCGCATTCGGCAATGCCGACGCACCACGGACTGCCTGTAGACCCCGATTCGCTACGCCGACGGGTCCAGCAGACATCAGAACATCTGCCCCCACCTGACCCACGGTTGACGCAGGGCCCGTGTCCTTTACAAATGCACTACCTTGGTCGAGGAGCATCTGATCGGCCGGGGACAGATCGGTCACCAGACCCTTGAGTCCGAGAGAGGCTCTGTCCCATGCGTGCTTAGCACCTCCTGCGAGCTCCTCAACCACTCCGGCGGGGGTCGACGTGTCACCGATGCGGTACTGATTCGCTAGTGTCTTACCGGTCCGGTGAAGGCGGGCAGCTTCAGCATCTGTCTCATCTGGCATCACTGCCTGAGACACGTCATCCCATGACGATGGGGCTTTCCGGACCCGGGTCGAGATTGAGTCCCATTCGCTCATTGCCTCACCCGCTCTTGGCCGTCAGGAGTAACGAACCTGGTTCCCTTTGGCAGCTTTGCTGCTTCAGCGGGGGTGGTGACCCTGACAGGGGCTGCGTCCCATGAACCGGTTGCACCCCCAACACGGGCTCCTTGTTCTCTCAGTCGTCGGTTCGACTTGTCAAGCAGGCCCTGGAGTCCTTCAGCCTTGCGCTGGAGTTCTTCCTTGTTGTCGTATGCAGAAGGCAGGTATTGCGCTGCGCTCTCCTTCTCGGCCTTTGTCAGTGATGCACCAAAGCGACCATGCCGAATGCCGTCACCCCAATAGGTCAGTTGCTGAATCGCGTCCTTAGTTGACTTATCTCGAACCATTGCCACTAAGGTGGAACCACCAGGGAGGTATTCCTGGACAAGGCCTGCTGCATAGCCAGTACCCTTACCACTCGCTGACTTGATGGATTCAGTGGCTTCCGTCATGCCCCTGATCGCTGCTTCATCGGCGTCTAGATCCGCCCGAGCCTTGTCCGTCATGGGCTTGCCAGAGCTAGCACCAGTCATTGGCTTGACGGGGCCTGTTGGCTCAGTTAGCTTGCCAGTACGCTTGTTAAGGATTCGGATCCTACCTTCGGCATCTTTAACGGGAACGAACGTTTCACCAGTAGGCTGCTTCACTGCTGCCTTAAGGTCCTTGAGCTCGGTCACGTTACCGGTATCTTGATTTACAAGGTACTGTTTGCCATCGAAGTCAGTGAACTGTTCGATCCTGTCGCGGGGAGGACGTTGCCCGTAGGCCTGACGATCAAGGACCTTCTCACCTCGGGCCTGTTCCCGAATGGGTTCGTTGATCAGCTGGTCCTCCATAGCCTTTTCCAATGTCTGTTTCAGACTAGGAATTCCCATCCCTGTTTGGGCCCACCGAATCTTCTCTTCCCGTGTGGGTTGAGTGACCGTCTTATTACCCGTCAACGGAGCTTCTTCGCCTTCCATGAATGGAGCTTTGAATTCCGTAGTCTTCGCACTCGGCATGTTTGCCATATGAGCGCTAGCTGCTGACGCTTCTTCCGCTGCGGCTACTCGTTCGTCTCTGTCAGCCATACCTTGACTCACCGCATTTGCCAACTGAGCCGTTGGTTGTTGGAGGTATGCGCTCCAATGATTCGGTACATAGTGTCCCGATACCATCTCGCCCGTAGCGGGGGCTGCCATCTCCCTAGCGATTCGAGCCTGGGCTAAGAGCTCTGCCCGTTGACGCTCTAGTTGCTTCTTCCGGGTTTCAAGGTGGTAATACGGGTTCCCAATGAGTTCGGCCATGATTTACTCCTGGATGTGGGCGTCTACTGCTGCGGCTATGTGGTCACGCAATGTAGGTTCAGGAACGGGTAACTTGTCATCCGATCCCATTCGATCTATTAGGTCCGACGTGATCTTGGCGTCAACGAGTTTCTGATAGACGGTCTCGGCATCTTTCTCATTGAGGCGGTGGTGATCACAGACGTCTTTGGTCGTAATCGGTTCTTGGAAGGGCATTAACCTGCCGCCACTCGCAGCACAGTCGTACGCCCTTAGAATCTCTTGCATCTTCGCTTGCATCTGGGGCGTCTGATATGACGCCACGGTATCCAAGTGCCGAACTGCATCCTTGTCAGTAACAAGCCACTCAGCGATTTGTTGTAGCGTGGCCATTTACTTCTCCACACTCATTAATACCGCTTCCATCGAAGGAAAAGCCGGATACAACGGATCCATCGGTCCAAGGAACGCGGGGGGCAGATGGACCTTTCGGAGATGACGAAAAGGTGGTCGTGGCTCAACACCTCCAGGTAATTCCCTCGAGGCTGCGAAAGCATCGAGGAGAGCCTGTTCAGTGAGCACCCGGTGTTGGTCGTACGCCCTCAGGGCGACGTCGATCCGCGCCTGGATGGCGTCAATTTGGAGGCCCCTAGCGGTACGGACCTGATCCTGGTGATCCTGCTCCTGGGCCGCTTTCGCTTCCTTGGCTTGCTTGACTTCCAGGTCGATCTGGTTCAATAGCTTCTGTGCCGTCGGGGAGCCTATCGCCACTGCTTCCCTGAGGTTGTTGACGGATGGATATGGATTCATTTGGTTGATCCTTAGTAAAAGTGACAATTAGGCAATCAGACGGCCTCTGCTCTGGTTTTAATTTCCTCGTATATCTACGAGATACCATGCAGTATCTAAATTGATAAGCCATATCTACGTCCAATGCAGTTTGCAAGATATATGATCAGTAACCAATCTGGCCGCCACATCATCTGCGACATCTACATCGAAGGCAGAGATCCACTCTGAATTTCGAAAGATACTAGCCGAGAAACACTCTAACAAATAACGCTCCAAGTAGACAGGATCGTAATGAGATATTAGTAGTAGAGGTCTGAGCTGTTGACGAATCTTAGTTGGCACGCCATGTAACCTTGCTTCATCTCTGAGATGACCAATTCGTTTAGCTAGATTTCGTGTAATACCAATCTTGGTTAGTTTAAAATCTGGAAACCCGGCAATGTAAACCGAAGAAAAACAAGATAATCCCTGATCTTTTCTACTGATAACCACATTGGATTACCCGTCATACTAGCTGTCGATATTTAAAACTGTATAGCTCCATAATATCGCGCCTAATACGGCCTCGTAAACTTTTTCGTCGATTTATTTTTGCCAAAACGGCAACGACACGTTTCACCTATAACCGACATCAAGATAATCTAATTAGTATTCTAGAAATAGTAGAAAATAAAAAAGCGCCTAATTAGGCGCCTTAGATATCTAGGGAGGTTTATCTAGCCCCATGCCTTTGTCATTGCAGTATCCAGGGCAGTTGTGTTCAGGTGGGAATATCTCAGCGCCATTCCAGGAGTTTTATGGTTGAGACAACTCATGACCTCGATGAGCGACGCACCGCTCTGTGCAAGGATCGAGGCAGCCACATGGCGCAAGGAGTGGAACGTCCAGGTACTCGGCAGCCCTGCCCTGTCCAGCGCGGTAGCAAGAGCCTTCTTGAACTCTCGCTTGTCAAAGACAGGCATATCGGGGGCCGGCGATGCGGGCCGGATGCGGGAGAGTTCCTTGCAGGCCCATACAGGAAGAACCGAGCGCATGGGGGTGCCATTCTTGGTCTTGGCCACGTCAATGACCCGAGTCTTGAGGTCCACGCTGCCCCATGTGATCTGTTGGATGTTTGACTTCCGCAGTCCAGTCGTACAAGCGACTGCGATCAACGCAGGGAGCTTCCTGTTGCTCGACAGTCTCGCTGCGTCCACGAGCCGAACCACGTCTGTGATCGAGACTGTCAGTGTCTTACCCTGCGGCAGGGGCATCATGAGTCCTCTTATGACAGGCGAGACAAATGAACGGGGGAGACGCCTGTGAAGTTTCAGCACCTTGTACATGGTGCCTAGCGCGGCGATGTACTTGTTGATCGTCCCGTTGCTCCGCTGCTTCTTCGCCGTGACCACACCGACCCCCCGCCTGTACGTATTCGCAGGCGCTGTCATGAGGACCCGTAATCCATCATCGATATCGTCTGGACTGACCTCTGGCAGTGGTTTGGTCGGTCCTAGTTGATGCATCCACCACTGCAGCTTCACCCGGACATGGGGGTCACGGCCCTGGTACAGGACGCCGAAGGCACCCACCGCATCTGATACAGTTTCAATCGTCATCACAGGCTCCTAGTTCAACGAGGTAGGACCAACGGCTTTCATCCGTTGGCTCTTTCGTTCCCAGGGCTAGATCAGCGCTGTGTTTGGCAGTGGGGGGGTAGCTCAGCTGGGAGAGCGTCGCGTTCGCAATGCGCGGCAACACCAACTAGCCCCGGGGACGTACAGCATTGTGCGCCGTAGCTCTTCGCTACGAACCTAGACCGCGACGACACCCACTAGTACTTCTCCTGGCTCGCAGTGCCGTGCCCGTGCAGGTGTGCCAGATCAATCCTGGGACGTAACCAGTGATCTTGTTACGGTCCCAGGAGTGATATAGGCCCATAGCCGCCACATCTTGGTGCATAGTACTTCATAGTAACAAGCTATAGTAAGTTATAGAAATATAGAGTGAATCTATGGTGGAGAATGACAGGCCACAGATATTCAATTAGACCGGAGGGGGTCGTGTTGGCAATATGGTTCCTTGATTAACCGGGGGCCGATATGCTTACGAAGGAACTGACAGACGAGCAACTAGCCCGCATCATCGAGGCAGTTAAGGACCTAAGTAACCTCGGTGACAACGTGCTCATAATGAATGCTCGCGCCTCGAGTGGGGGCCAGCTTGCCCAGAAGCACATTGATATGTACACCCTTCTTGGTGTAGAGGAGATACCTCTCTTTATTGATACAGGTCTATTAAAACTACACCAGCGCTACGCCTGGGACCACATATTCAGTTTGAGCCCTGCAGATAACGTCTACTACATGCTCTGGTGGAACTACAGCTTTAACCGGGCACTGAGGAGGGGTGGTCAACTCGATTACATTGATGGGGAGACGTGTGACCCATCGTGCTCTACTACGTACCTGATGTGGAGGAAGGAATTCGATCGCAAGCAGCAGTTGAAATATGAAAACCAGAAGGTCGCGCTGACGACCTGGTTCCACGAACGGAAACTTGAACGCGAACGCAGAGCAGCTTTCCCAGGTTCGATGCATGCCGCCGGTGCAGAGGCCGAGAAAGTAGTTCCTTCGCTAACCTTGCCAGGTGAGAAAAAATAGTAGAAAAATTTAGAGGTGACCTATCTGCATGGTGTGAGGGCTGACCAGGATGATGCTCGACGAGCAGAGCACGGTGCTCGATACCAGGAGTGAAAATAGCATTGTGCTATGAGGCGTACCGGCCCGCCCTTCCCTCAGGGCCCCCACCGCCTCTCTTGAATCTGGGTGCACCCCTTTGAAAACCTGAGCCAGAGGTATAGGGCAGAGCACGTAGTACCGAGTACTGTATGCTATACACCTCAAGCTAGGTACTAGGTGCTATGGAGTAAGGCAGAGCCGGTAAATACCAGGCGCTCGACAGTTCACTGGTCTGTCAGAAAGTCACAGTTCACCAGGTCACCTAATTATGGCGTAGTTCTACTCAGTACCGTAAGAGTTACGCAGTTAACTAAAGATCCCTTGTAGGATGTAAGGCAACAGTCTGCTACGAAGCGCATAGCCTAATGCTCTAACTTTACATAGTGGTGTTTACTTCTGCGGGATGAGAGTTGTATCGTCTAACAAATCCTGGCGCATTACTGGATTCAGGTCTACAACTTCCTGGTTTCGATAGCTTAAACGGTCTCGCGATATCCAGGACAGATTCAAATTGATTTCAACAGGATTCTTCGGACCACTGGTAATAGGCTCGCCGAGTGTTTTAACGACGATCTTTGAATGATCGCTTGGATGATCGAGCATCCATTTCTTAGCACCTCCTGGATATTCAAGAATCGCTTGAATAGCAGCCCACCTGATTAGGCTAAGTCCATCCAAGATTTGCGTAACAGTCGGCACTGTGGTTTGCATGGGTGGTGATGCTGCTATCGTGGGTAGAACTCGAGGCTTTCCGATGTCCTGCAGACTGCACGTGTCTTCCATGTAGTCACGCATGTGCCAGACGGCGTAGTCGATCGGCTGACCGAGCTGCGCAGGGAGGCAGTAGCCCTTCTGGATGTGCTCTGCCGTCCAGGTATCGCCCATTTGTTGGGGCTTCGAGATTACGACTGACATATCTAACTCCTAAGTGTTTCGGGCGTACTGCATTGGGCTATACCCTGCATATCTGGCGGCGAATGCATTTGGTGCGGGGTACCCTATTAACTAATGATTTTATTTTTCACTTCAGAATCTTAGAATCTTCTGAACACATTAATACGTGGCCACAAACTGACGCCTCCAAGAGGCCGGCAAAACGTCGAAATGGAAACTTTAATCACTAGTACATCGAGCACCGCGCAGGGCGCTTTGTATAAGCCGTAAATTACGCGTTCCGACGGTCGGCAAAACGTCAAAGTGGAAATTTTAATCACTAGTACGACGAGAATCGCGCAGGGCACTCCGAGCTATACCCTCTGATCGACAACCATCCAATATGCATATCCACCGCCGCCCGTAACGTGGTCGAAATAGACGGTCCCCCTCCCATGCAAATCGAAGCGCTTGTCCTTGTATAGCTTGAGAGCCGCATTTACCTTGTGAGAGGTAATTTCCAGATCGCGCAAGGTAATCGTCTTACCTGGCTGCTTCACCGTCCCTAGGGTCACAAACGCGTTCCTAAGGCTCTCGGCGTCGTCCTGGTTCCAGCTCATACCGGAGGGCGAGCCGAATGCAGTAGCGGAAGCAGTTGTGGCGGCAGTAGCAAGCTCGTGCGCCTGGAGTCCCATGCTGTCGCGACGGATCACCTTGCAGTACTTCGTCAATCCGGCAGCGACGTTGCAGAGGGCTTCGTTGTCGGAAGCAGTTGCGATGTTGAGCCGGAACTTCGTGGTGATGTCTACGTCAGCGAACGTCTTGATAGCACCAGCCACAAGCTCGTCCCACTGCGGGTATCTGGTTCCCTGGACCGTCCTAGATCCTTCGGCGGTGCTGTAGTGTGCATGGCGGTTCTTCAGCCACCAGGACATGCAGCCGACCAGGAGTCGAAGACTCTCGAACCTGTTAGCCCGTGCAGTGGCAGTGACGTCGGCATGCTTGTACTTATTCGCGGAGGCGTCGGCGAATCGAGAAAGTAGTTCTATGTGGAGGACACGGCTCGGGATATCGCCGCCCAGGACGAGGTTGTTGCCGGTGAAGATGAGCGGCATGGCCATAGATGAAGTGATATTCACGTTGCGATGCATGGCCCGGTGAATGGCCTCTTCCGCAGTCGAGAAGAACGCCATAGCAGCAGACGCAATGGTCGAACCACTAATGACGTTGTCCAAGTAGCACGCCGTACGACCTTCGAGCATGTCAGTGGAGACCGTGTGGACCACTTGGTTCTCAGGCACGTTGTTGTGCATCGGGGTGAGCTCGCCGGTCAGCTCTGTATGCATGTGCCTGAACAGCGTGGTCTTACCCGATCCAGGGGAGTTCGCGTTGCCACAAGTCAGCGGGAAGATGCTGAGCAGGGGCTTGAGTAGTAGCGTTATCTCGAAGCCCACAGCACTGTGGTTGTCGTAGTTCTTGTCCTTCCACTGGAACTCGGTGAATACAGGGCGGTTGATGAAGTTGTCGTACATCGCCCTCGCTTCTTCTAGGGACTCTGCGGCTCGGTAGTTAGTAGACGGCCATGCAAGGTATACGCGGTGCTCGGCGTTGTAGCCATGCTCCTGGACGATGTTCCCTTCTGTGTCGATCAAGGGCCAAGACATAAGTCCACGTAGTTCAGGCGCGCGACTGTCAAGGTAGTGGGTGTCCAGCAATTGATTGGTGACTTGCTCTGGCACTCCAATGACTGAGATTGCGCCTTTGTTGCTTGTCTGAGTGAAACAGACGTTCCTCTCGACCAAGGCCCTAGCTGTTGACTCGTTGTGCGCAGCGAGGATCAAGCGTTGTGGTTTTGCTGCCGCGACAACCGGATCGAGCTCGCCCTTAGCGTAGTCAGCGAACTTCACCGAGACGCGCCGATTGCCGTGGCTGTACCAGTCTCGTTGATCGGGCTTCGCAATGAACACGTGCTCAATGCGCATGGCCTGTTCGTGGCTCTTGTCAGGCTCATGTTCGACTTGCAATCGGGACTGCTTCAGTTCTGCAAGGCGACGGCGACCAGCTTCTGCATCACGCTCCGCTATCGCGCTTTTCAACTGCACACCGAGCGTCCTAGGTCCCCAGGTCGCACGGTCCTTGTCGGCAGTGGTGCCGGCTAGAGCAGGGAGCTTCTCGATTACCTGTGGGTGATATCGGACCTCGAGCGCTGCCGTGATCGGGCACCATGCATCGGCGAGCTGTTCTGGGGTGAGAGTACGGAAGTACGCCAGGACCTCCTGGAACGGCTTCTCTGGTTGACCTGTCCAGCCACCCTCGGTAATGGCAATGCGGAAGACGTTCAAGTAATGCGTGTGCGTGGGTCTGAGCTTATTCCAGCGGGCCTCGTCTATGTCATCGCGATGCTTCTCTGACTTGCTCGACCACTTCTTCCAAAGCGCGTAGGCAATACCCTCCTGGTTAGGGAACAGTGCGAGGTGCTTCAGGGCGTAGCTGACCTGCATCCACAGCGGCTCGTCATCGGAGCTCAGTGCGTCGAGCGCAGACCCTAGAAGGGTGACCTGCTTCTCTGACGGCGGGTAGTCGTACTTGGTGATCGCCGCAGGCAAGTCAGCGATTGCATGGGCCTTCGCCGGATAGCTGGGCTCGATATGGGCGAGGTCTTCGAGCCAAGTTGATCCCTCGATCCAATGACTTTCGAAGACCCGGCCAGACACGCGCCCATAGAAATACGGACGACCTGCATCGAACGACTCCCGGGCCAACTCGCCGCGAAGCAATGCATTGAGCCGGCCTGTCAGCAGTCGCAAGGTCTGGTCGTTGGCGGCGTGCTTCAGGAGCACCACGACGCGCCACCGTGGCTCCTCAGGGGTATGACTAGCGGTCGTGTAAATCAGGCATGCAATGTTCGCCTGGGTAAGGATTTCCCGGGCCTCGGTGACCGCCATGACGCCGGCGTCGTAGTCACCGATGACGTAGTCATGGCTAGACGGCTTGCCACCTGCTGCGCGGCTATCGTTTGGAAAAGTAGAGCCCTTCCAAAGCGGTTGGCGTTCCTTGGAGGGATACAGCGGTTGCTCAGCGGTAAGAAGCTCGATGAGCTCAGGCCAGCTACCGATTTGGAGTCGAGTGCCGCTAGTGGAATTCTTGTCCCGGAAGGTGGTGACTACACGAGCGACGGCGTATTTTGTGATTGGGAGAGCAGACATGCGTAAACGTCCCGTTAGGAAGCAGGGGTCGGGGGGACGCTCGTAGTTGATAACCCGCTTGAGAGCTCGGCGGGATGCTCTTAGTTATTTAACGAGCTTAGAGATCGGCTCGGACCAGGCTCAAATGCCTGACGGACTGCTGAGAGCTTGGAGCTTAGAGCTTAGAGCTTTGGGCTTTGTACGTGGGACTAGTAAGAACCCTATGTGACCCTTCGTAGCGTAGGACGTGGTCGATTGGTGACTCGTACCACTGCATTAGACACAACCAATGCGGGCTTTGCAGAGGCGTGAAGCAGCTTGAATCGCTTGTCCGTCTCCATGCAGATCTGATCCCACATACCTTCAATTATTCCGTTATTAGTTGGGAAGATATTACCGTCATCACCTAACCACTTGGCATTGTGTACCATGAGCCACTTTGGTTCTAAAGGATAATATTCATCTGATCCATGTCGGGACTCAGCTATGTGTACAGCATGTTGGGTTAGTTCTGCTTTGAATTTAGCTGCAATGGTTCCAGGGATATCCATGGCAGCATAGGTTTCAATGTCATCAGGACCGCAGCTCCCTTCCTGGTCCCGAGTCGAACTTGTTATTTCAACTACTTCATTTGCATCGACTTGTGCATGGAAATACCAGTCATAGCCAGGACCGTACTGATGAAATCCTATTGCCACCGAGGTCACAGTTAAAGGAAACGGACCCCTAGATAGGTCTGGACTTGGTGACTCGTATCCACAATCAGCTATGGACTCACATTCAGAAGCAGAACCATAGTAGCTGTCCCTTCGGCTATACCCGTTGTAATCCTGCATATAGGCACGTTGGTAATCTATATAGCAAGACCAACACCGCCTGCCCATGAAACCAGACGCTTTGGAGCTGCGCTTCTGTGTTGGATCGAAGGGCTTCGTTAACCCGCAGACTTTACAGACCTTAACGAGGGACATGTCCGCTCTCCAACTGTTTCCATCCGTGCTTGGTACAAACGGCCGTCGTTGCTTGTTCAAGTATTCCGTCAGATACTTCCATACCAGCAAGCTCACGCAACAGATAACCAGGAGGGTTATCTTGCCAACCCGAATCCTGTAGTAGAAGGTAATCAAGAACCTTCACAGCATTTTCGAGAGTGGGATGAGGGCAGTCTGGTCCTTCCTCCTGGACCTCCATAGAGAGCTCATTCCATAAATCAATGCGTACCTGTACCAAAGCTTCGAAGGTCTCAGCATTGGCGTCGTAGGCCTTATGTAGACGACTAACCAAGGTGTTCATATTTCTGGGCCCTCATGCCTGAGGCACAGGGAGCGTAGATGGCGCCATGGGGTACTTCTTCTTTTCTTCCTCGAGCTGCCGGATCACATCCTTGAGATCATCTGACCACCAAGCTGGCTTACCAGCTAGGACCAGACCTCTTTTGCCGTACTGCTGCATCTTTGCTGTCACGTAGCCGGGGGCCCAGCCTGTTTGCCGACTGACTTCAGTCGCGTTTACAAACATAGTACGTAACTCTTCCTCGTTATTAATGATCCTCTGAAAAGTCATATCAATATCTCCTAGTATTACGGACCTGCTCCGTGTATATATTTTATCGAATCGAATATTCCCAGGTAAAATCTATTTACGATTCGTTACTCCTCGTAATATTATCAAGGATAATACTAATCCATTTGGAAATAAAAAAGACCTCGGTGGTTAGTCGAGGTCAAAGGGAGGACTTCAATGCCCCACAGCTGCACCTACCTTCCCAACACCTTAGGCTGCTTCCTTCTCATTCAAATACTCTGAAACTATGGTCCAGACTTGGGCATCAGCCGCTTCCTGCCCCACTTCGAGGACCAGGGCCCTGTAAGCGAGGTCGATCTTGATACCCAGGTTAGGAATCAGAAGCGCCTGCTTCCTGTAGAGCTGAATCCGTGAAGGGTCATCCATTATCTCTACCTCATCTATCTGGTTGTAGGGCGGAATTAGAGGTGGGCAGGCTACTGGCAACCTGATTACTTGCGCCGCGGGTAGATCGCTCCAGGAAAACCTCCATCGTTTTCGCCGATAACGATCAAGACTAATTAGCATCAGCCACCTCCCGTAGTAAGCGCGATGCCACTACAGCTGCTTTGATTTGCTCGATGTTGAAAGGCCCGGGGTGCAAGACAACCACCTCGCCGTAGGCCCCCTCCCGGACTGATAAATCAAGGCACCAGTGCAATGCCAGGACATCATCAGTCTGAGGCGGGAACGGTGTGCTAAAGGCCCGTGTAGTTCCTAGTTCATAGAGCAATGCGCCTAAACAAGCGTCATCGCGCTCAAGAGAGACAACGATGGAACCGATGCCATACACACCTAAATGCCTCAAGGAGTCGCCCCGTTGTTCTGCTGCGTTGACAACGCGCGTCCAAGTTGGGACGCAAGGTCAGGATTCTTCCGAACGAACTTCTGCCACTCGACCCCAAAGGGCTGAGACTTACCTAGCAAGAAGCTCCTGCCCCACTGTGTTGCCGACAACCCAGCCATGAGCGTTGGTGGAATCGCAGCAGTGATGTGACCAAGACCACCAGCGGCGGCTACGGCAGCGGTCTTACCAAGGTTGAAGGTCTTATCAAACGCATTAGCCGGGTTTCCAAAGACCTGATGCGCAATGACTGCTCGCTCAGTTAAAGCGGGACTGCCCCTCGCAGCAGCAAGTACGTCGGTTGGGTAGAGGGTTCCGCCCCGTTTGATTGGCGCCTGCCGGGCTCCGGCTTTTTGAAGAATCTTGTAGGAGTGATAGCCAGCATCGACCTTGTCCAATGCCTCTAGGACCTGAGGATTACCATGGAGGTTTACCAGTGCTTGCTTGACCTGCGTGTCTAGTGCCTTCAGGGCCTGCACCAAGGAGTTCGCGCCATCACGGCTAGCGGTCTGGATTGCCCCGTCGATCTCTTTCTCAATGACTTCCTTCCATTGACTTGCATCGACCCCGGTCTTGAGGTGGTCCCCAACCCAGAAAGCCACTTCTCTGAACTTGGGCCTCGCACTAGGAGCGACACCGTTAGCCAAATCCGCAGTGACCAGCTGATAGGTTACAGCCATGTCCCCATCCATGGACACAGTGCGACCAGGAGGGAATAGCTTTTTGTAGGCCCGGTCGTACATTGTCCTGAGACCATCAATGGTGTCAGGAGCCGACACTCCTGCTAGGTCCTGTGCGACCTTAGGGGCGCTGGCCCGAATTAGTTCCTTGTTCCAATCTTTGACTGCTTGGTCCTTTGCGCCAGTGATGGCAGGGCCAGCAAATGGAAGTGGTTCCGCTGCTCCTTCTGAGAACCTGGCAAACGAGCCACGGAGTCCTGTGCCTGCCTGACCCGGAGTAAGGTTCACGCCCTGATCGATTAGCGCCTGGGCCTGAGGCGTAACCCTTACGGGATTGGCTAACGCCTTACTCAGAATACGTCCACCAGCAGCCCCACCTGCCCCTAATAGGGCAGATC
>Ga0193738_1000889_pt1 | contig 13059 bp, 9 predicted proteins | sample L2a1metaG_FD_144927 | JGI IMG/M metagenome (GOLD analysis project Ga0193738, IMG submission 144927) | Soil microbial communities from a riparian zone of the East river system, Colorado, United States - L2a1 | ecosystem: Environmental > Terrestrial > Soil > Riparian zone | place: USA: East River...
GTTGCATCGACTCGATCTCGCCGACGGAAATCTCGTCGTTCCGTTTCACCACCGGAGCGTGCCCCAGCTCGCCCAGGAACTGGGCGAGGTTGTAGGTAAACGAGTCGTAGTTGTCGAGGAGGAGGACCTTCATCACAGTTCGGTCTCGGCCATCGCGATCGCCTGGAGCAGCGCGCGCGCCTTGTCGCAGGTCTCGTCGTACTCGGCCGCCGGATTCGAATCCGCGACGATGCCGGCGCCCGCCTGCACGCGGGCGACGCCGTCGCGGAGCGTAATCGTCCGGATCGCGATGCAGAAGTCGAGATTGCCCGCGAAGTCCACGTACCCGACCGCCCCGGCGTAGAGATCCCGTCTCGTGGGCTCCAGTTCCGCGAGAATCTGCATCGCCCGAATCTTCGGCGCCCCCGACACCGTGCCGGCCGGGAAGCAGGAGACGAGTGCGTCGAGGTGGTCGCGGTCGTCGGCCAGCTTGCCCTCGACGCTCGAGACCAGGTGCATGACGTGCGAGTAGCGCTCGAGTCCCATGTACTGCGGCACCTTGACGCTGCCGTACTCGCAGACCCGCCCGAGATCGTTGCGGCCGAGATCCACCAGCATCACGTGCTCGGCCCGCTCCTTCTCGTTGCGCTTCAGCTCGTCGGCAAGCCGTTGATCCTCTTCCTCGTTGCGCCCGCGTGGACGGGTGCCGGCGATGGGATGCGCTTCGACGTGCTGCCCTTCGACGCGCACCAGCATCTCCGGCGACGAGCCGACGATGGCCAGCTTTCCCATCCGGATGAAGTACATGTACGGCGACGGGTTGACGTGACGCAGCGCGCGGTAGACGGTCAGCGGCTCGGACTCGACCTTCGTTTCGAACCGCTGTGACAGCACCGCCTGGTAGATGTCGCCGGCCGCGATCCGCTCCTTGATCGCGCGGACGCCGGCCTCGAACTTCTCGCGCGTGACGTTGGACGTGACGTCGGGCGGCGTTCGGCCAGCGGGCGTCGACGCCGACAACCCGCGTTCCAGCTCGCGCTCGAGAAACTGGATCTTCGCGCACGCGAATTGATACAGCGCCGACAGGTCCTCGTCGGCCGTCACGCGTGCGTTGGCGATGATCAGGATGCGGTGCTTGACGTGGTCGAATGCCAGGACGGTGTCGAAGAGCATGAAGCCGGCATCGTCAGTCTCCGGCTTCCCGCTTCCGGCTTCCGGCTGGTTCCACGCCGCTTTCTCCCACGCCCCTGCGAGGGACGGCTCGAATACGATAGAGGCGTCGTAGCCGATGAAACCTACTGCGCCACCGGTGAAACGTGGCAGTCCCTGGACGAACGGGGCGCGGAACTCCGCCATCAGCTTGCGCATGACCGGCACGAACGGCTCGTCGGACTCGGTCGTGACGCCCGACCGATCGATGATCGTCTTGCCGCCGCGCGAGCGGAGCACCAGGAACGGATCCTTGCCGAGGAACGAGTAGCGCGCGACCTGTTCGCCGCCCTCGACACTCTCGAACAGGAACGCGTAATCCGAGTGCTCCGCGATCTTCAGGAAGGCCGAGACCGGCGTGAGCAGGTCCGCCATGATTTCCTTGACCACCGGCACGAACGTGCCGCGGCGCGCCAGTTCCTTGAACTCTTCAAACGTTGTGAGTCTCATGTCTGCTCTTCATGGCGGCCGTGGCCGCCTCGATGAATAAGCCGGCCGGCGGTCGCTGGCCGGTCCAGATTTCGAACTGCCGCTCGGCCTGCGCGACCAGCATCGCGAGGCCGCCGATCACCGTGCGGCCCGCCGCGGCCGCGGCGTCCATCAGCGGAGTGGGATCGGGGTCGTACACGAGGTCGTAGACGAGGCGGCCATCGAACGGACCTTCGAACGGTTGACCGGCGACTGCCCGGCTGCCGACCGGCGTGGCATTGATCAGCACGTCCCACGATCCGGCACGCGGGGGCCACGGCGCCTGCTCGCCGTCGATCGCGTGGGCAACCACCTGGGCGGCCTCGGGCCGCCGCGCAGAGATCGCGACCGACGCCCCCTCGCGGCGCAGCGCGAGCCCGACGCCGCGCGCGGCCCCGCCGGCTCCCAGGATCACGGCGCGCAGGCCGGTCAGATCCGGAATCGCCGCGCGCAGCGGCTCGATGAAACCGTCCGCATCGGTGTTGAGCCCGACCCATCGTCCGTCGCGCACGGCGATCGTGTTCACCGCGCCGGCCGCGGCGGCCGTCGGCGCGACCTCGTCCACCAGTTCCAGAACATCACGCTTGAACGGGATCGTGACGCTCCCGCCGCGCAGGCCGATGTCGCGCGCGAAGGCACGCAGGCCGTCAAGATCGCGCGTCTCGAACGGCACGTAGACCGCGTTCAGGCCGAGGGCCGCAAACCCGGCGTTGTGCATCACGGGCGACAGCGACGCCGCCACCGGACGGCCGATGACGGCGTAGATGGCGGCGTCCTTGCGAATCCGGCGGAAGCGGAACTCCTGCAGCAGGCGGGACGCGGGCACCTGGCCCGGGGCGACGCCGTTGCCGGCATAGGTCCAGCGCGAGCCATACCGCGAGGCGAGGACGCGCGTCGCGATGCCGGCCGATCCCATGCCGATCAGGACCGACGATCCGGCGCCGCCGGCGGCGCGCAGGAGCGTGTGGAGGTCGCTCAGCCGTTCGGTCATGACGGCGAGCTTGGCGACTTCAGCGCCAGACGCCCGCAACCGGCCCATGATCTCGGGAGCGTCCGCAGGCGTGCCGTCGAAGATGTGGCGGGAGACGATCAGGCCACGAGTTCGCCGGGCCGCGCGGAGCGCGTCAGCCTCCGCGTCCCACTCGAGGTCGATGAACTCCGCTCCCTGACGGTGTGCGTCCTCGAGGATGCGCAGGCGCGCCTCTTCCGGTCCGTCGAACATGCCGCCTTCGCGGAGCGGGCGGCAGGTGACAATTGCGGGCTTCGAACGGCCGGCAAGCGCGGCCGCGGCGTCAGGCCGCTCCATCGAGTCGAGACGGAGCTCGACCAGGTCGGCCTGCGCTTCGGCGGCGATCCGCGCCTGCCTGAGGCGTTCGGCGTCGCGCCCGATGACGGTGATACAAAGCTGGCTGTCTGCCACGTCCTCAAAACCAAAAAGAAAAGCCCCCTCAATCGGTGACTGAGGGGGCTCTTCGAAGCTCGCTGGTAAAACCTGCGTGCGCTAGCGGTCCGCCCCCCTTGAGTGCGCATACCACCACCAATACGACGTAAACGTCGCACGGGCAGCGAGGGCAAAGGCGTTGCTCGGCACGGTTCTGCGGCAGCCTAACACAAGAGGAGAGCCAGGTGAAGGCCCGCGGCGTCTAATCATGCTATAAAGGGCTACATATCATGAAGATCCGGGTTTTTCTGACAACCGTCGCGCTGGGGGCGCTGGCCATGGCTCGCGTGCCCGCCGCTACCCCTATGATGCCGATCGGTGAGGTGAAGCCGGGGATGGTCGGCGTCGGCCGCACCATCTTCGAAGGCGCCGAGATGAAGGACTTCAAGGTCCACATCCTGGGAGTCCTCAAGAACGTGCAGGCGCCGCAACGGAACCTGATTCTCGCCAGGCTCGAAGGCGGGCCGCTCGCCGAAACGGGCGTCATCGCCGGAATGAGTGGCAGCCCGGTCTACATCGACGGGCGCCTCGTCGGCGCGGTGTCCTATTCGATCGGCGCGTTTCCAAAGGAACCGATCGCCGGCATCACGCCGATCGAGGAAATGATTTCTGCCACGGCGGACACCGGTACGCGCCGCGCCAGCGCCGCGCAGCCGCGGCTCGAGTTGCCGGTGACCCCGGAGCGCCTGGCCTCGGCGCTTCGCGCCACCTACGCGCGCATCGCGCAGTTCGCGGATCGTCCCGCCGACGTGCAGGCGTTCGGCCTCCCTGGCACTACCGGTCGGGAGATGGGCGCGCTGCTCCGTCCGATCTCCACGCCGCTCGTCATGAGCGGCATGTCTTCGACAACGTCGGATCTCGTGACGTCCATGTTCCGTGACGCCGGATTCACGCCAGTGTTCGCCGGGGGCGCCTCGTCTGCCGATACGCCGCCCTCGACGGAGCCGCTGCGCCCGGGCGATCCGGTCGGCGTCGCGCTCCTCGGTGGTGATGCCGAGATGGGTGCGACGGGGACCGTCACGCATGTCGACGGCTCGCGCGTGTATGCCTTCGGCCATCCGTTCTTCAACTTCGGACCGACCGCGTTTCCGATGACGCGGGCGACGGTCTACACAACGCTGCCGAGCCTGATGTCGTCCTTCAAGATCGCGACGATGGGTGAAACGATCGGGACCGTGCAGCAGGATCGCGCGACGGCGATCGCGGGGACGCTCGGCAAGGGTCCGGCGACGATCCCGATTACCATCACGCTGGAGTCGGCGCGTGGAGACAAGCGGACGTTCCGCTACGCGGCGTCCAACGATCAGCTGTTCACGCCGCTCCTGACCTACGTCGCCCTGTTCAACACGCTGGGCGCCTACGAGCGGCAGTACGGCGACACCACCTACACGGTGAAGGGCAAGGCGACGTTCGACAAGCACGCGGACCTGACCTACGAGGACATCTTCACCGGCGACGGCACTATCCCGGCCGCCTCGGCTTACGTGGCCGGGCCGATCACGATGCTGCTCGGCAACACCCACGAACCGATCACCGTGAAGGGGGTCGAGCTCTCGATCACGAGCTCGGAAGACGAGCGCGCCGCCGCGATCGAACGCGTCTGGCTCGACGATCCGCGGCCGCGCGCCGGCCGCACCGTCCCGCTGAAGGTCCTGACACGCAACTATCGCGGCAGCGAGAAGATCTCCACCATCCCGATCGAGATCCCGCCGAACGCCTCCGGCCAGTTGACGGTCATGGTGACCGACGGCAAGCAACTGAACCAGATCGAGCAGCGCGAGATGCGCCGCAGCATCCAGCCGCAGAGCGTGGAGCAGATGATCAAGGTGCTCAACGAGGCCCATCGCAACAACCGGCTTTATGTCCGGCTGCTGACCGGCACCCCGGGCGCCGTCGTCAACGGCGAGGCGATGACCTCCCTGCCGCCGTCGGTGCTGGCGGTCCTCGAAGGGGATCGCAGCGGCGGAAACTTCGCGCCTATCCGAAGCGCCACGCTTGGCGAATGGGAACTGCGCATGGACTCGGCCGTCGTCGGCACGCGCGTGCTGACGATCGATCTCGACAGCCGCAAGTAGCCGGAATCACATTCAATGCGCAAACGATTCGCAGCCCGCCAGCCGAAGCATGCGCGCAGGCTGGTCCTCGCGGGCGTGCTCACCGCCGCGTCCGCGTTGCTCTCCGCCTCTGCCCCGACGTTCTGGACCGTGGCCACGCAGGCCGACTTCCTCAAGGGGGACGTCGAGAACCTGTCGATTGACAGCGACGGCCGCGTCTTTCTCGGCCCCGCGACGTCGCAGGTTGCCGAGACGTCGGCGCCGTTCCTCTGGACGGTCCTCGCCGGGCCTGACGGCACGCTGTGGGCCGGCACCGGCAACGAGGGCCAGGTCCTGAAGATCGCGCGCGACGGCAAGACGTCCACCTTCTTCGACTCGTCGGAGATGGAAGTCCACGCGATCGCCCAGGCGCCGGGCGGCGGGCTCTACGTCGCGACCTCACCGGACGGCAAGATCTACCAGGTCGCTTCCGACGGCACGTCGAAGACGTTTTTCGATCCCGACGACAAGTACATCTGGGCCCTCGCCGTCGGCAGCGACGGCGCGGTCTTCGCGGCGACCGGTGAAAAGGGAAACATCTATCGCATCACACCTGACGGCAAGGGGTCACTCTTCTACAAGACGAACACCACCAACGTCGTGACGCTCGCCATCGACAAGGCCGGTAACGTCCTCGCCGGCACCGAGTCGCCGGGGCGGATCTTCCGCATCGACAAGGACGCGCGCGCCTTCGTCGTCCTCGACTCCTCGTTCAAGGAGATCCACGCGATCAAGGTCGCGGCGGACGGCACGATCTACGCCGCGGCGTTCAGCGGCACGCCTGGTGGCGAGGATCGGGCCGCGCCGTCGATCACGACTCCGGCACCGTCGAGCACACCGGTCCCGTACGTGTCGGCGGAGATCACCGCCATCACGGTCGTCGACGCCGGCTCCGGTATCTCGAGCGCTCCCCCGTCCACCTCGTCGCGTTCGCGCAACCCCAAGGGGGCGATCTTTAGAATTCGCCCAGACGGTTTGTGGGACACGCTGTGGGAGGCAACGGAAGACTGGCCGTTCGATCTGCTGGCCGAAAGCGACGGATCGTTGCTCGTCGGCACTGGCAAGGAGGGGAAGATTTTCCGGCTGTCGGGCGATCCAGCCCGCGCGACGCTGCTCGCGCGCACGCCGGCGCGCCAGGTCACCGCGCTGGTTCGCGATTCGTCCGGCCGCGTGATCGCGGCGACGAGCAACCCGGGCAAGGTCATCGCCCTGGGCTCGTCACGCGCCGCGTCGGGCACCTACGAGTCGGACGTGCGCGACGCCGGCACCGTTGCCACGTGGGGCGCCATCCGCTGGCGCGCCAGCTCGAAGCCCGGGGAGGTCGAAATCTTCACGCGCTCGGGAAACACCGCAACGCCAGACGAGACGTGGAGCACCTGGTCGAAGGCCTACACCGTCCAGACCGGGGAGAAGATTGCCAGCCCGAACGCCCGCTACTTGCAGTGGAAAGCAGTGCTGAAAGGAACGGACCCCCTCCTGACGTCCGTGACGACGGCCTACCTGCCGCGTAACCTGCGTCCGTTTGTCTCGAGCATTACCGTGCATCCGTCCGGCACGGTCTTCCAGCGCCCGTTCTCGACCGGCGAGATGGAGATCGCCGGCTTCGAAGACAACACGTCGGACGGCCGCAACCCGTCGCAGCCGAACACCGCCGGCAGCCCTGCGTCGGTGACATCCAGCCCGTCGCTCGGTCGGAAGATCTATCAGAAAGGCCTGCAGACGTTCGTCTGGAAGGCCGAGGACGACAACGACGACAGGATGCAGTACGACGTCCTCTATCGCCGCGAGGGCGAGACGGCATGGAAGCCGCTCAAGCGGAACCTGTGGGATCCGATCCTGGTCTGGGACACGACGTCCGTCCCCGACGGCACCTACTACATCAAGGTCGCCGCCACCGACGCGCCGGCCAACTCCCCCGGCACCACGCTGATCGGCGAGATGGAAAGCACCACCTTCGACATCGACAACACGCCGCCGGTGATCGAGATCCAGTCCGCGACCCGCGTGGGCACTCGCGCCGTCGTCAAGTTCCTGGTCCGCGACGATCAGTCGGCGGTTCAGCGCGTGGAGTACTCGCTCGACGCGAGCCGGTGGCGCGTGGGCTACCCGACCGACGGAATCCCGGACTCACGCCGCGAGGACTTCGAGATCGGCCTGGACGATACGGAGGCGGCGCGCAGCATCATCATCCGCGTCACCGACGCGATGAACAACGTGGCGACCGCTGTCGCGGAGTTTAAGCGCTAGCTTCCGACGCTGCGCGGGTTCTTCGGCTTGACGGTCATGTGCTCGACGAGCCACACGAGGTTGACCGCAATCGGATCGGCGCCGTAGCGCGCGGGGAGCAGGCGGCCCTGTGAGATCTCGTTGATCAGCAGCGTGACGTGGCGGTTGCCACGCCCGTTGCCGAGGGCCTGCATGCCGGCGATGTTGCCATCGCGCGTGATGACCGCGGCGAACGCCAGAATCTGCTCGGCACCCTGCCCCGAACGCTCAAGCGACGCCGGGACCAGTCCTTCCTCCGGGACCGAGGGGGCCCGAACGGCGAGCCCGTCGATGCCGGCGGGATTGAGATCCGACCCCGGAATAGCGGACGCGATCGTCAGCAGCGCGCGCAGCGAGTCGTCGCGCAACGGCGACGCGAAATGGAGCATGCCGAGGGCGATGGCGCCGCACATCAGCGTGCCCGCCGTGGACGCGAGACCGATCCACACAAGGTGCATGTCGTCGAACAGGCGTCCCACGCGCGCGGGCCACGCCTCGTTCGCTTCAGCGCGCATCCGGCTGATCACACCCGGCTGCAGGCCCGTCCAGTCGTCGGCCGGTCCGGGCGCCGCGGCCAGGCGCAGCGCCGACGTGACCGAGTAGTACCTGTCGCGTTCTTCATTGCAGGCTTCGCAGCCGTTCAGGTGACCCTGAACCGCGATCCGCGACTGCACCGGCAGTTCGTCGTCGTGATACTCGGCGAGGCGTCGCCGCACCATGGCACAAGTCAGGTGGGTCATACGTCCCTCAGTTGCGCGCGAAGCCCTTCGCGGGCCCGCGCAAGGCGAGATTTCACCGTCCCAACGGCGATGCCCAGCGAGAACCCGATTTCCTCGTAGCTCAGGCCGTCAATTTCGCGCAAGACGATGGCGGTCTTCTGGTCGAATGGCAGCGCGTCCAACGCGAGGCGAATCCGCTCGGCCAGCTGCTTCTGGCCGACCAGTCGATCCGGGCCGCTGTCCACCATCTCGGCGAGATCGCCGTGATCCTGGATGTGCTGATCGAGCGAGACCTGCTGGCTGCGATACCGGCGGCGCCACCAGCGCTGCCGGTTCCGCGCCTGGTTCACGACGATGCGATACATCCAGGTACGAAGGCTCGAATGGCCCCGGAAGGTATGGATCGTGCGGAAGACCCGCAGGAAGACTTCCTGCGACAGGTCGAGGGCTTCGTTGTGGTCGTTGAGGAGGTTGAGGGACAGCTGGTAGACCATGCGCTGGTGCTCGCTTACGAGCTCGGCGCAGGCGTCTTCGTCACGGGCGGCGCATCGCTGGATGAGGGACGCTTCCCTGCCACCGACGTCGCTCCAGGTAATTGCTCGAACGGGTTTCACGGACAGCTCTCCGCCCATTTTAGCACTGCCCCCTGTCAGACTTAGATACCGGCCCGCCAGGTTTGTTCCCCGGCTGCTAAACTGAACGGCGTGAAGCGGATTCTGGCCGGGTCCGTCCTGCTGGCGCTGAGCGCCGCCGGGGCCTACGGCTACACCCTCAGCGAGCGCGAAAGGTCGTATCGTCAACAGATTGCGGACGGAGACGCCGCACTGGGGCGCGATAACACCTTCGCCGCCGTCGAGTCGTTCAGCGGCGCGATCACCCTCAAGCCGGACGCAATGCTGGGCTACCTCAAACGTGGGGAGACCTACCGCCGGCGCGGAGAGTTCGTGGCAGCCATCCGCGACCTGCGTCGCGCCTCGGAGCTCGATCCAACCGCGACACGCCCGCTCGAAGAACTGGGGGACGCCTACCTGGCAGATACCCCCCACCGCTACGGCTCCGCCGCCGAGCGCTACGAACAGTACGTCCGGCTGGACAACAACTCGCCGCGGGTTCTCTACAAGCTGGCCTTCGCCAAGTACCACGAGGGGCGCGCCGACGCGGCGATCGATGCGGCGCGGCGGGCGCTGGCGCTCGACGACAAGTTCGCGGAGGCCAACTACTTGCTCGGGCTGTGTTATCGCGACGCGCAACAGCCGGACGCCGCCCGGAAAGTGCTCGAGGAAGCGGTCAGGCTCCAGCCGACGCTGCACCACGCCCGCGAGGAACTGGCGGATCTGTATGGCGCGCTCGAGCGCGTGGACGACCGGCTGAACCAGCTCGAAGTGCTGACGGCCCTCGATCCTGGGCCATCGCGGGAGGTCGCGCTCGGCCTCGCCTACGCGCGCGCCGGCCAGACGGATCGCGCGGTGACGACGCTGGCGCGGGCCTCTGAGCGTTATCCCGACCAGCGCTACACGTACGTGGCGCTCGGCCGCGTCTGGCTCGAGATCGCGCAGGCGCGCAGTGATCGTGTCGCGCTCAGCAAGGCGATCGGCGCCCTCGAAGGAGCCGTCGGCAGCGAGGACAGCAGCGAAGCCCTGACGCTGTTCGGCCGGGCGCTGCTCATGGCGTCGGACGCCGAGACCGCGGAGCGCATGCTGATGGACGCGACGGCAAGGAAGCCCGTCGAACCGGCCGCGTTCGCGTACCTCGCCGACGCTGCGGAGCGGCTGTCGCACTTCTCTGTCGCGCGACAGGCGCTGATCGATTACGAGGCCCTGCGCGGCGAAACCGAGCCGCCCCGGCGCGCCGCGAACGCGATCCGCCTGGCCGAGTTGTCGTTACGCATGAACGATCCCGCGGCGGCCGCGGCCTACTTCGTGCGCGCCGCCGATGGCACCGACGCGACGCTCCTGACCCGTGCCGCCGACGCGCAGATCCGCGCGGGGGATCGCGACGCCGCCCGCGCCACCGTCGTCCGGGCGCTCGAGCAGGATCCCAACAACGTTCGCGCGCAGGCGCTCTATCGTCGCTTGACTGTTGAACGTGAAGTTCCGAAGGACGCGAAGAAAGTCGAGTGATCTCGCTAGAGTTGGCCCTTGGGATCGATCCGATCCCGCAGGCCATCACCCAGGAAATTGAAGCCGAGGACGAGCGTGGCGATCGCCACGCCCGGGAAGATCGTGAGATGCGGCGCGTCGAAGAGATGCGAACGCCCGGCGTCGAGCATCGTCCCCCAACTCGGTGTTGGCGGCTGGACCCCGAGGCCGAGAAAGCTCAGGGACGCCTCCGCGATGATCGCGCCCGCCATGCCGAGGGTGGCCTGGACGATGACGGCGGGAAACGCCGTCGGGAGCACGTGGCGCAGGACAATTCTCGCCGGCCCGGCGCCGAGCGCCCGCGCCGCCTGCACGTATTCGAACTCACGCGCCCGCAGCGCCTGGCCGCGGACGAGGCGGGCGTATCCCACCCAGCCGATCACGCACAGGGCCAGGATCACGTTCGTCAGGCTTGGCCCGAGAACGGCCACCAGCGCGATCGCCAGCAGGATGCCGGGAAACGCCATCAGCACGTCGATCACGCGCGAGATCACGTCGTCCACGACACCGCCGAAATAGCCGGCGATGGATCCGAAGAGCATCCCGAGGAGCGAGGAGACCGACACGACGGCGAGGCCGACGAACAGCGAGATGCGCGCGCCGCTGACGAGACGCGACAGGATGTCGCGCCCAAGTTCGTCCATGCCGAAGGGATGCGCGCCGCTCGGCGCCTCGAGCCGCTGCGCCAGCGCCTGCGACGACGGGTCGTACGGGGTCAGCGCCGGCCCGAGGGTCGCGGCCAGCACGGCGAGCACGACGATGACAAGACCGACGCGGATCATTCGAAGCGAATCCGCGGGTCAAGCCAGCCGTAGGTCAGGTCGGTGATCAGGTTCATCGCGACGTAGGTCACCGAAATGAAGAGAATGCACCCCTGCACGAGCGGATAATCGCGCGTGTTGATCGCGGTGATCAGCAGGCGGCCGACGCCGGGCCAGGCGAAGATCGTTTCCGTAATGATCGTCCCGGTCAGTACGGCGCCGAACTGCAGGCCGATGATCGTGACGACCGGAATCAGGCTGTTGCGAAAGGCGTGGCGCACGACCGCCCGCGCGTGAGAGAAGCCGCGGGCCCGGGCCGCCAGGACGTAGAGCTCTCGCAGCTCTTCGATCACCGACGAACGCGTCATGCGCGCCAGAATCGCCGCCAGCGCCGTACCGAGCGTGATCGCCGGCAACACGAGATGGGCCGGCGTGCCGGACCCCGAAACGGGTAACCAGCCGAGACGGACGGCGAAGAAGATCGCGAGGAGCGGACCGAGCCAGAAGCTCGGCATCGAGATCCCCGCCAGCGCCAGGGTCATCGCCGTGTGATCGAGCGCGCGTCCACGGAAGACCGCGGCGACGATCCCGAGAGGGATCGCCACGGCGATCGCGACTGCCATCGCCGATATTGCAAGAATCCCGGTGTCGCCGAGTCGCCGCCAGATCTCGCGCGCGACGGGCTGGCCGGTGCGGAAGGACTTGCCAAGGTCGCCGCGTGCGACGCCGCCGAGGAACGACCCGTACTGCGCCAGGAGCGGCCGATCGAGACCGAGGGTGGTCCGAAGTCGCTGGATCTCTTCCGCCGTCGCGGTCTCGCCGAGCATCGCCTGCGCCGGATCGCCGGGCACGAGATGAATCAACGCGAAGACGAGCGTCGCCACGCCGATCATGACCGGCACGGTGAGCAGCAGACGTCTCAGCAGGTAGCGAATCACGAAATCACCAGTTCACCAGATTACTCAATCCCAAGCCTTTTCATCATCTTCCCCAGTCCCTGGCGGCTGATGCCGAGCTGGTTTGCGGCGACCGAACGCCGGCCGCCCGCCCTTGCGAGGGCCGCGCGGATGTAGCGACGCTCGAACTCGACCCGCGCCTCGTCGAACCTTGCGACCGGGCGCGCGGCCTCGCGCGCGATGTGCACGGGCAGAAGCGCGGCAGGCACCCGGCCTTTGCGCGGCCCGTGGACCGCGAGCGACGCGATCACGTTTTGAAGCTCGCGGACGTTTCCCGGCCAGTCGTACCGCGCCAGCGCTGCCAGCACGTCGTCACCGATCGTGGCGCGCGATCCAACCCGCTCGCACGTCTCCGCCCAGATCCGCTCTGCCAGGCGCGGGACTTCGTCCACGCGGTCGCGCAGCGGCGGCAGTGTGATGCGGATTACGTCGAGCCGGAAGCGCAGGTCGGCCCGGAACCGGCCTGCCGCGACCTCCTGCTCGAGTGGCCGATTCGTCGCCGCGACGATCCGCGCATCGACCCGCCGCGGCAGATTCTCCCCGACACGGCGGATCTCCCCTTCCTGCAGGACGCGCAACAGCTTCGCCTGGGCGCGTGGCGTCAACTCGCCGGCTTCGTCCAGAAAGATCGTGCCCTGGTCGGCCTCTTCGAAAAGACCGGGACGTTCCGTGACGGCGCCGGTGAACGAGCCCCGCGCGTGCCCAAACAATTCGGCTTCGAGGAGATCGTCGGTGAGCGCCGCGCAGTTCACTGCGCAGAAACGGCGCGCCCGGCGCGCGCTGCGGACGTGTATGGCCCGGGCGACGAGTTCCTTCCCGCTTCCGCTCTCGCCTTCGATCAGGACGGGAAACGGCACCAGCGCCGCGCGCCGGATCGCGTCACGCACGCGCTCGGCAACCGCGCCTGATCCCAGCAAGGCGTCGGGACACGCCTGTCCCGCGGGATCGACCAGCCGCGGCGTCGCGAGTGATTTGAGCATCGGTGCCGCGGCCACCGACGCCGTGCGGAGGAAATCGCGCACGCGCGCGA
>Ga0193738_1000890_pt1 | contig 13050 bp, 12 predicted proteins | sample L2a1metaG_FD_144927 | JGI IMG/M metagenome (GOLD analysis project Ga0193738, IMG submission 144927) | Soil microbial communities from a riparian zone of the East river system, Colorado, United States - L2a1 | ecosystem: Environmental > Terrestrial > Soil > Riparian zone | place: USA: East River...
CGGGACCTCGGCATCGGGCTGGTCCCCTACTCCCCGCTCGGGCGTGGCATCCTCACCGGGGCGATATCGTCAATCGACGGCCTCGCGGAGAACGACTTCCGGCGCCACCATCCGCGGTACGAGGGCCAGGCGCTGGACAACAACCTCGCACTCGTCGCGAAGCTGCGCGAGCTCGCCGAGGCCAAGGGGGCCACCGCGGGCCAGCTGGCGCTGGCATGGGTTCTCGCCCGGGGAGCAGACGTCGTGCCGATCCCGGGCACCAAGCGAGTGAAATGCCTCGAGGAGAACGTCGCCGCGACGGCGGTGAATCTCGACCCGGTGGACCTCGCCGCAATCGAAGCAGCCGTCCCGCGCGGCGCCGTCGCAGGTCAGCGCTACCCCGACATGTCGACGATCGACGGCTGACCGTCGGACTACTCCCGGCCGTTGAGCCGCTGTCCGGACGAGACGTCGACAATCCAGACACACTCGTGCCACCGTATGTGCGCCACCACCGTGGGACTTAGGGCCCCGCACTGCGCAGGAGGGCGGCTTGCGGTTTCTGGACTCCTACACCGTCGTCATCACAGAGTCGCTGAGCGAATGCAGCGACTACTACCGCCGCTATTTCGACTTCGAGCCGGTGTTCGAGTCCTCATGGTTCGTGCTGATGAGCTCGGCAGGCGATCGACCGGTGTCGATCGCGTTCATGCATCCCGAGCATCCGTCGTCGCCGCCGGATCCGGCTGCGCATCGGGGCGATGGCTCCTTCCTGACCCTGCAGGTAGGGGATGCCGACGCAGAGTACGAACGCCTTCTTGGCACCGGTCTTCGCTTCGACCTGCCTCTGACGGACGAGCCCTGGGGGCAGCGTCGATTCGGACTGACCGATCCCTCCGGCATGTGGGTCGACGTCGTTGAGCAGACGGAGCCGCTGGACGGGTGGTGGGACCAGTACCTGGCGGATTCACAGACCTCGCGGCCTATGACGACATTTCCAGCCGACGCGCGTCACGGCATGGCAATACGGTGGACAGGTCCCACCTATCGGGAGCCAACGGGTGAGGTCCAGCCGGGGGACATTGGGAAGTTCATCGACTTCGACGGCCCCCCTGGTCACCGGGAGGTTGTCGTGGCCTTCCCTGGGCTGACGTTCGTGTGCTCCAGCGCCGATGTTGAGGTCGCAGCTCCGCAGGAAGGAAGCGACCGGCGCTAGAACGGTCTCATGCTCGTCGACAGGCTGCGCCGCCATGCCTTGAACTCGAGCGCTTGCAAACTGGCTAGCCGCCGGCCGTCGCGTGATCGACGCGCACGCAGCACAATGCCAGAGAGGTGAACACCGTTGACGACGACTCGAACCGAGGCGATCCGCGAGTACGTCAAGGGCGCGCTGTGGCTTCTGCCACTGCTCGCCGTCGGCGTCGCCATCGCGGCCGGTACCGTCCTGACGTTCGTCCAGGTTCCAGAGGATTCGTTCCTCGACGTGCTGGTGTTCCAGGGAACTCCGGACGACGCACGCACCCTTCTGTTCGGGATCGCGGGCTCGGTCATCACGGTCATGGCGGTGATGCTCGGCCTCACCGTCGTCGCGCTCCAACTGTCGTCGACCCAGTTGTCGCCGCGGATACTGCGCAACTTCCTCCAGGACCGGCCCAACCAGGTCGTGCTGGCAGTCTTCGTGCTGACGTTCACCTATGCCACCGGCGGCCTGTTCACCGTGGGCATCGCCCAGGGCGAGCGAATCGAGGACTATCCCCGGCTGGCCGTGACCGGTGCCTTGCTGCTGTTGTTCGCGAGCCTGTTCGCGCTCGTCTACTTCGTCCACCATCTAGCGCACTCGATCCAGATCGACGCGGTCCTGAAACGCATCGAGGCCACCACGCTGAAGAGCATCGACGCGGGCTTCCCTGGCCGTAGCCACCCGCCGGCGGAGATTGCCGAGCCTCCGGTATGGGCGGTTCCGATCCCGGCGCCTTCGTCCGGGTACGTGCAGACGGTTCACCCCGAGAAGATGCTCGACGTGGCCAGCGCCGAGGACGCGGTCATTCGTTACATCCCGCGGGTGGGAGATCACGTCGTTGTGGGACTACCACTCGCATGGATGTGGCGGGCGTCGCCCGAGCAACCGCCTCCTGACCCCACCCGGGTTCGGGCCTCGGTCGACCAGGCCGTGCGGATCGGCTTCGAACGCACCCACGAGCAGGACGCCTCGCTCGGGATCCGTCAGCTCGTCGATGTGGCGTCCAAGGCGCTGTCGCCAGCGATCAACGACCCGTACACCGCCGTCCAGGCCATCGACCGGCTCACGGTCGTCCTCACCAGGCTGGCTGTGCACCCGCTCGGCGACGCCGTCGCGGCCGACTCGACTGGCGCCGTCCGGGTGATAGTCCCAGGGGTTTCGTTCGACGAGTACGTGAAGCTCTGCTGTGCGCAGATCCGCCGCTTCGGGTGCAGGGAGCCGGCGGTGGTGCGGCGGCTGCTGCGAATGCTCGACCTTGCCGCGGCTGTATGCGGGGCCGATCCGGACCGCAGGGCAGCAGTGGCCTTCCACGTCCGGCTGGTGCTCGAGGACGCCGAGCAAGCCATAGTGCAGCCTGCGGACTACGACCTCATCCGCAGCGAGGGCAAGGCGGTCCTGGGCCGTATCGCGGCCTGAGGGTCAGCCGTCGCCGTAGAAGACCCGTTCGACGACGGCCCGCGCCCGCCGGGCCATCTTGCGGTAGTCGTCGACGAACTCCGCGGTTCGCCCGGGCGCGTAGCCGAGCACGCGCGAGACCGTGGCCAGGGCCCGCGGGTCGCGCGGCATGGCGTCCGATGCCCGGCCGGTGACGAGCATGACCGCGTTACGGATCGACGTTGCCGTGCGCCACGCCGCGAGCAGCACCGTGCGGTCGTCCTCAGCGAGCACACCGGAACGCACGGCCGCTTCCAGGGCATGAGGGGTTCGTGTGGTCCGCAGGCCCTCGACAGTCGCGGCGTGCCGGAGCTGTATGAGTTGTACCGTCCACTCCACGTCGGCGAGCCCACCCGGACCCAGCTTGAGGTGGGTCGACGGGTCGGCTCCCCGTGGTAGCCGTTCGGACTCGACCCGGGCCTTGATCCGGCGGATCTCCCGCACCTCTGCGTCGGTCAGCCCACCGTCGGGCCAGCGCATCGGGCCGACGAGAGCGAAGAAGCGATCCAGCAGGACCCGTTGGCCGCACAGCGGAGACGCCCGCAACAGCGCTTGGCGCTCCCACACCTCCCCCCACCGCTGGTAGTAGGCCTCGTACGCGGCCAGCGTCCGGACCAGGGGTCCCTGGCGGCCCTCCGGGCGCAGGGCGGTGTCGAGGGCAAGAGCCGGCTCGGGGGACGGCAGCACCATCAGGCGGCGCATCTCGTTGGCAACCGCGAGGGCGTCGTCCGTGGCCTCCTGCTCGTCGGCGCCGTCGAGTGGCTCGTGGACGAACAGGACGTCTGCATCGGAGGCGTACCCCATCTCGTGCCCGCCCAGCCGGCCAACCGCGACGACGGCGACGGTCGTCACCAGGGGCTGCCGGTGCTCGGCCTCGATTGCCCGCATCGCCGCATCGAGAGCTCCGGCCAGGGCCGCGCCCGCGATGGCTGTGAGGGCCTCGCCCACCCGCTCGGTCGAGAGGAGCCCCACGATGTCGGCAGTGGCCACCCGGACGAGCTCGCGGCGCCGCATGGCCCGTACGACGCCCGCCGCCACTACCGGATCGTCGTGCCGCGCGATCCCGGCGAGCACCTCGGACTCGAGCGGCGCCCGTTCCCGAGGGGTGAGCTCGGCATCGTCACCGAGCATCGTCACCGCGTCCGGCGCACGCAGCAGGAGCTCACTGGCATAGCGGCTCGACGCGAGCACCTTCGCCATCCGCTCCGCAGCGGCGCCTTCGTCGCGCAGCAGCCGCAGGTACCAGTGCGTCTCTCCGAGTGCGTCGCTGAGCTTCCGGAATCCCGCGATGCCCGCGTCCGGCTCGGGAGCGTCGGCGAACCAGCCCAGCATGACCGGCAGCAGGGTCCGCTGGATGGCCGCGCGCCGCGAGACTCCGCTGGTCAGGGCCTCGATATGGCGCAGGGCTCCGGCCGGGTCGGCGTAGCCGAGGGCCTCAAGCCGCTGCCGCGCCGCCTCCGGCGTCAGCCGGGCGTCGTCCCCGGGCAACCTGGCCACGGCAGTCAGCAGCGGGCGGTAGAAGAGCTTCTCGTGCAGGCGACGGACCTCGCGAGCATGCCGGCGCCAGGTGTCGACCAGCTCCCGCACCGGCTCGCGCATCCCGAGCGAACGGCCGAGCCGCCACAGGTCTTCGTCCGAGCGCGGGAGAACGTGGATGCGACGGAGCCGTTCGAGCTGCAACCGGTGCTCGAGGGTGCGCAGGAAGCGGTAGGCCTCGTCGAGGACGGCTCCGTCGGCCCGGCCCACGTACCCGCCCTCCGTCAGCGCCGCCAGTGCGGTCAGCGTGGCGCCCGAGCGCAGCGACTCGTCAGTACGCCCGTGGACGAGCTGGAGGAGCTGGACGGCGAACTCGACGTCGCGCAGGCCACCCGGGCCCAGCTTGAGCTGGCGATCGGCCTCGGCCGGCCGGATGTGCTGCTCGACCCGCCGCCGCATCGCCCGGACATCATCGACGAATCCGTCGCGGTCGGCGGCGCTCCAGATCAACGGGCGGATCGCGGCGACGTATGCCGCGCCGAGTTCGGAATCGCCGGCGACCGGACGGGCCTTGAGCAGCGCCTGGAACTCCCAGGTCTTCGCCCAGGTCCGGTAGTAGGCCAGGTGGCTCGCAAGCGTTCGCACCAGCGGCCCGGCTCTACCCTCCGGGCGAAGGGCGGGGTCGACCGGCCAGATGGTGCCCTCGGCCGTGTGCTCCGAGCACACCCGGATCACGCTGGTCGCCAGCTCCGCCGCCGTGCCCAGCGACGCTTCCTCGTCGATGCCGGGCACGGCCTCGGCGACGAAGACGACGTCGACATCGGAGACGTAGTTCAGCTCCCGGCCGCCGCACTTGCCCATCGCGATCACGGCCAGCCGGCACGGCGGTGCGTCCGGCGGCAGACCTGCCCTGGCCACCGCCAGCGCGGCCTCCAGCGTCGCGGCAGCCAGGTCGGCGAGCTCACCGGCGACGACTGCGACGTCGAGGCCGTCGGCCAGATCGAGGGCCGCCAGCGTCAGGACGTGCCGACGGTACGCGACGCGCATCGCGTCGAGCTCGGGCCCGGACGCGACGGGCTCCCTGGCCTGGGGGTCCGCACCGACCGAACGCAGCATCGATGCCCTCAGCTCGGCCACGTCGGGGCGGTGCCCCGGATCGAGGCCACGCAGGTCGGGCCAGTGCTCGGGGTGGCGCACGAGATGGTCGCCGAGAGCCGTCGACATGCCCACGACAGCAGTCAGCCGGTTCCGGAGGGACACGTCGTCGCGCAGGGCGGCGACCAGTGCGTCGCGGTCCGGTGCCGCGTCGAGCAGGCGCCCGAGGGCGCGCAGGGCCCGATCGGGATCAGCCGACCGACCGAGCGCGTCCAGCAGGCCGTCGTCGACGGCGGCGTCGGACAAGGCAGGCCGGTCGAGCTCGCGTGCCGCCGCCGCGACATCGGTGAAACCGGCACGGGCCAGCCGACCCTCTCGACTGGCCGAGCGACCCGCCACCCGCTCCGACACGCCTGCGAACTTACCCGCTGGGTGCGGCCGATCGATCCGAACGGAACGAGGGGTGGTCGATCTTGGACATCTCCTCGAGGCGGACCGGAGAGATCAGGCGCGGCCCGCGACGAGGCCGGCGAAGCGGCGCGCCAGCGCATGACCGGCGGCGTCCACCTCTGTGTCGCGGGCCCGCAGCTCAGCCGTGACAGCCTCGGTGTCGACCTCGGGGTGGCCCTCGGCCCAGCTGCGGAACGTCGCCAGCGTCACCTCGGGGTGGAACTGGACCCCCCACGCGGCCGCACCCACCCGGAACGCCTGATAGGGGTACATTCCCGTCTCCCCGAGCCAGGTGGCGCCCGTGGGTAGCCGCACGACCGCGTCGGCGTGCATGCTCGGACCTGGGAAAGGCTCCGGCAGGCCGGCGACCAGCGGGTCCGCCGCCGCCTCGGACCGCCAGTGGACGTCGACGACTCCGGACTCGCGGCCCGGCGCGGCGTCGACCTCGACGGTGCCGGCGCATGCAGTCGCCAGCAGTTGCGCCCCGAGGCAGATCCCGAGGGTCGGCACACCTGCGGCGGCTGACGCGGCGAGCAGGTCGCGGGTCGCGGGCAGCCAGGGTGCGACCTCGTCGTCGTGGGCAGACATAGAACCGCCCAGCACGAGCAGGCCGCCGTCGACCGACGACGGTACGTTCTCTCCCGCGTACGGCCGCACCGTCAGGACGTCGAGCCCGGGCAGCCAGTCCTCGAACCGGCCGATCGGACAGTCGGACTCGTGCTCGACGACGACCAGGGTGCTCACATCACCGGGAGCATACGATCCCGCTCGTAGGGCGTGACCTGCCGGCGGTAGTCCTGCCACTCGGCGCGCTTGTTGCGCAGGAAGAACTCGAAGACGTGCTCGCCCAGGGTCTCCGCGACCAACTCGGAGCCCTCCATCACCCGGATCGCCTCCGCCAGCGATGTCGGCAACGGGTCGATGCCGAGGGCCGAGCGCTCCCGCTCGGTCAGCGCCCAGACGTCGTCCTCGGCGCCCGGCGGCAGGTCGTAGTTCTCCTGGATCCCTTTGAGGCCCGCGGCAAGCAGGCAGGCGTAGGCGAGGTAGGGATTGCAGGCGGAGAACTACGACCGGAACTCGGCGCGCGTCGACTGGCCCTTGCCCGGCTTGTACATGGGGACCCGCACCAGGGCCGACCGGTTGTTGTGGCCCCAGCACACGTACGCCGGCGCCTCGCCGCCGCCGGCCAGGCGCTTGTAGGAGTTGACCCACTGGTTGGTGATCGCTGTGACCTCGGGGGCGTGCTGCAGCAGGCCGGCGATGAACGACCGTCCGGTCTTGGACAGCTGGTACTGCGCGCCGGCCTCGTGGAACACATTGCTGTCGCCCTCGAACAGGGACAGATGGGTGTGCATGCCCGAGCCAGGGTGCTGGGTGAACGGCTTGGGCATGAACGACGCGTAGACGCCCTGGGACAGCGCGACCTCCTTGACCACGACCCGGAAGGTCATCAGGTTGTCGGCCGTGGTCAGGGCGTCCGCGTAGCGCAGGTCGATCTCCTGCTGACCGGGAGCACCCTCGTGGTGGCTGAACTCCACCGAGATGCCCATGTCCTCGAGCATGGTGATCGCCTCGCGACGGAAATCATGTGCGATGCCGTGCGGCGTGTGGTCGAAGAAGCCGCTCGCGTCGACCGGCTCGGGCTCATCGCCGGGCTTCGGCGGCTGCTTGAACAGGAAGAACTCGATCTCTGGGTGGGTGTAGAAGGTGAAGCCCAGGTCGGCCGCCCGACCGAGCGTTCGCTTGAGCACGTGCCGCGGGTCGGCGTAGGACGGCGACCCGTCGGGCATCAGAATGTCGCAGAACATCCTGGCCGTTCCCTGCGCGTCAGAGCGCCACGGCAGCACCTGGAAGGTCGACGGGTCCGGCCGGGCAAGCATGTCGGCCTCGTAGACACGGGCGAAGCCCTCGATCGCGGAGCCGTCGAAACCGATGCCCTCGGCGAAGGCCGCCTCGAGCTCTGCCGGCGCGACAGCCACCGACTTGAGGTACCCGAGGACGTCGGTGAACCAGAGCCGGACGAAGCGGATGTCGCGTTCCTCGAGCGTCCGGAGGACGAACTCCTGCTGCTTGTCCACGAGCGCCGAGTGTGCCTCACTCGCGTTTCGGGCGCGTTACGTCACCACACGAGTTCGTGCTGCAGCGTTCCGTGTGATCAACCCGGGAGTCGGGTCAACGGCGGTCGCGGCCATCGACAATGTCCTCGATCGCGTCGCGGACGTCGTCCACCTTGTCCTTGAGCCAGTCCCACGGGCTGTCCAGCAAACGCGGCTCGGCATCCAACGTCGCGTCCTCGTCGCCCAGCCGGCCGTACCGGTGGCCGCACTGGGAGCACGCCCAGATGGGCGCGTCGGCGTCGATGACGCAGCCGGCCAGGACGGCGTCGTCCTGCTCGCCGGGCAGCGGCGACGCATAGCCGTAGAGGATCGGCTTCGGCCTGCCGCCGCACACCGAACACGGCGGACGCTCACGCTCCATGCCTCTCACGGTAGACCGGCCGAGGCGTGGCCGCACGGCGGGGCGCCGACACCGTACGCTCGAACCGTGCCGCAGATCCGACTGGCCCTTGCCCAGGTCAACCCCACCGTCGGGGCGCTCGAGGCCAACGCCGACCTGGTGGTCAGGTTCGCCACGCATGCCGCCGACCGGGGCGCGCACCTCGTCGCCTTCCCGGAGATGGCTCTCACCGGATACCCGGTCGAGGACCTCGCGCTCCGTGGGTCGTTCGTCGACGCCTCCCGGCGCGCCGTCGAGGCGCTCGCCGGCCGGTTGGCCGCTGAAGGGCTCGGCGATCTCGCCGTCGTCGTCGGATACCTCGATCGCGACGAGGACGCCGCACACACGGAGCGGCTGGGCCGGCCCAAGGGGTCTCCGCAGGACGCAGTGGCCGTTCTTCACGGCGGTCGGATCGTCGCCACGCAGGCCAAGCACCACCTACCCAACTACGGCGTCTTCGACGAGTTCCGCCATTTCGTGCCCGGCGACCACCTGTCGATCGTCCGCCTGCACGGTGTGGACGTGGCGCTGGCGATCTGCGAGGACCTCTGGCAGGAGGGCGGACCGGTCGCCGCCACCAGCGCCGCCGCCGCCGGGTTGCTGCTGACCATCAACGCGTCGCCGTACGAGCGGAACAAGGACGATGTCCGCCTCGACCTGTGCCGGCGGCGGGCAGCCCAGGCCGGTGCCGTGCTCGCCTACGTTGCGATGGTCGGTGGCCAGGACGAACTGGTCTTCGACGGCGACTCCATAGTCGTCGGGCCAGATGGTGAGGTGATCGGGCGGGGACCCCAGTTCGAGGACGGCTGCCTCCTGGTCGACCTCGACCTGCCGGCCGCCACCGCACCCGCACCACAGCCCGGCGAGACCGCACAGGAGCACGCCGCCGGTTACCCCGTCCGCCGCACCGTCCTGTCGACGGATCCGGTCGCGGCCTATGAGCCCGAGCCGGCCGGGGTCGCTCCGCGACTTGCGGACCAGGCCGAGGTCTACGCAGCGGTGGTGACCGGCCTGCGCGACTACGTGCGCAAGAACGGCTTCGCTTCGGTCATCCTCGGCCTGTCGGGCGGCATCGACTCGGCCGTCGTGGCCGCCGTCGCCTGCGACGCCATCGGCGCCACCAACGTGTACGGCGTCTCCATGCCTAGCAGCTACTCCTCGGAGCACTCGCGGTCCGACGCTCGCGACGTTGCCGACCGCACGGGCCTGCGGTTCTCCACCATCCCGATCGCTGCGATGGTCACCGCGTTCCTCGACAACATCGAGCTGACGGGCGTCGCCGAGGAGAACCTGCAGGCCCGTGTCCGCGGCATGCTGCTGATGGGCCTCTCGAACGAGAACGGCCATCTCGTGCTGGCCACCGGCAACAAGAGCGAGCTCGCGGTCGGTTACTCCACGATCTACGGCGACGCCGTCGGCGGCTACGCGCCGCTCAAGGACGTGCCGAAGACGCTGGTCTGGGAGCTGGCCCGCTGGCGCAACGCGGCCGCTCAGGCGCGCGGTGAGACGGCGCCGATCCCCCAGCGCTCGATCGACAAGCCGCCGAGCGCGGAACTGCGCCCCGGCCAGCTCGACGCCGACTCGCTGCCCGACTACGCGCTGCTCGACGACGTCCTCGACGACTACGTCGAGCAGGACCGCGGCTCGGCGGAACTGGTCGCCGCGGGCTTCGACGCCGAGCTGGTCCGAAAGGTCGTGCGTATGGTCGACGCCGCCGAGTACAAGCGCCGCCAGTATCCGCCCGGCCCGAAGATCACCGCGCGCAACTTCGGCCGCGACCGTCGGGTGCCGATCACCAGCGCTTGGAGAGAACCTGCGCCACCGCCGTCCCTGGAGTAGGCAGGGCTCCCGGCCGATGCGGCAGCGGGCGTCGCGCCTCAGACCTGGTCGCGGCGGCCGGACTCGGCAATCGAGTCCGCCTCTTCCCGGGGCGCGAGCACGTATTCGTGCAGCGCCCATGCCAGGATGCCGCCGAGCAGCGGCCCGATGAGCCAGGCTGCGGTGCCGCCCCACTCGCCGCCCACCAGCGCGGGGCCGAAACCGCGCGCGGGGTTGAGTGCGCCGCCCGTGTATGCGCCGATCGCGAAGATGCCGGCGGTGATCGTCAGACCGATGGCGAACGGGTAGACCGACGCGGGCGCGCGGCGGTCGACGACGGTGCCGTAGACGACCAGCACCAGGAAGAACGTCGCCACGAGCTCGAGCAGGATGCCCCACACCGGGTTGACGTCGTCGGCCAGCGTGGGGGTGCCGAACGCCACAACGTCGCGGTCGGTCGCGAGCGCCACCACGACCGCCGCGACGAGGCCGCCGGCCAGTTGCGCCACCCAGTACACGACGGCCATCGGTGGGTCGATCTTGCGGCCGAGGAGCAGCCCCAGGGTGACCGCCGGGTTGAAGTGGCCGCCGGAGACGTGGCCGAGGGCCGCCACCATCACCGCGATCGCGAGCCCGTGGGCCAGCGCGACCGCCGTGATGTCCCCGCCGCTGCCTGCGATCGCGAGGATGCCGATGAAGCACAGCGCGAACACACCGACGGCTTCGGCAACAGCATTGCGGACCCAGGTGTCGGGCATCACGAGACTCCGATCGGGGTGTAGGTGTCGTGTCGGTCAAGAGCCGACGTCAGATTAGCCGTCCGCGACCATGACGTCCGGTACCGCCCCGGACGGACCGCGGCGCGTGTCGCCGGGCCGTTCCGCCGGCCGCCGCACATGCGAGGATCAGGGGTGTCAGGGGACCCGTCCGAGGCCTCGAGACACGAGGAGAGACCGATGACTCACGAACCCGCCCCCCTCTACGGCGGCCAGTTCTCGCGTCGCGTGACGATCCGCGATCTGCAGGTGGCAAAGCAGCGCTCGGAGCGCTGGCCGATGCTCACCTCGTACGACATGTACACGGCCGAGATCTTCGACGAGGCCGGCGTGCCCGTGCTCCTCGTCGGCGACTCCGCCGCCAACAACGTCTTCGCCTACGCCGACACGGTGCCGGTCACGGTCGACGAACTGATCCCCCTGGCCAGGGCAGTCGTCCGCTCGACCGAGCGCGCCCTCATCGTCGCCGACCTACCCTTCGGTTCCTATCAGGCCGGCGCGGACCAGGCCCTCGCGACCGCTACCCGGTTCATGAAGGAAGCCGGGGTCCAAGCCGTGAAGCTCGAGGGCGGCATCCCGGTCGCTCCGGCCGTCCGGAAGATCGTCGACGCCGGCATCCCCGTCATGGGCCATGTCGGATTCACCCCTCAGAGCGTCAACGCACTCGGGGGCTACCGGGTGCAAGGCCGCGGGGACGACTCCGCCCGCGTCCTGGGAGCCGCCCGAGCGCTCGAGGAGGCGGGAGCCTTTGCCGTCGTGCTCGAGATGGTGACCACGGAGGTGGCACGGGAGGCCACCCGGACACTGACCGTCCCAACCATCGGCATCGGGGCCGGGCCGGACTGCGACGCGCAGGTGCTCGTCTGGCAGGACATGGCCGGCCTGCGCGCGGGTCGGCTGCCCAAGTTCGTCAAGACCTACGGCGACCTGCGCGGTACCCTGCTCGAGGCTACGAAGGCCTACGCCTCCGAGGTGGTGTCGGGCTCGTTCCCCGACGACGACCACTCGTACGCCTGACGGCAACTGGGGTCCGGTCAGCGATCGTCGGCCCAGTCGTCCTCGGCGCGATCCTCCGCATCCCACTCCTCGGTGCGGGCGCGGGCCAGCTCGATCGCGCCGGCCGCCTCCTCCTTCGTCGCGTAGGGTCCCAGCCGCCGGTAGTTGGCACAGCCCTCTTCGGGCTCCACCCGCTGGTGGTCCAGGCACCAGTACCACGCACTCACCGCACTGCCTCCTCGTCGGCCGACCGTCGGCTCCTACACTTGCAGATCATGTCCCCCGTGGTACCCGGGCAGCTCTCCGCGCAGCGTGCCGTGCCTCCCCACATCGCTCAGCCCGAGTACGTCGGACGGTCCGCCCCGACACGCACGCGCGGCTCGGAGGTCAAGGACGCCGGGACCATCGGGCGGATGAGAGCGGCCGGCCGGCTCGCGGCCCGGGCGATGGCGACGGTGGCTGAGCACATCGAGCCCGGCGTCACCACCGACGAGCTCGACCGGGTCGGGCACGAGTTCCTCTGCGACCACGGCGCCTACCCCTCGACGCTGGGCTACCCGGGCTCAGGGCGCGGGCCCGTCTTCCCGAAGTCGTTGTGCACCAGTGTCAACGAGGTGATCTGCCACGGCATCCCCGACTCGACCGTGCTGGCCGACGGCGACATCGTCAACATCGACATCACGGCATACCTCGACGGCGTGCACGGCGACACCGACGCCACCTACCTCGTCGGCGAGGTCGACGAGGAGTCGCGCCTGCTGGTCGAGCGGACCCGCGAGGCAATGCTGCGAGGGGTGAGAGCGGTCAGGCCGGGCCGGTCGGTCAACGTCATCGGCCGGGTGATCGAGTCGTACGCCCGCAGGTTCGGCTACGGCGTCGTCCGTGACTTCACCGGTCACGGCATCGGGACGGCATTCCACTCCGGTCTGGTGATCCCCCACTACGACGACCCGGCGGCGACCACGCTGATCGAGCCCGGTATGACGTTCACGATCGAGCCGATGCTGAACCTCGGCACCCCGGACTGGGTGATATGGGACGACGGCTGGACGGTGGTGACCAAGGACGGCCGCCGCTCCGCGCAGTTCGAGCACACCGTGCTGGTCACCGACACCGGCGCCGAGATCCTCACCCTCCCCTGACCAATCCCCCGGCAGCTCCCGTGATCATCGGCACTTTGGTGCCGCAGAGGAACCGAACTGCCGATGATCACTGGGTCGGTAGCAGCGCCTCGTCGTAGCGTCGCAGCACGAGCTCGGCGATCGCGGGGTGCGGCAGGAGGGGCGCCGT
>Ga0193738_1000891_pt1 | contig 13048 bp, 9 predicted proteins | sample L2a1metaG_FD_144927 | JGI IMG/M metagenome (GOLD analysis project Ga0193738, IMG submission 144927) | Soil microbial communities from a riparian zone of the East river system, Colorado, United States - L2a1 | ecosystem: Environmental > Terrestrial > Soil > Riparian zone | place: USA: East River...
AAACATTTTCGGGACTCAGGTGCCATTCTTCCGGAAAAGAAAGCCTGCTGAAAGCCAGGTAAAATGTGATCACAAGGATGAAGACTGATATGGGTGCCGTAAGCAGGTTCAGGAATGTTTCAAGGCCAACCGAACGTGTTTTTCTGCCTAAAGCAGCAAATAATAGTCGCGAAATCAGCTTTGAAATGAATTGTTTCAGGAGTATTCCCCCAGTGAGAATACCTGCAAACCAAAGGTAGCTTTCAATGGAGTTGCCTAAAATATGGTATTGTAAAAAGTCGTTTGCAGTGTACATGAAGGCCGTAAATAAGTCGGGCAAAAGTAAGAGTTAATGTTGGTTTTGAGAGGCAACATTGAACCAAACTTTTTTTTGGAAAGCTAACTTAAGTTATTGTAAATTTGAAATCGACAATTTAAGTTTGCACATCAATCCTAAACTATTAACCATGGCAACAAAGAAAAAAGCTGCTAAGAAACCAAAAGCAAAAAAAGCACCGAAGAAAAAGAGCACTCCTAAAAAATCGAAAAAAGGCAGTGCGAAAAAAGCGATTAAGAAAAAAGCTGCAAAGAAAAAAGTTGCTGCAAAAAAGAAAACTGTTGCTAAAAAGCCTGCTGCTAAAAAAGCAACTCCTAAAAAGAAAGCACCTGTAAAATCTGCCGCGAAAAAATCTTCACCAAAAAGGATGATAACCCCTTTGATTCCGGTATTGATTGAGGAATCAGAAACAATAATCGAAGCACCTCCTCCACAGGATCTGGATATAGATACCGATGATGATGGCATGGATGCAATGCCGCTTGATGATCTGAAAGATATGGACGATACATCACCAGCCAATGAAATGGATGATGATGACGATTTTTGAAAATGGATTCATGAAATGAAAGCAAAGCCCGCCAAGAGCGGGCTTTTTTTATTTCGAATACCGAATGTTGCTATTACTTTTCAGTATTAAATATTTATTATTAGATATTTTTTCGGAATTCGAAATTCGGTATTCGGTATTATGAAAATGATTCTCCCTTTACCGTACAGCTATTAAATTATATTTGCAGCCGAATTTATACCATGAAGATTTCTTATAACTGGCTTAAACAATATCTCCCAATCAACATTGAACCGGAAGAAGCTGCGCGTTTGCTAACCGACTGCGGACTTGAAGTCGAAGGCATTGAAGCTTTTCAATCCATGAAAGGTGGACTTGAAGGCATCGTGATCGGCGAAGTGATCACTTGCGTAAAACATCCGAATGCCGACAAGTTGCACGTGACCACGGTGAATGTCGGGGAAAGTGAACTACTGCATATTGTTTGTGGTGCACCGAATGTTGCTGCCGGACAAAAAGTTGTGGTGGCATTGCCAGGCGCTACTTTGTATCCAACTACCGGAGAACCTTTTGAAATCAAAAAGTCAAAGATTCGCGGAGAAGCATCTGAAGGTATGATCTGCGCTGAGGATGAAATCGGAATGGGATCGTCACATGCCGGAATTATCATTTTGCCTGCAGATGCAAAACCTGGAACACAGGCGAAAAAATATTTCAACGTTGAAGAAGATGTTGTGTTCGAAATTGGTCTTACGCCGAACAGAGCCGATGCTGCTTCGCACATTGGTGTTGCGAGAGACCTGGGAGCCGTATTTAGTACCAGTACCAGTCGGCAGTCGCCAGTCAACAGCCATCACCAATTAAAAATTCTATTTCCGTCTATTGACGCTTTCAAAGTAGAAAATAATGACCTTGAAATTAAAGTGGAGGTTGTAGATCCTGGAGCATGTCCGAGGTATTCGGGAGTTACGATTTCAGGAATTACGGTGAAGGAATCTCCGCAGTGGTTGAAAAATAAATTATTGTCGATAGGCGTGCATCCGATTAACAATATCGTAGATGTAACGAATTATGTTCTTCATGAATGCGGACAGCCTTTGCATGCCTTCGATGCAGATGAAATAACCGGCAAGAAGATCGTGGTGAGAAATGCGAAGCCGGAAGAAAAATTTGTGACGCTCGATGGTATTGAACGGAAGCTTTCTCCATCAAACCTCATGATCTGTAATGCATCTGACGCGATGTGCATTGCAGGAGTGTTCGGTGGTATCAAATCGGGGATCAGCGAAAAGACAAAAAACATCTTTATCGAAAGCGCATACTTCAACCCTGCTTCCATCAGAAAAACATCGAAGGAACATGGATTGAAAACAGATGCCTCATTCCGTTTCGAGCGGGGCACCGATCCTGAAGCTACATTGTATGCATTGAAACGGGCAGCAATGCTGATCAAGGAAGTAGCCGGCGGGAAAATATCAAGTGAAGTCATTGATGTCTACCCTGAAAAGTTCGGGAGAAAAAATATTGAATATAATTTCAGCAGCGCCACATCACTTATTGGAAAGGAAATCGGAAAACAGGAGCTGAAGGATATCCTTGCTTCACTCAATATTTCTGTAACCACTGAAAATGAGAAATCGCTTCAGCTCGAAATACCCACTTATAAAGTAGATGTAACACGTGAAGTTGATGTAGTTGAAGAAGTGCTCAGGATATACGGCTACAACAATATTGAAACGCCATTAAAAATTTCTGCCTCGCTTTCTTTTTTTCCGAAAAAGGATGTAGATACTTTGCAGACAAGAATCAGTTCCTACCTGGGAAGCAATGGATTCTTAGAGATGATGAACAACACCCTCACAAAGCAGCAGTATGTTGAAGCATCAGGCGTGAATGAAAATGAGATCGTAAAAGTTCTGAATCCGCTCAGCCAGGATTTGGGTATCATGCGCCAATCAATACTTTACAGCGGACTTGAAGCGATTGAATACAACAGCAACCGCCAGCACAGCGACCTGAAATTTTTTGAATTCGGAACAACTTACAGCATTACACCCAAAGGTTTTGATGAGCAGCCGCATCTTTCCTTATTTGTTACAGGACGCAGGCAGGATGAATCATGGAATGGAGACAAAAAGGAAATCAGTTTCTTTTATCTGAAATCTTATATAGAAAATATTCTGAATCTTCTCGGTATCAGTTTGCAAAAATTGAAAGAAGAACCGGCAGCAGGAGAATTTGCATATGGAATTACCTGGAAGCTGAACGACAAACCGCTCGTATCTTTTGGTTCAGTATCCAGAAAGCAATTAAAACTTTTCGGAATCAGCAGTGAAGTTTTTTATGCAGACTTTAACTGGAAAGCTGTTCTGAAAAATTCTTCTACTGACAAAGTCCAGTACACAGAAATACCCAAATTCCCCCAGGTAAAAAGAGACCTGAGCATGATCATCAGCAGCGATGTTACATACGGACAGATCCGCGACATTGCTTTCCGTACAGAAAAAAATCTTTTGAAGGATGTAAACCTTTTTGACGTTTATGCAGGCGATAAAATCGAGGAAGGAAAAAAATCTTATGCAGTTTCCTTTATACTGCAGGATGAACGCCAGACACTCACGGATAAAACCATTGACAAAACCATGAACCGTTTGATGGAAGCTTTTGAGAAGGAAGTTGGGGCGGTGATACGGAAGTAGTTGATGAGTTGAGAGGTTGAGAGGTTGATTACATTAATCCTTTTACAACAAAAACCCACGTCAATATCGCAGGCTTTCATTTGTAAATTCGCCTGCCGGCAGGCAGGCAGGTAAGATCTACTTCGTACTTCGCTGAGATCGGCTGCTCCTGAAAATCTGTAGTTTCCTTTAGTTAATTTACTTTTCCTGTTAAACCCTTAAAGCAGGTCTTTATCTCAAGACCTACCCGTTATTTTTATAGCTTGCATACAGAAGCTTCGCCTGGATTTTTCAGACAACAACAACTCATTTTCCAAATTATTAACCAATGAACAGACGGCAACTTTTTACATTCGATCTTGATGAAGAAATTGAATCTCCGTTGAATCAATCGTCTTCGGGTTTGACTCCTTATGCAGGTACATGGACAATTGCAGAAGTAAAACACCTGCTGCGCCGGACGATGTTGAGCGCGTCGAAAGCAGATGTAAATTATTTTCTTTCTGCAGGCCTGACGCAAACTATTACAGATTTGCTTACTCCTGCCTCCGCACCAGCGCCGCCTTTGTATGTTTACACAAGCAACTTTGATGATCCTGACGTTCCCTTCGGTTCTTCCTGGGTGACTGCACCCGTGAATCCCCAGGCGAATTCATTCAGATTAAAATCCTACCGAGGATGGTGGACCAGTCAATTGATTCTACAAAGCAGAAGCATTCACGAAAAGATGGTGCTTTTCTGGCACAATCATTTTTCTACCGAAACAAGCGTTGTGAATGATGCACGCTTCTGTTACCTGCACAATACAGTTCTGCGGCAACATGCGCTCGGAAATTTCAAAGACCTTACCCGCGCAATCACATTAGATCCTGCAATGCTCAAATACCTGAACGGGTATTTAAATACCGTAAACGCTCCTGATGAAAATTATGGCCGCGAGCTGCAGGAATTGTTTACTGTAGGAAAAGACGAAAACGGAACTCCCTATTACACAGAGGATGATGTTCAGAACGCAGCTAAAGTTTTAACCGGCTACCGTATTAACAGCAACAACCTCACTTCTTTTTTTGATGCGTCAAAACACGATGTGACTGACAAGGTATTTTCTTCATTCTATAGCAACACTGTTATTACCGGACAAACCGGAAGTGCAGGTGCAAATGAGCTTGATGACATGCTCGATATGATTTTTAATACACAGCAGGTCGCTGTTTTTATCTGCCGGAAGATTTACCGGTACTTTATGTATTACACCATCGATGCGCAAATAGAGGCCGATGTAATACAACCGCTTGCAACAATACTACGCACCAACAATTATGAAATTGCACCTGTGCTCCATGCATTACTTAGCAGCGAACATTTTTTTGATGCTGCCAATCGCGGATCACTCATTAAAACCCCGCTTGATTTCACTGTCGCACTTTGCCGAGACTATAGTGTAATTTTTCCTGACAATACCATGCTTGAAGACCAGTATTCGCTTTGGAATAAAATCCATTCTCAATCGGGCGCGATGGGACAGGCGCTTGGAGAACCTCCGAATGTTGCCGGTTGGCCTGCTTATTATCAGGAGCCGGCTTTTCATGAATTGTGGATCAATGCAAGTACGCTGCCTGCACGGAATGCTTTCAGTGATAAAATGTGCACCAGCGGATATACTTCTCCTAATAGTTCAATCGTTCTCGACTTTGTTACTTACACCACAACTCTTGATGCCGCTGATGATCCCAATATGCTTATCCAGGAAGTTATTGACCGCCACCTGAGCACTGATGTTTCTCAGGCAATAAAAGATTATTTAAAAGGCTTTCTTCTTTCAGGACAGCTTTCAGATTCATACTGGACGAGCGCATGGACCGATTACCTTGGAAATCCAAGTGATCCCGGTTATTACAACATCGTTTCCACCAGGCTCACTGGCATGTTTAAGTATCTCATGAACCTTCCTGAATATCAATTATCCTAAAGTCTTTTCGGAACATTGCGCTGCATCGGGTGCGGTTCCTTCATTGACCGATAAAAAAAATAAAAATGGAAAGAAGAAAATTTATTTCCCGGTTAGGCCAGGCAACGCTCGTTCCCGCATTGGTGAATGGCTTGTCCTTTCGCGCATTCAGTTTGTCTCCATTGCTCCAGGCCTTATCTGCGTCATCGAGTGAAGATCATGTGCTGGTGCTGGTTCAGTTGAACGGCGGGAACGACGGATTGAACACTGTCATACCATTAGACCAATATTCAAACCTGGCATCTGCCCGAAGTAATATTTTGATTCCTGACACGATGGTACTTCCTCTGAATGGTTATCTCGCAACAGGCTTGCATCCGGCAATGACAGGAATGCAACAGCAATTCAATAGCGGAAAAATTTCTATTGTTCAGGGTGTCAGTTACCCTTCGCCAAACTTTTCACACTTCCGCGCCACTGACATCTGGCTTACTGCATCGGACAGCAACCAAACACTCAACAGTGGCTGGACAGGCCGTTACCTTAATTATGAATACCCGAATTATCCTGTGGGTTATCCAAACGTTGACATGCCTGATCCACTTGCACTGCAAATCGGAAATACACAGTCGCTTGCTTTGCAGGGACCGACGATAAATATGGGAATGACGATCAGCGATCCCGATAATTTCTACAACCTTGTAAACGGTATCCAGGATCCTGCTCCGGCAAATAATTACGGACATGAACTTACCTACATTCGACAGGTTGCACAGCAAAGCATGGCATATACAACTGTAATTACTGCGGCTGCTGCCAACATCACACAACAGTCGAATGCATGGCCGGCAGCGGGAACTAATTCCCTGGCAGACCAGCTAAAAATTGTATCACAACTAATTGCCGGTGGACTGAAAACAAAAATATACCTCGTGAACCTCGGAGGATTTGATACCCATTCCGACCAGGTGGATAACGGCAGCACTACATCTGGCAAACATGCCGAGCTGCTTGGAAAAGTTTCTGAAGCAGTGAATGCTTTTATGACTGACTGTAATTTCCTCGGTACTGCGGATCGTGTTGTTGGAATGACCTTCTCTGAATTCGGAAGAAGAATTATTTCCAATGGAAGTTCAGGTACTGATCATGGTTCCGGTGCGCCCATGTTCCTCTTCGGCAATAAAGTACAAAGCGGAATACTTGGAAGCAATCCTTTGATACCTTCCAATGCAACAGTCGATGACAATGTTGCCATGCAATATGATTTTCGTTCAGTGTATGCCACATTGTTGAATCAATGGTTGTGTGTTCCTGCTGCAGACCTGAACCAGGTGATGCTGCAGAATTTCCAGTTGCTGCCGGTCATTCAGTCCAATGCTTGTACCGTCGACATCCATGAAATAAATTCCAAAGCCGGACAAAATCTTGTTTCATGTTACCCGAATCCTTTTACTGAAAGGACCTCCATCACTTTTACAACGCAAGGCGGTCATGCAGTTGTTCAGGTTTTTAATGCAGAAGGACAACTGGTGAAAACGCTTGCCAACGGAGAGTATAGTCCGGGTACATATAAAGTGGATTACGAAAATGAAAACCGTGGAAGTGGATTATACTATCTGCGACTTCAGAATGAATCAATACAGCAGGTGAAGAATATGGAAGTCGTGAGATAATCGTACTTGATTCACGCCGCGCGAGAATACTTTATTTTATTTCACAATCTTCTCTATAAAAATTCCTTTTTCTGTCTTCACACTTACAAAATAAATACCTTGTGTGAGCGGAAAGATCGAGGGATAGACCTTCCGAAATAATTTTCTTTTCCAGTAATTTTTCTCCGATCGAATTAAAAATTTCGAGAACACATTTTGCATTTTGTCTTTCCTTGAAGTGAAGAGTGACGAGGTCATCAAAAGGATTGGGAGAAATCGTAAACGGAAGATCCGAAGCAGGAACTTCTGAAATTCCTGTACACGGAATTACATTTACCATGAATGAATCTGACCTGCTGATTAAGGAGCTCACCATTACAAGTTTAACCTGGAAGCTGCCTGCGGTACTGTAACAAATATTCTGAGGATTGTTATCCAGACTTACCGAAGGATTGGCTCCGTAAAAATGCCATTGATGTGAAGCCTGCGTGGTGTCCGGTGTAGAAAGATTAGTAAAGCTGATGCAGGAGCCTGCACAGAATTCAGTATCGCTGGGGACAAAATCAGGATACAGTACCCCTCCGAAACTGACAGCTTCCACTTCGCAGCCATTTGAATCAGTTGCAACAGGACTGTGAGTTCCATCTGGAATTGCAACATGCCATAAAAGAGTATCTCCCGGGACCGGCACAAAATTGTGATACCATTGATAATGAACAAATCCCTGAGTTGCAAAAAGCGTGTCTCCATGAACAGTGACTCCAAGTCCCGGCGGAAAAGGATAGATCCTGATAAAATTGTTTATGGTAAGCGTATCACTTCCGTTTGCATTTGTTGCAATAAGTGTAACGGAATAAATACCCGGTGCATTATAACAGATGTTCTGCGGATCACTTGCAGTGCTGGTCGACGGATTTCCACCTGCAAATGTCCAGTGATAGGATGTTGCGTTGGTGGAAAGGTTTGTAAAATTTGTACACGTTCCCGGACAAACAGTAGAATCATAAACTGAAAAATCAGTAACAGGAAGCTGCGCCTTGCAGATACTCATGTAAAATCCGAAAGCTAAAAACAGCAAATACTTTTTCATCTCTTACAATTTATTCACTCGAAGATACAATATTCACTAATCCCTTGTTGGATGAAAGGTAGAAATGTTGGAAAAGGAATCGGGTGCGATAATTAGAATATAGCTTTTTTCTTTGGGAGCATTGGAGTACTACTCCTTTAAGTTGAAGGATCGTGAAAAAATGGCATCTGAAGAACCAAACTCAATTTATTTTCAAAATTTTCTTTGAAGATATTTCGGAGTCGTTTTGAATTGATAAAAGATAAATTCCTGCAGACAAAGTAGAAACTCCTAATTCCTGGTAATTACCAATAATATTTTTTTGCAAAACAATTTCTCCGCCCGAATTAAAGATTCTGAGAAGCACAGATTGGTTTTGTGCGGCTGGCAAACTAATATTTAGTTTATCATTAAATGGATTCGGCGAAACAGTAAAATCAAGTTGAGAAGATTCTTCAATATTGTTCGTAATATATGAACTACAGCCGCCAAATACCTGAAAATGATATTGCGGATAAATTGTAAGTATTGAATCAGTAGTGAGAGTAAAATAACCGGTAGGAAGTGAAGAATCTATCACCGTTGATCCGCCACTAACAACTGAAACAGCTTCTGAATTGTATAAACAATTATTCCCATCGGGATCTGTTCTAATGAGATAAAGTTCATAGGAGGTATTATAGAGATAACCTGAAATATATCTGCTTTTATGTACATTGGTTATCCAACCGTGACCGGCTGCACAATATGATTTGGACCATTCAATATTTCCTGAGGAATCGGTCTTTGTCAGATTCATTTCAAATAAGCCAGGTGTGCTTTGCTTACCGCCCAGCAGATATTTATTATCATCCGTTATTTCAAATGCATTTAAATAACTATCATATGATTTCGTCCAGATAGTATCTCCCAGCGGGTTTAATTTAAGCAGAGCACCTGTATATTGGATTGCACCATTAACTGCCGCTATTGAAATGTTAGAATCTACGGATGATTCCCGGACAGAAGCGCGATTAAATTTATTTGTCAAAATAAATTTCTTACTCCAGAGTACATCTCCACTAGTGTCCATTTTTATCAGACAGGGATCACCGCCCGTTGCTCCCGGAACACTTACAATTCCTGAAAGTAAGTAATTGCCATCCTTTGAGATTTTTATTTCATTCAGCGTAGTATTCATAGAGCTATCATAGCTCAATATTTTTACCCACTTAGTATGTCCGATGCTATCAGTCTTCATTAAATACGATCTCTTTTGATTCGACAACGTCGTATCGACATGTCCCAGTATAAGATAGTTATTTGACAAATCCTGAGTAACGGAAACCCCTACGCTGTGGTTATAGAAATAACCAATGAAATAATAATTGGTCCATTCAATCATTCCATTCATTGAAATTTTTGACACAAAGCAATTTGGACTACCTCCAACAAACCCGGTAATCACGAATCCACTATCTTTTGTTTGCTCAATATCATAACCTGTTGAATATCCGCCTCCATTTCCTTCATCATATAGTATTGTCCAGATTACATTAGCCATGGAATCGACTTTTATGACATACACATATGTTTCCGCTGCACTAAGACGACTGGAACCAACCATGACGCAACCTCCGTCAAATGTTTCACATGAATTACGACAGGGAGTATCCGATCCAAATCCATGAATCTCTCTCTGAAAAGTAAAATAAGTTTGGGCGGTAGCTTTTGAAAATTGAGAGAGGAAGATTAAAAATAAGATATACTTTATACAAACAACTTTCATCCAGTTAATTTATTAATGTGACCCAAAAAAAAGATATATCTAATTTCCAATACTAAACTTTAATAAACGTAGATTACTCTTCTACTTTATCCTTTTTTTTCTCTTCCCCATTTTGCTTGTAAGAAACATCAATCGCCTTCTTCACTTTCTCTTTCAGCAGTGCGTGGTTGATCACTTCGATCATGTCGCTGACGTAATGGAATCGAAGGTCCTTTACATATTCCTTCTTGATTTCGAGGATATCCTTTTTATTGTCGGCAGAAAGTATGATGTCCTTGATACCTGCACGTTTCGCTGCAAGAATTTTTTCCTTGATGCCACCCACAGGTAGAACTTTTCCGCGCAGTGTAATTTCTCCGGTCATCGCAAGGTTTTCTTTCACCTTGCGTTGTGTGAATGCAGAAGCAAGGGCCGTAAGCATGGTCACTCCTGCAGAAGGTCCATCCTTTGGTGTGGCTCCTTCGGGAACGTGGATATGCACATCCCACTGGTCGAGTACCCGCTGATCAATATTCAGGTCCTTGCAATGCGCTTTCAGATAGGCCATGGCTATCACCGCCGACTCCTTCATCACATCGCCGAGGTTACCGGTAAGCGTCAATTTTCCTTTTCCCTTGCTGAGACTCACTTCTATGAAAAGTATGTCACCGCCTACAGCAGTCCAGGCAAGCCCTGTAACCACGCCGGCCACATCATTTTTTATCAGCTTGTCTTTTTGAAAGATCGGTGCGCCGAGAATTTTGTTGATGATTTCTTCGTCCACTACCGGATTGTATTCTGCCGCGGATCAGCGAAGCGATTTTCTTTTCCAGTCCGCGCACGCCGCTTTCACGCGTGTACTGCTCAATAAGCAACTCGATCATCTTAGGTGAAAGCTTCACCTGCTCCTTTTTCAATCCATGCGCCTCAAGCTGTTTCGGGACAAGGTGCCTGATGGCGATCTGAATTTTTTCTTCTACCGTATAGCCGTTGATCTCTATGATCTCAAGCCTGTCCAGCAACGCGGGTTGAATCGAACTCAAAGAATTTGCTGTTGCGATGAACAGCACGTTACTCAGGTCGAAATCGATCTCCACGTAGTTGTCGTAAAAAGTATTGTTCTGTTCCGGATCGAGCACTTCCAGCAAAGCACTTGAAGGATCACCGTGAAAATCATTTCCAAGTTTGTCAATTTCATCAAGCACAAAAACAGGGTTTGCGCTTTTCGCTTTCTTCAGGTTCTGAATGATGCGGCCCGGCATTGCACCGATATACGTTTTACGGTGACCACGGATCTCTGCTTCATCGCGCAATCCGCCCAGCGACATGCGTACATATTTTCGAGCGCACGCGCTATGGATTTACCCAACGAAGTTTTTCCAACTCCCGGAGGACCATATAAACACATGATCGGCGATTTCATATCGCGTTTCAATTTCAGTACAGCCAGGTATTCAAGTATGCGCGACTTTACTTTCTCCAGGCCCCAATGGTCTTTCTCTAAAACTTTTTGAGCAAACTTCAGATCAAAGTTGTCGTTCGTGAATTCATTCCATGGCAGGTCCAGAAGTACTTCCAGGTAATTCACAAGCACAGAATATTCCGCCGAAGCAGGGTTCATCCGCATGATGCGGTCACATTCCTTGTTAAACGTATCAGCAACTTCTTTGCTCCACTTCTTCGCCTTTGCACGTTCGCGCAATTCCGCTACTTCACGCTCTGGAGTTTGTCCCCCTAGCTCCTCCTGGATGGTCTTCAGTTGCTGGTTCAGAAAAAACTCGCGCTGCTGCTTGTCAATATCCGTCTTTACTTTATTCTGGATCTGGTTCTTCAGCTCAAGCATCTGCAATTCCTTTGTGAGATGCTCCAGCACCCTGGTAGAGCGCTCGCGAAGGTCACCGATTTCCAGCAGCGACTGCTTCTTCACAACATCCAGGTTCATGTTGGATGAAATGAAATTGATCAGGAAAGAATTGCTTTCTATATTCCGGATTGCAAATGCTGCATCGCTTGGAATATTCGGACTCTGCTGAATGATCTGCAATGCGAGATCCTTCATGCTCTGAACGGTTGCGTCAAATTCTTTGTCGCCTTTCACAGGCGTGCTTTCGACGATAGCATCAACCGAAGCTTTGATGTAAGGCTCTGTCTGGATAAGTTCCTTCAGGCGGAAACGTTTCTTGCCCTGTATGATAATGGTTGTATTTCCATCGGGCATGCGAAGCATTTTCAAAACATGGGCAACAGTTCCTATCTTATTCAGGTCTTCGAATTTCGGATCCTCAATATTCGTGTCCTTTTGCGAAACAACGCCAATGATCTTGTCGCCTTTATATGCATCCTTGATCAGGTTGATGGATTTATCGCGTCCTACTGTAATTGGAATCACAACGCCGGGGAATAAAACGGTATTGCGCAGCGGCAATATGGAAAGCTGCGCCGGAACCTGCTGTGCATGCATGCTCTCTTCATCCTCAGTAGTCAGCAGCGGAATAAATTCTGTGTCGTCATCAATTACATTGCTGAGCTCTACACGTGGAAATTTTATATCGTCTTCGTTCATTCGTTTATTTTAAGGGAAAAGTTTGTGTAAAAGTACGATTTGCCTGACTAAAAACCGTACCCCCTGGCGGTTAGCAGACTTATTGGCAGTAGGGATAAAATCAAAGCTGCCGGAGTAAAAACTTAAATTTTTTTTCTGGCAGTCTGCTGTAAAGCAACTTGTTACCGGTCACTGTTTCTTTTCATTAATACATTTTCCAGTTTCATACACATAGCGCCCCAGTCAAAATTTTTTCTTACAAACTGGAAAGCATTTTCTGAAATTTTATCGTAGAGGCTTTGATCGTTCAGCAGCAACATAATTTTCCCGACATAGTCTTCCGGAGAATCGGCAATTAGCAGACAATCATTTGTGGGTGCATGGATTGCATTATTTGCCTGGGAAGAAACTATGCATGGGATCTTCATCGCCATGGCCTGAAGTATTTTATTCTGCAAACCAATGCTGATGAGCATGGGAGCCAGGTGTATCCTCGACTGCGCAAACGGTTCACGGATGTCGTCAACCCAACCGGTTACATTAATGAATTCACTTTTCATCTTCATGACTTCCGGTGCCGGATTC
>Ga0193738_1000892_pt1 | contig 13045 bp, 10 predicted proteins | sample L2a1metaG_FD_144927 | JGI IMG/M metagenome (GOLD analysis project Ga0193738, IMG submission 144927) | Soil microbial communities from a riparian zone of the East river system, Colorado, United States - L2a1 | ecosystem: Environmental > Terrestrial > Soil > Riparian zone | place: USA: East River...
CTGAGCGCCCGGGCCAGCAGCAGGTTGGCCGCGTTGACGCCGCTCAGCACCAGCACCAGCGACGCGGCGCCAAGGAAGAAGAAAAGAGGGCGCCAGTTGTACCCGGAGGAGGAGAGCCGCAGATCCGACAGTTCGATTCCGTGTCCGACGTGATCAGCCGGATACATCTCGGCAATTCGCGTGGCGATGGCTTCGAGCTCCGCCTGCGCCTGCGCCATCGTGACGCCGGAACGGATCCGGCCCGTCACGTGCAGCGATCGATTCGAGCGATCGCGATAGGCGCCGGCCGTCGGATCGACCGTCACGAAGACGTCCGGCTCGCGCCCCATCTCGAAGTGCTGTCCGGCGTTGACCCCGACAACGGTGTAGTCCTCTTCGTCGAGCGTGATGACGCTACCGAGCACCTGCGGGTCGGCGCCGAAGACCCGCCGCCAGCCCGCGTCGCTGAGCACCGCCGATCGCGCGTGGCCATCCTGCGCCTGGCTAAACGCCCGACCCATGCGCGGCGCGTGTGCGAGCACGTCGAAGTAGTTGGGGGTTACGGCCTGAACGAGGACCGACTCGACGCCGTTGCGCCGCAACACGCGGCGTCCCCAAGACCCCTCGGCGGCGTATTCGGCCAGCCGGCTCTGGGCCTGCCAGTCGAGGAGGTCGGGTCCGGACAGGCCCTCGCGCTCGCCTCGCGTGCCCGGCTTCAACGAGGACGCAACGATCAGCTGGCCGGGCTCCTTGAACGGCAGCGGGCGCCAGAGTTCCGCATCGACCACGCTGAACACAGTCGTGGTCGTCGTAATCCCGAGCGTCAGCGTCAACAGCACAGTGGCCGCGAAGATCGGCTCGCGTCTCAGCGCGCGGGCGCCGTAGATGGCGTCGCGCCAGAGCCGATGGAGCAGGGCGGCGATCCAGACATCGCGCGAATCCTCGCGCGCCAGCGTGACATTCCCCATCGCGCGCCGGCTGCGCGCTGCCGCCTCGGCCGTGGGGATGCCGTCCGCTTCGAGGTCAGCCTGGATGCGGCAGCGGTGATATTCCATCTCCGCCGCCAAATCGGCCGCGTGCCTCCGGGAGCGAAGGGTGAAGGCCAGTCGCCGGACGAAACGCTTGATACTGCTCATTCCCATCGTCAGACGATGGGAAGGGTAACACGGTTAGCTCAGGACGTCGGGGGGACAGTCCGGAGGGCGGCCCGGATCTCCTCGATCAAGACGGCGGGGTCGTCGTTCTGGGCCGTCATCGTGACCATCGGGATGTCGCCGATCGCGGGATCCTCGGTCATGATCCTGCGCAGCTCAGGCTCGTCGGCCAGGCGCGCGACGATCAGCTGCGGGTTCAGCGTACGCATGATCTTGATCGCTTCGTCCACCGAGTACGCGGGCGCGACAGCGAACCGCAGCTTGGCCAGGATGGCGACGCAGCGCGCGCCGTTGCTCGCGTCCTCGTCCGCCACGAGAATGAGAGGGGAATAGCCGATCGGGTCGCCCGGCCGCCGTCCGCCCCGAGGTGTATTGCGGCGATCGGGCTTGCCGCGACGTTCGCTGTCACTGCTCATGGCTCCGGATGTTATCAGCGCACGCCCATTCGTTCCAGCCGCGAAACGCCCTCCAGGGCCGGCCCGTAGTCCGGCCGGACGGTCAGCGCCAGGCGGAACTCGCGCAGCGCGTCGGGGAACCGGCCGGAGGCGGCATACGCGCTTCCAAGGTTCGTCCGCAGGATCGCCGAGTTCGGCTTCAAGGCGGCCGCCTGCTCGAAGTGCGGCAGGGCGTCGGCGATTCGTCCCTTCGAGAAGAGGAGCGATCCGAGGTTCGCGTGCGCATCAACAGACTGCGGATTGATCTGTAACGCGCGCCGATAGGCGGCCTCCGCCTCCGGGGTCCGCCCGGAGTCCTTCAGGCCGTTGCCCAGGTTGAACAGGATGACCTCGTTTGTCGGCGCAAGCGCGACCGCCCGCCGAAAGTGCTGGAGCGCATCCGGCAACCGCCCGGTGTTCATGAGCGCCGTGCCGAGGTCATTGTGGGCATCGGCCGACCGTTCGTCGATGCGCAGCGCTGCCTCGAGCGGCGGGATGGCCTCGGCGTATCGGCCGACTTCGACATAAGTACCCCCGAGGACCGCCAGGAACTCGGCGCTGTCCGGTGTCTCGCGGACGCGCGCTTCCGCCACCGCGATGTTGGCCCGCGCCTCGCGCGCCGCAAACGACTCGACGATCGTCGCGGCGTCGGCGAGCGACTGCGGCATCAGCTGCAGGCCGAGTTCAGCCATCTCGTCGGTGGCCTTCGGGCCGAGCGTCACGCGCACGGGCGGGTGCCGCGGGTTCTCGTCGTTCTCCTCCGAGTTGTCGTAGGTGTAGCGCATCTCGATGCGCGTCCCGCGCGGCAACGGGATCGGTGTGACGTAGCGATAATCCTGCTGCCAGTGGAAGCTCCACTCGGGAATGTGCAGGAGTGGCTTCGCCGATCCATCAGGGAACGTCGCCGTCACCTTCATGTCGCGCGCGAGGTAGTGCGCGTGAGGGTAGACGCTCATGAGAGTGACCGCGACCGGCAGCTCGTACACGTCGGTGACGACGTGATCGCGTCTACCGGCGGGGATGTCGATGATCTTCGACGCCATCTTGACCGTCAGCGGCGTCTGGCGCGGTGGCGTGTCCGAGAAGAACAGCGCGATGGTCGGCTTGATGACGTGTTCCTTGCGCACCGGAATCATATGGATCTCGACGACGAGGTCGGCGCCGCGCTCGAGGCGCCACGGCATGCCGTCCGGCGCGAGGATCGGACCGCGGCCAGGCGCCCAGCCGATGAAGTGACCGTCGGGATCCTGGACGGTGTCGAACCCCATCCCCTCGAAGCCGCTCTGTCCGTCCTGACCGTCTCGCCGCCGCGAGAACTGCGTCGTATCAACCCGGATCACCGCGTGATGGATCGGCGCGCCGTTGGTCCGGAATTCCACGCCGCGTACGTAAACGTCGGACGGCAGCGTCGTCCGAATGACGAGGTTGCGATAGACGTCTTCCTTCGAAGGCTGAAGCGTGTAAGGGCGCTCGGGCGACAGGACCGCGCCGGGTTTGCCGAGCTGCCAGCCGTCCGGAAAGGTGGGCGCGGGCGGAAGCTCCGTCCGGTTGCCTTCCGGCATGCCGGCCGCGACCCATCGCTGGATCAGATCGATCTGATCGTCGCGCAGCCGGCGCTCGCCGGCGAGAGGAAACTCGCCGGGCGCGGGGAGCCAGGGCGGCATGTGACGCTCCCGCGTCTCCTCCGCGATCTTCGTCGCGCGCTTCGCGGCGTCCGCGTACTCGAGCAGGGAGAACGGCGCCACCTCGCCGGGACGGTGGCATGAGACGCAGTTGGCGTAAAGAATCGGGGCCACGTTCTTGGTGAACGTGGGGGCCTGTTCGCGCGCGCAGCCGGCGATCGCCGTCAGCGCGAGCAGCATCGCTGCGCGCTTCATCGCAGCACAAACTCTAGCGCAGTCCGGAGCCTATTCGTGCCTGAGCGCGAGGATCGGATCGATCCGGCTGGCGCGCCGCGCCGGAATCAGTCCCGCGGCCGCCGAAACGACCGTCAGGAGGACTACGGTCCAGATCGCGATGGACGGATCGCGCGGCTCGAGTCCGTAGAGCTGTGACGCGACGTATCGCCCGAGGCCCAGTGCCGCCGGAATGCCGACGAGTAGACCGATGGCGAGCAGCAGCATGACCTCGCGCATCACGAGCCACACCACGAAGCCCGGCTGGGCGCCGAGCGCGAGGCGGATGCCCAGCTCTTTCTTCCGCCGCGCGACGACGAAGGCCATGACCCCGTAGAGGCCGACCGAAGCGAGCAGCGTCGCGAGCAGGCCGAAGCCAGCCGACAGCATCGCGATCAGCCGGTCGGTCAGCAGCGTTTCATCGAGCTGCGATTCGACGGTCTTCAGGGCATAGATCGGAATCGCCGCATCGACTTGAGATACCTCGCTGCGGATCTGGTTGTAGCTCGTCGATGATGCAGACTGCGTGCGCAGGTAGAAGGCCGCACCGCCCTTGCCCCAGTGCGGAACGAACACTTGCCGGTGAACCCCCTCGCGCGGTCCTTCGTAGAGCGAATTGGCTACGACGCCAACGATCTCGATCGTCAGCTTCGAGTTCGGGCCGCCGCCCCAGCCCAGGCGCCTGCCGAGCGCGCTGCGGCCGGGGAAGTAGTGCTCGGCGAACTTGCGATTGACGATCGCGACGCTGGGCGCCGGATCCGGTCCGGCTCCGATCTCTTTCGCGTCGTCCTGGCGGAAATCCCGTCCTTCGAGGATCGAAATCCTCATGGTCTTGAAGTAGTCGGGCGAGATCGCGTTCATGAACGCCTGCATGTCCTCGCCGTCCTTGGCCTGGTGGCCCTCCACCGCCATCGAGCTGTCCCACTCGTCCCCGGCGAGCAACGGCACCGCCGCGATCCCAGCCGACGTCACACCAGGTGTCGAGCGCAGGCGCTCGAGGAGCTGGCGGTAGAAGATCGTGCCGCGTTGATCGTCGTAACCGCTCAGCGCCGGCGACAGCTGGAACGTGACGAGGTTGTCGAGCGCAATCCCGGTGTCGGTTGTTTTCAAGTTCTGCAGGCTGCGGACGAAGAGTCCGGCGCCGAAGAGCAGCAGAAAGCTCAGCGCCACCTGCAACGCGACCAGACCCTTGCGCAAGAACAGCGAGCCGCCATTGCCGGCAATCGATCCGACCGTGTCCTTCAGCGTCGTCCACGGATCCGGCCGGCTGGCGCGCAGCGCCGGCAGGAGTCCGAAGACGATACCCGTGACGAAAGTCAGTCCAAGCGTGAAGGCGAGGATACGTCCGTCAGGAGTCGGCGTGATGAGCAGCGGCTGTCCCTGCGACGGGACCAGTGCGAGCAGCGCGCGGGTGAGGTAGAACGCCACCGCAAGACCGAGCAGGCCGCCAGTGGTCGAAAGGACCAGGCTCTCGATGAGGAGCTGCTTCACCAGGCGGCCGCGCGAGGAGCCGAGTGACAGCCGCACGGCGATTTCGCGCTGGCGCATGAAGCCGCGCGCGATGAGCAGGTTGGCGACGTTGGCGCACGCGATGAGCAGTACCAGCCCGACCATGCACATCAACACGACCAACGCCGTGGAGAAGTCGTTGCGCAGTGACGAGAAGCCCAGCGACGCTTCCGTCACCAGCAGCTGCCCCTTCATGAATTCGTCGCGGTTGTACTTCGACCACTGCTTGGCCGCCGGCAGCGTCATCTCGTACGCGCGGACCTGGGTAAAGAGACCCTGCAGCGGCGCCCGCGCCGATTCGACGGTGTAGCCGGGCTTCAGCCGCGCGAAGACCTGGACCCAGCGGGCCCGGCGGTTGTCCATCTCGAACCAGCCCCACTCAGGCATCAAGATGGGCTTCATCAGGATCGGCACGTGGATCTGCGGCGCGCGGGCCGGATCGAGTCCGACGAAACCTTCCGCCGAAACGCCGACGACCGTCATCGGGTAGTTGTTGACGAGGATCTTGCGGCCGACGACGTTGCGATCGCCGGCGAAACGGCGCATCCAGAACGCGTGGCTCAGCACGACGACCGGGTGACCGCGGTAGATCTGATCGTCTTCCTGCGAGTTGAACACGCGCCCGGCGGCCGGCTTCACGCCGAGCATCGTGAAGTAGTTCCCGGACACCATCTCGGCTTCGACCCGTTCGGTCTGGTTGTCCACGCTGATCGATGCGTCGAACAGCCGGCGGCAGAGCACGTCGGCGAGCGGCTCGGCCTTCTTCTGCAGGTCCTGGTAGAGCGGATACGAGTGCATCCGCGTACCCATGTTGGATCCCATATTGTTGGCGCGCTGATAGAGCATGACGAGCTCTTCGGGACTCGCGACCGGCAGCTTGCGCAGGAGGATCTGATCGATGAGCGTGAAGATGGCGGTGTTGGCGCCGATGCCCAGCGCAAGCGACAGGATCGCGACGCTCGCGAACAGGGGGCTGCGGCGAAGGCCGCGCAGGGCATAGCGCAGGTCGGCGAGAGCGTTGCTCATTGGTCCTTTGACGGGACGACGGCCGTGTTGGTTGCGCTGGCTGAGCTACTTAAATTTCGACGACCCAGCGCTCGATGTCGGGCCAAATCTGCGGGCCCAGGCTGTGGCCCAGCCCTTCGTAGGTCCGCCAATCAAACGGACGCCCCCCGGCCTTCAGTTGTTCGCGTTGGCTTCCGCGATGGTCTTCGACGCGTCGTGTTCGACGATGCCGCCGTAGAACATCTCCTGGCCGACGCTGCACACCGGGCCGACGAGCAGCACCATGAAGCGACATCACCAACTTCGCGCGCGGCGATCGGCAGGATCCAACCTGCCTGGCTGTTACCGGCGAGCCCGATCTTGCGCGGATCGACTTCCGGCCGTGTGCGGAGGAAGCGCACCGCGGCAGCGACGTCACCGGCGAGTTGGGGAAATACCTCCTGGCTGTCGCGGGTGCCGACGAAGACGAACGTGCCGGTAGACTCACCGGCGCCGCGTTTGTCGAACCGAAGCACAGCGAATCCCATACCCATGAACCGGCGATGGCCGCGCGATTTCATTTCGATAGCATACGAAATCACAAAAAAAGAACTCGGAGACATTCTTGCTACCATTTCCAGAGCCCCAGTTCTCACGGCTCTAATCCGTAGCAAACCGCTGCACGGAGGACCGGAGTCGTCGTCCCGATGGACATTTTCTGCGCCCGCTGCGGAACGACAGCCTTGCCGGCAGGCCACGAGGATGCCCGTGCATTCTTCCAATGCGAAAAGTGTAATCGGGTGTGGATGGTCCACCTGTCGGTGGCCACGAGCGGAAGCACCGAAGCGCCCACCCGCGTGCTGATCGTGGACGACGAACCAGCCCTCGTGTCGCTGATCGAGATGTGGCTCGAGGATGAAGGCTACGCGGTCGCGACCGCGACGTCAGGCCGCGAGGCTCTCGAGTCCATCGCCGCGAACGATCCCGACATTGTTCTGCTCGACCTCATCATTCCGCCGCCCGACGGCTTCGCGTTGTGCGACGCGCTCCTCAGCCGGCCGAAGCCGCCGCAGGTGATCGTGATGACGGGGCTGACCGACCCGGTGAGGCTGCACGACGTTGAGTCGAACGGGATCTTTTGCATCCTGTTCAAGCCGCTGACGCAGGAGCCGATCGTCGACGCGGTGTCACGCGCGCGCCGCCGCCGCTGGGCTGCGCGCGAATCCAATCGTTCACGCTGACACTCTTCACGCCGTCCGTCGCGGCCGGAGGCCGGGCACGGCAATGCCGAACAGGAAAGCGCCGCCGATGAACGTGAGGCCGAAGATCGGCAGCACGACGCCGCCGAGGACGATTGGATGCAGCGGCGGCAGCGCGAGTCGCGCGCCCCAGGCCACCGCCGCGGCGGCGAGAGCCGCGGTCCACAATCGCGCCATGTGTCCGGCCGGCACGCCGGTCGCGCCGATCCGCGCGTTGAGGCTGCGCCGCAACAGCACGAACTCGACCCAGCCGGCCACGCTGGACGATGCCGTCAACGCGGCCGCTCCCCATTTCGGTGCGATGCCGAGATAAGCCGGCAGCACGAGCGCGGAGACGTAGCCGAGGACGGCTGCGATCGCGAGCCGCGCCGTCGCGAAACGCAAGGGGCGCTTCGCGTCGCTCAGCGCGTAGTGCCCCACGGCATAGAGACGCGCCATCGTTGACGCCATCAACCCGATCGACGAGCCGGCGAGAATTCCCCACACGTAGCGCGTATCCTCGAAACGAAACCGGCCGGTCTCCAGCACCGCGCCGGCGATGACGTCGCCGAGCGCGACGAATCCGACCACAGAGGGCACGATGAAGAAGGCGAGCCGGCGCAGGCCGGTGTCGAGGCGGGAGCGGAACGTTTCGTAACCCTCAGTCGTGGCGTGCTCGGAAAGCGCCGGCAGCTCCGCGGCGGAGATCGAGACGCCGAACAGGCTCACCGGCAGCGTGTAGAGGAGCTGCGCGTTGGTCAGCGCCGCGACGGCGCCCATCGGGAGCCAGCTGGCGATGTACTGATCGATATACCCGGTCAGCTGCACCGCACCGCGGCTGATGGTGATCGGCACGAAGTTCCGGCCGATCTGTCGCACCGGTTCGCTGAGCGCCATCCGGCCGCGATGGCGCGAGAGCGCCCACGCGGATGGCAGCTGCACGGCGAACTGCAGGAAGCTGCCGGCCACCGATGCCCACGCCAGGTAAATCGCCAGTGTTTCGGGATCGTGGCGGTTGTTGAGTGCGATGAGCGTGGCGATCATCGCCGCGTTCCAGGCGACAGGGGCCGTGTAGGACAACAGGAACTTGCCGTGGCTGTTGAGGATCCCGAGGCACCACGCCGACGCCACGAGCAGCCCCGCGCCGGGAAAGAGGATCCGCACGAGCCGAATCGTCAACTCGCGCCTGGCCCCGGTAAAACCTGGGACCAGCAGATCCGTCATGATCGGCGCCGCCAGTACGCCGAGCAGCACGAGAATCGCCGTGCTCAGTGAGAGCAGCGCGAACAGGGTCCGCGCCGTTTGCGCGGCGGCTTCATGTTCGCCGCGGGCGCGCAGCGCGGCGTGGACCGGAATGAAGGAGCCCGAGAGCGCTCCCTCGCCGAACAGATTCTGCAGGAGGTTCGGAATGCGGAAGGCCGCATAGAACGCGTCGGCGGCCTCGGATTCCTGTCCGAAGTACTTCGCGATGAGGCGCACCCGGACCAGCCCCGCGATGCGGCTGATCAGGATGCCTGCGCCGACCGAAGTGGCCGCCACGCGTCAGGGACGAGGAAGCCGCTCGGCGGTCGTCGCCGCCTGCCACAGGAACGTCGCCATCACGACGGCGTTCTGCTTCAGGTCTTGTTCACGGACGCGCTCGTAGAGATCCACGTTCGTGTGATGCGTCCGGACGTCGTAGTCCTTGTACTCCTGGATCGGGTTGAAGCCTGGCACACCAACGGCGCGAAAACTCAGATGGTCGGTATTGCCGATGCCGGCGAGGACGTTCTTCCGCATCCCCAGGTCCTTGAGCGGTTCCGTCCATTTGTCGAAGATCGCCTTCGACGGTTCGCTGTCCTGCATGTACCAGCCGTAGATCGGGCCGCTGGCCGGATCGAGATTCAGGTAAACGAACAGCTTGTCGCGCGCTTCCTTGTTGGCGTCTCCCGTGAGGTGCTGCGCCACGTAGGCCTTCGAGCCGAGCAGGCCGAGCTCCTCGGCGCCCCACAGGCCGATCCGAATCGTCCGCTTTGGCCGCGCCCCGACGGCCTTGAGGATGCGCATCGCTTCCATCGCGACCGCGGTGCCGTCAGCGTTGTCGGACGCGCCGGTGCCGGTGTGCCACGAATCGAGATGCGCGCCGATCATCACCACTTCCGATCCCAGTTGCGGGTCCGTGCCGGGAATCTCCGCGATCACGTTGTAGCTGTTCGGATCGTTGGTGAGGTAGCGCGACTGGACGTTGACGCGCAGCTTGACGGCAATTCCGCGGCCGAGCATGCGCGCGATCATGTTGTAGTGCTCGCCGGCAAGGACGACGGTCGGCGTCGCCGCGTCGGCCGCATCGCGACCGAGCACGAAGACGGTCCCGTGCTCGCCTTCGCTCGTCTTGATCGCGACAGCGGCGCCGCCATCGCGCATCGCCTGGCTAATCGCACGCGTATCCGCCTGGTTGCGCCGCGGCGTGACCCAGGGCGGCTGGCCGATCCGCACGGGAGCGTCCGAAAGGCTCGGCTGCGGCCGGTCGTCCCGGAAGAACTGCGTCTGCGGACCCGTCATGACGATTCCGCCCTTCAGGCGATCCTTGAGCGCGGCGGCTTCGGCCGCAGTCTTGTCGCCGAGGAAGACCGGCAGGCCGACGATCTCTCCAGTTGTCGAGGGGGACCAGGCCTCGGCATAGCCGATGAGCGGCATGTAGCGCGGCTCGATCATCTCGACCACGAGCTTGTCGAGCACCCATCCACGCCCGAACGGGAACGGCTCGAGCTTCGCGCCGGCCAGCCCCATCTCATGCATCCGATCGCGTGCCCACTCGGCCGATGCCTTGTACTCGGGCGTGCCGGCGAGGCGCGGGCCGAATTGATCCGTCAGGGTCGCGAAGATCGACTGCACCGTCGATCGTTCGAGTCCCTCCTGGCGGATGCGCGCGACCGTATCGTCCTGCGCGAAGATCGCGCCGGACCACGCGGCCAGGAACACAACGAGGGTTGCGGCTCGTCTCACTGGTTCTCAGTCTCCTGCCGGACCTTCCGGATCTTGGCGTCGCGGTCAGTCGCGAAGCGGTCCATGTCGCGCCGGTACTCCTCTTCCATCACGGCGAGCTGGCCCGGGTCCATCGTGACCAGCTGCTTCTGGCGGTAGAGGATCTGCCGCTCGGCGACACGGGCCTCGTAGATCGATCGTGCTTCGGCGATCGCCGCCTTCTGCTCGTCGGTGAGTTTCTGCTCGACGACGCCGGCGTCCGCGTCTTTCTTGCGGAGCCGTTCCATCGCGAGTTCGAGTGCGCTCTTCGGCGCGTCATTCATCGGACTGACCTCAGGGTTTCGGGGAGCAGGAGGACGCTGATGTCCCAGCGGCGGCCGCCGTCCTTGCGCTCCGCCACGGCGATCGCCTTCCCGTCGTCGGACCACGCGGGGAGCGTGAAGTCTCCCTTCAGCAGCCGCCGGGCGTCGCGGCCGTCGGCCTGGGCGACCCAGAGGTCACCCTCAGCGTCCACGTAGGCGATTCGGTTCAATTCCGCCGGCGACCAGGACCAGATCTCGCCGTCGTACGGTTCGTGGCCATTCTCGCGTTCATGGATAACCAGGCGGCCGAGGCGGACCGTCGCCTTCTTTTGGATGCCGCCCATCTCGTGCGCATCGCCCATGCGCTTCTCGAGGCTGGCGACCCCGTACATCGGCATCTTCGAGTCAACCCCCATGGTGATCGATCCGAGGCCGGTAGGGCTCGTGCGGCGCGCCTTCTTGTTCCAGTAGTCCATCGACGCCGCGGTCTGCTCCTTCAGCTTCGACAGCGTCGTGCCCTTGGCGGGGACGATGAGGTAACGGCCAGACAGCGAGCCATCCGGGTTGGCCACGACGCCCTGGAGCAACAGCGCGCCGTTGTCCCAGGTGATTTCCGTCAGGATTCCCCCGTCGAAGTCGGGGGCGGTAATGGAGAGGACGTGTTGCTTTTCGACCGCCTGATCGCCGGCGGCCGCGAGCGCGGCTCCGAAGACGAACAGCAGGGTGAGCATAGGTCCTCTTATTATCCTTATTATTACCAGCCCGCCACGCTCCGAATGAGCCCGCGCCACCAGGGCGCCAGCAACCATTTCAACAGGACGTCCACGGCCAACCCGCCCGTCGCCACGACAAGCCATCGCTTCTGACCGCCGAGCCGGAACTCGAAGCCACCGACGCGGGCGAGGACGGGGCCGGCCAGCACGACGCCGAGGGTGACGAAGGAGGCCACCCGGACGACCGCCCACGGCACCCACGCGACCGCGATCGCCATCCACGGGTGTGCGCTCGACGCCGCCAGAGCGCCGACATAGTAGGACATGTAGTTCATCAGCACAGCGCCGAGCGGCATCGCGAGGACCGCCCCGGTGGCGATTGCCAGTGCGCAGAACCCTACCGCGTGCGCCGCGTGCTGCGGCAGGAACGCGCGGATGTCTCCTTCGCGCCCGGTCCCCGTCAGGATGAACGCGAACATTTCCCGCCGGTAGCTCTCGCCGCCAAGGAAGAGGTGCCCGGCGCTGGTGGTATCGAAGTACGAGATCAGGGTTGCGCAGACGCCCATTGCCGCGGCCCAGACCAGCATGCGCCAGATCGCCTCGCCAGTGCGTCCGCGGCGCAGCGACGCGACCATGAAGGGAAACGCAGGGAGGACGTTGATGAACGGCACGAGCGCCGGGACGCCGGCGAGGAAGGCGATCGCGTACGACAGCGCCGTGCCGCCGACGATCGCGGCCGGCACGAGGGCAGCGGGCATCGCGTGGGACTATACTCCGCGAATGCGACGACTGGCGCCACTCCTGGTCCTCTCGGTGTTCATCGCGACGGCCGGCTGCATGGACAGCAGTCTTGTACTGCACATCTCGCCTGACGGGCATGGCCGGGCCGTCATGACGACGCGCGTGTACGAAGCCGGGTTGCGCGCGTTCGATGCGCTGGTGCCGGGACCGTTTACCCCGACGGCGATCGAGCAGGAAGTGCCGCCTCCGGACGAGAACGGGCTTACCCGCAAGTTCGGCACGCGCGTCAGGCTGGTGTCGAGCAAGTTCGAGAAGACTTCCGACGGCGCATCGCGGACCACCGTCGTCGAGTTCCCTGACATCACGGAACTGCGGGTCCCGTTCCCGCCGGTGTTCGGCATGGGGGCGACATCGCACATCGATGTGCCCGGCCTGGACGCGGAGCCGATCATCTCGTTCGCGATGAAGCCGCACGAGAACGGCGATCGGCTGCTGCTGGTCAGGTTTCCCGATGGGCGTGTGCAGGCTGACGCCGAGCCGCAGATGACTGTCCTCAAGACCGACTCGCCGGAAGAGCGGGCCCTGAAAGCGGCCACGAAGAAGATGGCGCTGCGGCTCGCGGTCGAGATGGAGGAGGTCACGCTGCTCCGGACCAACGCGCCGGCGAGCAGCGGCAACCGCGCAACGATTCTCGACCTGGACCTCGAGAGGATTATCAGCGGTCTGGATGAAGAGAAGATGCGCCGCGCCATGCTGCCGGGATCGCTGCAAGAGGTTCTCTGGCAACTCGGCGACATGCCGGGCGCCGTCGTCCCGAAGGAGCGCGAGGTGTTCCTGGAGTTCGAGCCGTCCCAGGCGCAGGCCGCGCCACCCCCCGCGGCCGCGCCGCCGGCCCAGCAGGCGCCGCCCGATACGGAGATCTTCCTTGCGCCGCTGAAGAGCGTCAACGGTGCGCTGGAAGTCGGGACCGCCGTGAACGTCACGAATAGTCCCGGCTACGACAACCAGCCCTTCTTCACACCAGACGGGCGGGCGCTGTTGTTCACCTCCATCCGCGGCGGAGGCACCCAGACCGACATCTACCGGGTCGCCTTGGGGTCAGACCCCATGGAAAAAAGAGATCTGACACCGA
>Ga0193738_1000893_pt1 | contig 13036 bp, 8 predicted proteins | sample L2a1metaG_FD_144927 | JGI IMG/M metagenome (GOLD analysis project Ga0193738, IMG submission 144927) | Soil microbial communities from a riparian zone of the East river system, Colorado, United States - L2a1 | ecosystem: Environmental > Terrestrial > Soil > Riparian zone | place: USA: East River...
GGAATTAAAAGTTGAAACAAAGGAAGGAGAATCTACCGGGTTTAGTGTTATATTACCAGTATAAATCATAAATTCATCGAATGAAAATTTTAGTAGTTGACGACGAAAAAGATGTACAGGTTCTTTTCGAACAAAGGTTCAGGAAAGAGATCCGCAACAAGGAAATGGAGTTTGCTTTTGCCTATTCCGGTGAAGACGCATTGAAGTACCTGGGCGATCTTAGTCACGAGGCAGTCTTGATACTATCAGATATCAACATGCCCGGCATGAGTGGGTTGGAATTGCTCAGGCATATTAAAGAAAAACACAAAGTGCCGCCACCGATGGTAATGATGATAACAGCTTATGGCGATGCAGAAAATTATAACACCGCTATGAAGTTAGGTGCCGATGATTTTTTGACAAAGCCTCTTGAGTTCAGCCTGTTAAAAGAAAAATTAAAATCAATACACTAATGGCAAAAATATTAGTGGTAGATGATGAAACAGATCTCGAAGTGCTGATCAAACAAAAGTTCAGGCAAAAAATTCGTGAGCATAAGTATGAATTTTTATTTGCTATTAATGGCAAACATGCGTTGGAGCAATTGGAATTAAATACCGATGTAGATGTTGTGCTGAGCGATATCAATATGCCCGAGATGGATGGGCTTACGCTGCTTTCAAAGATCAATGAACAAAACACTTTATTAAAAGCCGTTATAGTTTCTGCTTATGGTGATATGGAAAATATCCGTACAGCCATGAACCGCGGGGCTTTTGATTTTGTTACTAAACCAGTAAATTTTGAGGACCTGGAATTGACAATGGAAAAAACCATTTCTCATGTTCAGCAGATGCGGGAAACAATGAAAGCGATCAAAGAAAACAACATACTTAAAATGTATGTGGATGAAACCGTACTGAATTTCATGGCTGGCCGTGAGTTTGAATCATCGTTGATGGTAAATGAAACAGTAAACGCCACGGTTGTCTTTATTGATATCTGCAGCTTTACTACTATTAGCGAAAATGAATCTCCTGATATAGTGGTTAAACTGCTGAATAAGTATTTTGATGTAATGGTAAAAGAAATAATTGCGCAGGGAGGTTATGTCGATAAATTCATGGGCGATGCGGTAATGGCTGTGTTCCGTGGCGATTATCATTTAGACAGGGCCATGGATGCCTGCCTGGCGGTAAGAAAAACAGTCAATGAGCTGCCAAACGAATCGGGTAATATTTTCTTCACACCAAAAGTTTCCATTGGTATCAATAGCGGCGAAATGATCTCAGGTAATATTGGTTCTGCCAATTTGAAACGCCTCGATTATACTGTAATAGGAGATATTGTTAATGTTGCCCAGCGATTGCAAACTATTGCGAAGGAAGGCCAGATAATCATTAATGAATCTTCATACGAAAAAGTAAAAGAATCTTTCAATTGCAATAAGGTAGGTGAGGTGAGTTTGAAAAACAAATCTCATCCAGTCATGATCTACGAAGTGCTTGATTAATTTTTCTACCTTCTTATAATAACATTTCCTCTCCCCCCTGGACCGTTGGCATTTGCACTCATTTTATTCAGGCTATATGTAAAGCTCAGTAAATAGAAACGCTTCAACACACGGTTGCTCTGGTCCTCGATATAATTTGAATTAGTAGTTCGAACTATTGCCTGGTTCTCATTCAACAGGTCATGCACACTGATCTTCATTTCGCCACGGTTGTACTTTAAGAACAACTTACTGAAAGATGCATTCCATAAAGGAACTTTTGCGTTATACCCTTCAGAACGCTTGCTGCTGATCGTGTAAGTAAAATCAGTTGACAGGTAAAAATTCATAGGCAATTGCCAACCTGCATCAATGCTGTAGTCCTGGGTTAAATAGTTATTATTAAGCGATGATTGTAAAGAATACGTTGCCTTATTGAAAGTAACTCCGCCCCTTAAACTAAGATCAATTTTATCTTTAAAGCTTTTTGATATTTCAACACTTGGATCAAAGCTTATATTATAAATATTATTTCGGTTGGTATTGATGAACTGGATGGATTTACTATAGCCAACACCCGTATTGAAGTTCAATGTTGCTTTCATGAAACGTAAAGGCCAACCAACACTTATATCGTTACTCAAATTATATACACCATTCACATTCACGGGGGTGGTTAATTTTATCCCAAATGAATCAACCACGTCAAAGCTCACGATCTTGTTATTGGTAAAAGAATAGCTACTGAACCAGAAAAAGCTTTTGTTGCGAAAGGGGTTCATGCCCGTATAATTTGCATTGATACGATGCGTGAACTCCTGTTTCAGATTGGGGTTACCTAATTTTATATTAAGCGGGTTGCTTATATCAGGAAGCGGCTGTAGTTGGGATACCGATGGTTGATTAGTGGATGCACGATAATCAAGCTGCAAATTTTTGAATCTCGTAAAATTGTATTGAAATCTTGCATTAGGCAGCAGGTTATAAAATGGTTTTGTGATCACCGAATCTTTAATTCCGGATGTAATGGTCCCTTTCAGGTCTGCATTTTGCCATGTTAAGCCAAAAGAATAATTATATTTTTTCTTTTGCGTACGCAGCCTGATACCGGCTGTTGTGGTTCTATAAACATTTTCATAGTTATTCGTTAGCAGCGTGTTTAGGATATCATGTTTACCAGAGTTTTTATCATAATCATAGGTTACTTTATCAGAAACAGAACGGCTTTCGTTTTTTGAAACGCTGAACTCCAGCAAGGATCTTTTGAACAATGGCTCTGTATAAACAGCCCTTGTATTATAGCCTCTTACCTCGTTCTCCGAAACGCTGCGCTGATTGATCGAATCTGTTTTTACCAAATTGCCCTGCTTATTATAAAATTCGTTCACCGATTCCAACTCACCGTTCCCATCGCTGTTATTTAGAGTAGTTCCGACGCTAAGCGAAAATGTTCTTCCTTTTCTTTTGAATTTTTTCCTGTATAATAAAGTTCCGTTGAAGTTATATCCATCGCCGGCGGAAAAATTATCACCAATTCCTCTATTGCTTCGAAGTAATTGTTCTGATAATGTTTCATAAGCACTGGTCGAATGGTTGTTTGAATTTTGCAGGCTTAAGGTGGGTGTAAATCTCAACGAATTCATAGAGTCGATCAAATAATCATAAGTAAGGTTAAAGCGGTGTGAGTTGCTTAGATTATCTGTTCTTGAATTCTGGTTATAGAAATAGGTAGAATCGGGTAAAATATATTGGCGGCTTAGTTTTTGATCGGTAACCGGGTTATAATGGTTGTAGAAGTAGTTACTCTGCACCTCCATTTTTTTTCCTATAATATTATTATAGTTGGCCCCACCCGCCCACGAAGTATTGATGGAATTATTATTCCCTCCACCCATCGAGCTTGCTAAAGGATCCTTTGAAGAAATATTAATATTCATGCCACCACCGCCGCCGCCTAATTGATTCATACCTCCCGAAAAACTAAGAATATCCATAAATGAAAACCCTTCTGCATTTGTGTTGTTGCCCATCCCTATCACTGACATTTGTCTTGCGCCCTTGAAAGAGTTCACATTGAATTTCCCCTGGTAACGTCCTTCCGTACCTCCCCCGCCATTTACCTTACCAAACACTCCTTTCTTTTTATCTTTCTTTAGTTTTAGATTAATTGTCTTTTCACTTTGCCCATCATCAAAGCCGGTTAACTGCGCCATATCACTTTGTTTGTCATACACCTGTACTTTATCAACTGCATCTGCCGGTAAATTTTTTGTGGCGATCTTGGGGTCGGTTCCAAAAAATTCTTTCCCATCGACCAAAATCCTTTTTACCTCCTGCCCCTGCGCCTTCACGGTTCCGTCTTTTTCTACTTGTATTCCCGGCATTCTTTTCAAAAGATCTTCCACTACCGCATTCGGTTTTGTTTTGAATGAACCCGCATTGTATTGAACAGTATCGCCAATTAAGGTTACCGGTGGCGCTTCCGCCATTATCACTACTTCTTCCAATACTTTATTTTTGTCGCTTACTTCAATATTTGCCAGGTGAATACTCTTGTTTGCATCATTTACAGTAAAGTATTTATTGACGTTATGATAGCTGACATGGGTAACCAGCAAGCGGTAATCACCATAAGGAACATTGGCCAAAGAAAATTCGCCGCGGCTGTTTGTCATAGTAAATGTTACCAATGAAGAATCTTTACTTTGCAGAACAGTGATAGTAGCGGCCGATACGGGTTGTTTAGCAATTGTATCAAAAACAACTCCTTTGATAGTGCCATTTTTTTGTGCAGAAGCGGCAAGCCAAATAAAGCCATAAAAAAGGATCAGTAAAATTTTCTTCATACATCGGTTGGTTTTTCCCGATAACTACCGGGATGGGGTACGAAAATATTCTTATGAAGTTATATACCCGGTTAAGCAGAGTTGAAATTAGGTTAATGAAGGTTAACGCAGCGGCTATTTATCGATAGCGGGTCCTTTGTCCTTATCCTCTCTTTCCTTTTCATAGACCTGGATCTTGATTACCCAATCAAGCATTTCGGTTTCTAAGATCAGGGCAAGTTTCAATTTTTTTAATTCCGGTGCTTTATCCCCCGGATCTAATACGATGGTGGTAAATTTTATAGCTTCTGAAGGTTTTATATAGTCACCCTGGAAAACGGCCGTGCTCCCGTTTATATTTACTGTAAGGTGCTGAAGTGAATTATAAATTGCTCTGAATTTTTTTGAAGCTGTTTCAAAATCATCAGTCTTCATCATCTCCGCTTCCCATGAATAAATTTCTTTTATGGTTGAGCTATATTTTATCAGTTTGCACTTGACCGCGTCTTTTACGGGAACAAGACACCCGAATTCTATACTCTGCGGGTTTTCTATTATCTGTTCCCCAATGATATTTTTATACCCATTAGGATAATCACTTATCACTTTTACTAGGTCCGTTTGCAAAGCATTTTTGACCGGAATAACCTGTGCTGAAAGAGAAAAAACAAGGAAAATGAAAGTCAAGGTGGCAGTTAGTGGCTTCATAAGATGGAATTTTAACAATAATGTTTGCAAGATATAAGAGAATTTTTTAACTTTATAGCATACTTTATCTGAAAATCAAACGTTAATTAAAAAAATCCGTGTATGAAAAACAGAGTAATTGTTCATGGCCACGAGGAGGCGAAGATCTATAAACACAACTACAAGCCTTCTCTGAGTATTGCGAGGTTGCTTCGTTCTGTGCTGGGTGTTATCGTTACAGGCCAATCACTGGCTGCTCATAAATACCATTATCGCAGAAAGTAGTTTTTTAACTAACCCCACAATATAAATTAAGGCAGTTTAAAAAGCTGCCTTTTTTCATTTCCACTATTTAATTTCTGAATTGTCTCATTCCTCTTTCCATTGATCGCTGGATATTTTGTGGCATCTGCTTGCCTCCCATCCGGTTGAGGTTATAAATAAAGCTTATTAAGAAGTACCGGCGAATTACGTTGGTACTGTTATCTTCAAAATAGTTCTCACCAATAGACCTCGTTATCGATTTATTCTGGTTAAGGATATCATAGACTGTCAATTTTAATTCACCGGCTTTATTTTTTAAAAACTGCTTTGAAAGACTTGCATTCCACATGGGGATGTTTTGATTAAAGCCGTCTGAACGACCTGAGTTGATAAGAAGATCGAATTCAGACGACACGATAATATCTTTCTTAAATGTATAACTGAAGTCCGCCGTATAGGTTTGAGTGAAATAATCGGTATTCAGGTTTTCCTGTAATGAATAACGGGCATTATTATAGGTTAAACCACCGGTAACGCCCATGTCAAGGTTGTTCTTATTATAATTAAACCCAAATGTTTGTGTAAGCAACAAACGATTAGTGAGATTTTTTTCTTTATAGACCATGCTGATGTCATGATTATAATTAACGACCGTTGTAAAGTTCACATTGCTCCCTTTTAATTTTTTTATGGGAAACCCGAATGAACCATGCGCAGATACGTTATAAGCACCGTCAAGGTTTACAGGCCGAGAGATGGTCACGGCCCGGTTTAAAGAGTCAATACTGTTCACAATTTTATTGCCGGTTGTGTTTACGCTTAAGTTGGTGGTGAAAAACCGCATCGACATTATGTTGAACGTGCTGTAATTAATATTAAAGTTACTAATGAACTCTTGCTTCAGGGAAGGGTTTCCTGTTTTCACCTGGATCGGGTTGCTTACATCCGCTACATCCTGCAGCTGTGTAATACTTGGCGCATTTGTTCTGCCCCGATAATTAAACCTGAAATTTTTTGTTTTATTAACGTTGTATGTAAAACTGGCAGTAGGAAAAAAATTGGTAAAATTTTGAGTAATAGTGGTGTCTTTACCGGTCTCTGCTCTTATGCTCCTGCTTCCCAATTCGGTGAACTGCATGCCTAATCCAAGCTGGTAATTATATTTCTTTTCCTGGAAACGATAATTGAAACCAAAACGGTTTGAAATATTTGTGTTTTCAAAATAATTTGTCTGCAACAAATTCAACACATCATACTTCCCTGATGTTGTATTATAGTCGTAAGAATCTTTATCTGAAATATTCCGATTATGCGTATAAGCATAATTTAATTCCAGTACCTTATTTTTCCCCAGTGGCTCAGTGTATGAAGAGCTTATAGCATTATTATTGGCTTTTGTATCCTGCATTCCGTTTAGATTCTGGTCGCGGGAAGTATAAACGCTGCCATCCGGTTTATAAAAATTATATGGCGCAAGACTATAGTTCTCCGCGTCACTTTCATTGTACCCGTTTCGCCAACCAAGTGTAAATGTGCGACCGATCCTTTTAAATTTTTTGCGGTAGAGTAATTCGCCGCTATAATTCATCCCCTCTCTTGCATTCTTATTGGCTGTTTTATTTGTTACGGCCAGGAAATCGTATACGCCATGTGAATAAGTATGGGAGCTATCGAGATATGCCCCGTTTGATTCCTGGAAATTCAGGTTTGCTGTATATAGGACCGAATTCATTGAATCGATCTGATATTCCCATCGTGCATTAAAACGATGACTCCGGTTCCGGTTCCTTGATTCACTTTCGGTTGTTGCATCAGTTGTGGAATCATCCGGAAAATAGGTTTGCCTGAAACTGCTTTGCTTTAAAAGATTATCCGCCTGTGAAAAGAAATAGCTGCTGCGAAAATCGATCTTCTTACTCCATTGATCATTATAATTTATTCCAATTGATCTTGAAGTGGTAATTCCATTGCCATTGTTGCCTCCTCCGAAACCACCGCCACCCCCCATCAATGCTCCTTTCAAAGCTCCTGCCATCCCTCCTTGTGAAGAAATGATATCATTAAAACTAAAAGCCTGCTTATTTGTATTATTTGCCCCAGCCAATACAGAGATCCGTTGATTGCCGCGAAAATGATTGAACATTAAGTTTCCTTCATAACGACCATCTGAGCCGCCACCGGCTGCAATTTTTCCAAAGTCACCTTTATTCTTATCCTTCTTTAATTTTATGTTGATCGTTTTTGAACGACTGCCATCATCAATTTTAGTAAACTTTGATTGTTCGCTCATGTCATCAAACACCTGTATCTGGTCTACCATGTCGGCCGTGATATTTTTCGTGGCGAGTTTTGGATCATTGCCAAAAAATTCTTTCCCATCAACCAAAATTTTCTGAACGTTTTCTCCCTGCGCTTTCACGGTCCCATCTCTTTCCACTTGTATCCCTGGAAGTTTTTTCAAGAGTTCTTCAGTGGTAGCATTGGGTTTTGTTTTAAATGCATCCGCCTTGAATGAAACCGTGTCGCCATTTATTTTTACAGGCGCCTCACTAGTGACAACTACGCCGGTCAATGTTTTATATTCCTTCTGAAGGATTATTTCTCCAAGATCTGTCGATCTTTTTTCTGCCGTAATTGAAAACTTCCTTTGAAAATTCTCATAGCCAGTGTAAGAGATCATTAAAAGATAATCACCAGCATCAAGACCGGGCATTTCAAAAATTCCTTTTTTATCAGATAAAGAAAAACTTACTAATGAAGAATCTTTAAGCAGCATCACAGATACGGTGGCTTCTGATAACGACTGTTTGGTTGTAGTATCAATTAACTTTCCTTTTACCGAGCCATTAATTTGTGCCTGGGCAATAAATGTTGAAGATAATATGGAGAAAAGCAGGATGAGCTTCTTCATAACAGTTTATGAGTCTACGAATTTAGACGTAAAAGACGGGAAAAACCAGTGGGGAACTTTAAAATAAAAGCTAAAAAGGTGGGAGTTATCTATAATTTCTCATTGCTTTACTTGCTCTTTTATTGAACCATTCTCAAATTTTTTAATGAACTCTATAATTTTTTGAGGATTGAGCACACTCTCTTCTATCAATTCAAAAGATAGTTCTCTTTTAGGAAGAATTATTTTATTAGCTGTAGAAGTTCTTTCATTATATAAGAATCTAACCTTGAAAAGTTTCATGGCTTTAATGCTATCCAATTTTTTTGAAAAACTATACTCAATTTTATTCATCGCCTTTGAATAATAATAATAAATTGAATCAATTGTAGTTTCATCACCCAGTTTCAATGGACCATATTTCTCCAAAAGAATATCTTCCTTGACCTTTATCTCTTCAGTTAAAGACCACAAACTATCGATTGGAATATCAAAATCCTTTCCTTTCAGTCCACGATTAGCAAGAAAGGAATCCACAGGATATTTTGTTCCCTTGCTCGAATCATTTAAAGATGTGAATAAAAAACCAAAGTCATCCTTTTTGTTATAAATAAAATACGGTTCCGTGCCTTTTAGTTTTTCACCTGTTTCAAATATTATAGTTGGAGATAACCGATACAAGATATAATCAGAATAATAAAAAATCAATATTGTATCTTTTAAGTTATAAATTTTTATTTCATCGTTTTCTTTATAAGCGCTAAGTGGATAGTTAAAACACAATCCTAAACATTTGAGGTCACTTTTTTTTGAACACGTGTATGATCCTAAAAATAAAATGAGAATCGTTAAAGCAGCAGTAATTGCTACTTTAACGATTATTGGGTTTTTAATTTTTTTTACCATGTTAATTTGGATTAGCATCCCATATAGCATTTGATGTATATGATACGTGAATTGGGGGAACCCATCCGACAAACGGAACATTAGGACAATTGCAAACAAGCCGATACTTAACAGTAAAGTTCAATGACATTCCGCCATATAAAACATTAGTCGTAGCGGCCGTTTCTGGTGTAAAGGAAGGAGTGCCTACTCCTTGGTCATGTTCAATCGCTGTCGTGGGCAATGTATTTCCCGACATACTAATTGATCCATGAGTTAACGATTTCCACGCCCATTTGTTAGTCATTGGGTCAATAAGCTTTATCACTCCGATTTCTTGAGAAGTTAGTTTCCACGCCCCAAATGCTCCTGTAAGAATTGTCCATGTGGGGTTTTTATTCTTTGTAATCGGGTCAATATCACTAATATTAAAACCTTGCGTTTGAGAGGTTGTTTGTGCGCCATTAGCTTCTTGTTGAAATTCAGATATAGCAGCATTTATACAAAATTCATCGAGATTCATATCCCCCACCCCAGATCCACCACCGCCACCACCCCCTCCGCCATTATCAGGACAAAGAGCTTGATTGTTTGGATCATCACACGGGCTTTCACAAATGCGGCCAAGGTAAGTTACTTCCTGAGCAACAGCAACACCATCAACCCATAAGGTAAGGATGAAAAAAAAGTAAGTACAATCGGCTTCGGATCTTCCTTCAAAATTGTTCGATGCTTTTACATATCCAAATGAACTTAGCTTTCCATTCTTATACTCTCTTTGATACATCCATCTCCCCGTGGGACTAAGAAAACGAAACAACCCGTCGCACGCCAGGTTCGTTTCATTGTACATCTTAAAGAACGTGTTATCAGGAAGTCTATTCATCTGTTGATTTTTATCGGGAATATATAGGACGATATTTCCTTGAATAATATTTCCAATTTTATCAACTCTCAAAAGTAAAACAGAGATCGTGTTTTTGTCAATGTTCTTTTTTATTTTGTAATCTTCATTAATAGTTATCACAATGAATTTTTCATTTTGGTTGAAATCTTCTGATTTTACGGAAGAAAAATCAATATTCTCTTTCAGTAAATCTATATTAGCTGCTTTATTGGGTTGCGTGGGTGATTTTTGTTTATCTAACCACCCGCTTACTTTTGAAATCAACTCGCTATGAACATTATTAGTATTCTGTTTTTCAAACTCCTTTTGACAAGAAAATAAAACTAATATCGTCGCCCAAAGTATGAGCGGTAACAAATATGTCTTTCTCATAAAATTGGTTTATGTGGTGTGTGTCCTACTCTGGTTAACGGTTTTCAGACAAAGCCCGTGACAACATGCTGATGTAATAAATATACTATTGCCTATATCCCGTTTCCAAGATTATCGCATGATGATTTTCTTATTTTCCCGGGTTTTTTTCTCGGGTTAACCCGGCAACTATGGATAAATGAATTTAATAGGAGAGCATTCCCTAACTAAAAAGATATTCTACATCTTCTCTCGTTAAGGATTTTACGAAGGTATTATCATCGGCGATCAGGTCTTTTGCCAATGCTCTTTTCTTTTCCTGGAGTTGAATGATCTTGTCTTCAATAGTATCCACACAGATCATGCGGTAAGCAAAAATATTTTTATCCTGGCCGATACGATGCGTCCTGTCAATGGCTTGCTGCTCTACGGCAGGGTTCCACCAGGGGTCAACTATATATACATAATCAGCAGCAGTTAAGTTCAAACCAACACCACCAGCTTTTAATGAGATCAGGAATACTCTTACACTTTCATCCTTCTGAAAACTCTGGATGGCTTTTTCCCTGTCAGGCGCCGCGGTGCTTCCGTCAAAGTATTCATACTTCACACCCAACTGGTCCAATCGTCCTCTTATCAATGCCAGCATGCCGAGAAATTGGGAGAACACCAGTGCCTTATGATTACCGATATTTTCAACTATCTCCCTGGACAGTTCATCCAGCTTGATAGAATGATTTTCATATTTATCCGTTTCATTCAATATCGCCGGCGAATCACAGATCTGCCGCAGTTTCATCAATCCCTGTAAAATTGTAAGCTGTGATCTTTGTATGCCCTGTGATTCGATCGTACCTAAAATTTGATTGCGGTAATCGTTGCGATAAGCTTCATAAATGCTGCGCTGTTCATCTTCCATTTCACAATACAAAATTGTTTCTGTTTTATCCGGAAGATCTTTCGCTACCTGTTCTTTTGTGCGGCGAAGTATAAATGGATAAAGAATTTTTTTCAAATGCTCTTTCCGATCAGGCTCGCCAAATTTATCGATCGGTATTGCAAACTCCTGCCTGAAAAATTCCATGCTGCCCAGCATACCGGGATTCAGGAAATTCATTTGCGCAAAAATGTCGAATGTGTTATTCTGCAACGGTGTACCACTCATGCACAACCTGTTCTTTGCATGTAATAAAGAAGCCGCTCTTGTTACCTTGCTCAATGGATTTTTTATTGCCTGGCTTTCATCCAGCAACAAATAATCCAGTTCGATCGTCACTAATAGCTTTATATCGCTGCGCAGCGTACCATAGGTTGTAATAATAACATCACAGTTCGCAAATTTCTCTTTATCCCTTGATCTTGTAGCGCCATGATGTATATAGTATGTAAGTTTTGGCGTGAATTTTTTTATTTCATTTTCCCAGTTATAGATAAGCGTTGTCGGGCAAACAACCATCGCCTGCAATTTTCCATGTTCATTTTTATAATGCTGCATGAATGAAAGTGCCTGCACGGTTTTACCCAAACCCATATCATCCGCAAGAATGCCGCCCCATTTTACTTCGCTTAAATAATTGAGCCAATGATAGCCCGATACCTGGTAAGGACGAAGGATCCCTTGTAATTGTTCCGGCAGATCGATCTCTTTTATAGTATTGAATTCTTTCAGGTTCTCGTATTTCTCTTCCAGCTTCAGCACTAACTCATTTTCATCCCTGTTCTCGTACAATTCGTCTATCACACTCATGTGATAACGACTCAGCTTCAATTGATTTGTTTTTCCCTCACCAACGCGGAACAATAAAGAATATTTTTTCAGCCATTCTTCAGGAAGAATTCCCAATGTGCCATCGCCTAACTGGACAAATTGTTGCTTATTTGCCAATGCTCTTTTTACTTCTGCCACACTCACCTGCTGGTCGCCAAAAACAATATCGATCCTTGCATCAAACCAGTCAGTATTGCTGTTGATGAAAATCTTTGTAGATGGCCTGGCAGTATTGAAACGGAAATTCTTTAAAGCATCAAATCCAAATACCGGTGTTTTCATTTCATTCATTGCATCAACAAATAAAAAGAACCAGTTATTTTTTAAAACATCAGTTCCCTTCAATGCCAGTGCCTGCGAATCTTCCTGGTAAATAAAATTGCTGTGCAGGTTTTGCATTTTCGCAATAAACTCCTGCTCTGCCGGGCGGTTGCGGTGTACAATAATTACTTTATCTCCTGCCGGCACAACAACTTCGTCTCTTTCTTTAGCCGTCGTTGGAAATCCTTTATAAGAAAATATTGGTTGAAATAAAAGATAATCTCCTTTCTCCGCGAGGTAAAGACTTATATCAGGCTTGCCATCTTTAACTTCCTGCAAAAGAGATCTGTCAAAATTTACTTTGAATTCCTTTGTGAGCGGCAATACCTGTTGTTGCAAAACATTGCTCCAGTCTGAAAAATTCGTCTTTTGTGAACCGGCCGGGAAAAAATTCTCCGCCACTTCACTCGTATGCTGATCATTCCAGGAAAATAATTGATGATTGTATAAATAAAAAAGCGGTGTGCCTGCTTCATTGTCTTTGAGATCAAGCAAAAGACCGCCTGCTTTCACCGTTGCTTTTATTTCGATCGATCCGTTATTTTTTATTATTTCAAATGATGGATTAATATCATCTGATGAAATATTAATTTGTTGAAGGTTTGATGTACGGAAAGTTTTTCCTTTTGCAACATGAAAGATCAATCCCTTGCCTGCTATTGAT
>Ga0193738_1000894_pt1 | contig 13034 bp, 8 predicted proteins | sample L2a1metaG_FD_144927 | JGI IMG/M metagenome (GOLD analysis project Ga0193738, IMG submission 144927) | Soil microbial communities from a riparian zone of the East river system, Colorado, United States - L2a1 | ecosystem: Environmental > Terrestrial > Soil > Riparian zone | place: USA: East River...
CGATCGCGATCCGCAGGGGGCGATCTACTGGTTGCGCGAGGCGCTGCGCCGCGACCCGACCGATGCCGACGCCCATTTCATCCTCGCCGCCGCGCTCGACGCGTCGGCCAACACGGTCGAGGCCGGCCGCGAGCGAGAGCTGGCGGCACAGCTTTCGGAGACGTACGCCGATCCGGCGGCGAGACGGGACCCGCTCCCACGCGGCCTCTCGCGCGTCGAGCTGGACCTCGAATCGTGGCGTGCCAACGGCGTTGACCAGGCGATCAGTGGCAATACTCAGCGCGACCAGCGCGAGCTGTCACGGTTCCATCTCGAGCGCGCCCGTCGGATGTACGAGGCCGAGCAGGACCGCGAAGCGAGCGGAGAACTGCGCCGCGTCGTCTTCCTCTCTCCCTACGAGTCCGAGGCGCACCTGCTGCTCGGCCGCATCCACCTGCGCGGCGGACGTCCCGCCGATGCGGTGGCGGCGCTGAAGATTTCGATCTGGAGCCAGGACAGCGCGGCCGCGCGACTCGCGATCGCCGATGCCTACCTGCGCCTCAGGGATCTCCCGTCGGCGAAGACCCATGCACAGAAGGCGCTCGCGCTCGACCCGGGGTCGGCCGACGCCAAAGCGCTGCTCGAAAAAATCGAACGCGGAGGCCAGTAATGGTACGACTGCGCGCGCTTGTGTTTCTCGTCGTGGCCCTGTCCGGCGCGGCGCTCGCCGCCGTCCAGTCCGGACCCGTCGTCGTCCACACCGCGACCGTGGACGGGATCATTCACCCCGTCAGCTCCGAATTCATGCGCTCGGCGATCGCTCGCGCCGATGCGGAAGGGGCGGCGCTGATGGTGTTCACGCTGCACACTCCTGGCGGCCTGCTCGACTCGACGCGCGACATCAATAACGCGATCATCGCGGCAAAGACTCCGGTCGCGGTGTTCGTTGGGCCGGCCGGCTATCGCGCCGCGTCCGCGGGGTTTCTCATCACCGTCGCCGCCGATATCGCCGCGATGGCGCCGGGGACCCACATCGGCGCCGCTCATCCCGTCACCGGCACAGGGGAGAAGGTTGACGAGGTGATGGCGAAGAAGATGGCGTCCGACACGGCCGCCTACGCCAGGACGCTCGCGGCTGCGCGCGGCCGCAACGTGCCGCTCGTGGAGCAGGCGGTGACCGAGAGCCGGTCCTTTACCGAGCAGGAGGCATCGACCGCCACGCCGCCGCTCGTGGACATCATCGCCACGGACGTGAACGATCTCGTGCGCAAGCTCGACGGCCGCACCATCAAACGGTTCAACGGCAGCACTGTCACGCTGAAGCTGGCCGGCGCGCAGTTCAAGGAAGCGCAGATGACGCTGCCGCAGCAGATCCTGAGCGCGATCGCGCATCCGCAGATTGCCTACCTGCTGTTGACGCTCGGCACGCTCGGCCTGACGATCGAGCTGTGGAGCCCCGGCGCGGTATTGCCCGGCGTCGCCGGCGGCATCTGCCTTCTGCTTGCGTTCTTCGCGCTGCAGGTGCTGCCGGTCAGCTACGCCGGCGTGCTGTTGATCCTGCTGGGCTTCGCGCTGCTCGTCCTCGAAGTCAAGATCGTCAGCCACGGCGTCCTGGGGATAGGCGGCATCGCCAGCCTGCTGTTCGGATCGCTGATGTTGTTCGACTCGCCGCTGCCCGAAATGCAGGTCGGTTTGCGGCTCATCCTGCCGGTGACGCTCAGCCTCGCCGGCGTCCTGCTGTTCCTCGTGCGGCTCGGTGTGCAGGCACAACGCGCCCCCGCCGTGACTGGGGAAAGCGGTATGCTGCACGCACCCGGGCAGGCCCTCACCGCGATCGTTCCCGGCGGCACCGGCCGCGTCGCGACCCACGGTGAGATCTGGACGGCGACGTCGGCGGACTCGATCCATGCCGGCGACGCGGTAGTCGTGACCGAGGTCAAGGGGCTGTTATTGACCGTCAGGCGCGCGTAGGCAGTGATGGAGGGCTTGTCATGATTTCCCCCGTGCTCATCGTCGTCGTGGTCGTCGCGTTCTACCTGCTCAGTTCGATCAAGATCCTGAACGAGTACGAGCGCGCCGTCGTCTTCCGGCTGGGCAAGCTGCTCGATCGGCCCAAGGGTCCCGGCGTCGTCCTCGTCTTTCCGCCGATCGATCGCATGGCCCGCGTGAGCCTGCGCACGATCGTCATGGACGTTCCGCCGCAGGACGTCATCACCCGCGACAACGTGTCGGTGAAGGTCAACGCGGTCGTCTACTTCCGCGTCATGGATCCGCGCCGGGCGATCGTCGAGGTCGAGAGCTATCACTACGCGACCTCGCAGCTGGCGCAGACGACGCTGCGCAGCGTGCTCGGCCAGGTCGAGCTCGACGACCTGCTGTCGGAGCGCGAGCGGCTCAACGCGCAGCTGCAGCAGATCCTCGATCAGCACACCGATCCATGGGGCATCAAGGTCTCGTCGGTCGAAGTGAAACACGTCGATCTGCCGCCCGACATGCAGCGCGCGATGGCCAAGCAGGCGGAAGCCGAGCGCGAGAAGCGTGCTAAGATCATTCACGCAGCCGGCGAGCTCGAAGCATCGGAAAAGCTTGCGTCCGCGGCCACCGTCATGGCGGTCGAGCCAATGACGATCACGCTGCGCTACCTGCAAACGTTGACCGAGATCGCATCCGAGAAGAACTCGACGATCATCTTCCCGTTGCCGATCGAACTGCTGAACCTGCTCAAACCCAAGGCCTAGCGTGTCCGAACTCTCACACCACGACGCCGACGACGGCTTCCACGAAATCAATCTTTCGGGGAAACAGCTCGTCTTCGCGTTCATGGCGGCCTCGACGCTGTTGGTGCTGGTGTTTCTTCTCGGTGTGAGGGTCGGCCGCGACGTCAAGTCCGACCGGGTGTCAAACATCGAGACCGGCGACACCGTCGCGTCGGCCCCGCCGCCGGCGGCGTCAGACCCGACGCAGCCTGCCGCCTCGGGCGGCCCGCCGGCTGGTGAACCTCCCGCGCCCGCACAGGAGCCGGACGACGAGTTGAGCTACTCGAAGCGGCTCCAGGCAGACAACGCGCCCGCCGAAAAGCTCAAGCCACCTTCGCCTGCTCCGCAGGTTTCGGTGGCCAAGAGCGAGAGCGCCAAACCTGCTCCAGAGCCTCCCGTTCCCGCGGCGGCGGCATCCACCGGCCGGCCGGGCCAGTGGATCGTCCAGGTGATATCGCTGCAGGATCGCGGCGCCGCAACCAACATGGCCAAGCGCCTTTCCGGCAAGGGCTACCCGGCGTTCGTCCTCGATCCCTCGCCCGGTGCGGCGCGGCTCTACCGCGTGCAGGTCGGCGGTTACGCGGATAGGAACGACGCCGAGCAGGCCTCGCGCCGGCTCGAGAAGGACGAGCAGTTAAAGCCGCTCGTTCGCTCGCGCTAGGATTTTGGAACTGCTCCTCGCGCTCCTTTCGGGCGCGCTCCTCGCGCTCAGTTTTCCGAAATTCGGTCACCCGGCGATCGCCTGGATCGCGGTCGCGCCGCTGCTGGTCGCCGTCTGCCATCGTCCGCTGCCGTGGCGCCGCGGCTTCCTTCTCGGGCTGGTAACCGGCATCGTCTATTTCGCCGGCACCCTCTACTGGCTCGTGGAGACGATGACCACGTTCGGCGGGCTGGGCACGCCGATGGCCACCGTCGCGGCGGCGCTGCTCATCGTTTATCTCGCCCTGTTTCCCGCGGGCTTCGCCGCCATCCAGGCACGGCTGGTCGCGACGTACGGACGCGGCTGGATCTTCGCGGCGCCGCCGATCTGGATGGCGTCGGAGATGGGCCGCACCTACGTCCTCGACGGATTTCCCTGGGAGCTCGTCGGATACAGCCAGGCGACGACGCTGCCCATCGCGCAGATCGCGAGCGTGATCGGCGTCTACGGCTTGTCAGGGCTCGTCGTGCTCGTCAGTGCCGCGGCGGCCTACGCGGCGATCGACCGATCGCCGCGGCGATGGCGCGTGGCTGCCGCCGTCGCGCTGACGGTGATCGCGACCGCGACCTGGGGAACGTTCCGCATCGCGCGTGGAGAGCTGCGGACGTCAGGTACGCCGATCCGCGTCGCCGTGCTGCAGGGCAACATCCTCCAGGATCAGAAATGGGATCCGGCGCTACGTGACAGGATCATGGGGCGGTATATCGAGATGACGCGCGAAGCGATCGGCCGCAACGCGCAGTTCATTCTCTGGCCTGAGTCCGCCACGCCGCTGCCGTATGAAGAGGACGTCGCCCGCGGCGAGCTGATTCGACGGCTGGCGCGGGAAGGCAAGGTCACGATTCTTGTCGGCAGCGATCAGATCGAGCCGGTCAAGGCGGTTGCGTCGGCCACGCCGCCGCCGCCACGCATCTACAACGCGGCCTACCTGGTGCAGCCTGATGGCAGCACCGCCGCGATTTACCGCAAGATTCACCTGGTGCCGTTCGGGGAGTACGTCCCGTTCAGCCGCCTGCTGTTCTTCGTGGGGCCGCTGGTGGAAGCGGTGTCCGCCTTTTCGCCTGGCACCGAGGCCGTGCTCTTGCCCGTCGCCGGCCACCAGGCCAGCACCGCGATCTGCTACGAGGTGATCTACTCGAACCTGATGCGCAGTTTCGTCGTCCGCGGCAGCGAGCTCCTGACGACCATCACCAACGACGCGTGGTACGGCTGGTCGTCGGCCGCCTACCAGCACTGGGAGCAGGCCTCGCTCCGATCGATCGAGCAGGGGCGCTATCTCGCGCGCGCCGCCAACACCGGCATCAGCGGCTTCGTCGATCCCTACGGCCGCGTCCTGCAGAAATCGGAGATGTTCCAGAGCGCGGTGATGGCCGAGGACTTGCGGTTCATCACCGAGCGCACGATTTACAGCCGCATCGGCGACGTCGCCGGGTGGTTGGGCGTCGCTTTCACGCTTGCCGCGGTCGTCGCGACCCGGCGCCGGCGGGCAAGCTAAGATAGAACCGAACCGAGAACCGAGAACCGAGAACCCTAGAACCGATCATGTCCACCATCCAGTTAGACGAGCAGCTCCGCCGATACCAGGATCTCGCCAGGCGCGTATCCGATCTGCGGAGCTACCTTTGACGCCGCCCGCCCGTCCGACGAACTCACGAAGATAGAGCAGCGGGTCTCCGAACCGGACTTCTGGAAGGACCAGGCCTCCGCGCAGAAGCTCCTGCAGCGGCGCCGGCGTCTCGAAGACGACGTCAAGATGCGCGATTCACTGAAGACGCGCCTGGAGGATCTCGCCGTCCTCGTCGAATGGTCGCAAGCCGGCGAACCGGTCCTCGACGACCTGGCCAAGGGGCTGGACGACCTGAGCGGCGAAGTCGAGGCCGGCGAGACCAAGAAGATGCTCGGCGGCGAGCACGATCGCAAGAACGCCATCATCACGATCCATCCCGGCGCCGGCGGCACCGAGTCGCAGGACTGGGCCGAGATGCTGCTGCGGATGTACCTGCGATGGACCGAGCGTCGCGGCTTCAAGCGTGACGTGATGGACATGCAGCCCGGCGACGAAGCCGGGGTCAAGAGCGTGACGCTGACGATCTACGGCGACTACGCCTACGGCATGCTGCTGGCCGGCGTCCATCGGCTCGTGCGGATCTCGCCGTTCGACCAGGCGGCGCGCCGGCACACGTCGTTCGCCTCACTTTACGTCTGGCCGGAACTGCCGGAGGATGTGGACGTCGAGATCGACGAAAAGGATCTCCGCGTCGACACGTTCCGTTCGAGCGGCGCCGGCGGCCAGCACGTCAACGTCACCGACTCCGCGATCCGCATCACGCACATCCCCAGCGGCATCGTCGTCTCGTGCCAGAACGAGCGATCGCAGCACAAGAACCGCGCGCAGGCGATGAAGGTGCTGAAATCACGGCTGTTCGACATGAAGATGAAGGAAACCGAGGCGAAGCTCGCGCAGCTGGGCGGCGAAAAGCGCGACATCGCGTTCGGCAGCCAGATCCGCAGCTACGTCCTGCATCCCTACCAGATGGTGAAGGACCACCGGACGAAGGAAACCGTCGGCGACGTCAACCGCATCCTCGACGGCGACATCGACGTCTTCATCAAGTCCTACCTGATGAAGAAGGCCGCCGGCGCGCTGTCGGCGTCGCTGGACGAAGACGTGGAGTAGGGGCGGCTCGAGAGCCGCCCACGCTCAGCGGTTTTCGCAGCGCCACCGGCGCCGCTCGCGCTGCGAATACTGCGCACTGCGTTCGCACCGGACGATTCGGTTTCTGCGTACCGGCGTGAACACAATGGACGAGAACGGCGTGTTTCGCGAGGGAGCGATACTGGCGCGTCCGATGCAGGGCCGGTTCGCATGCCGACGACCGCGCTCGAACTTCAGACGCGTACGGCGAACCTTCTGCGATCGCTCGAAGCGCTCCTTCCTTCCGTAGGCGGCGAAGAGCGCGGGCGGAAACTCGCCGGGAGCATGGTGAAGGCATGCAGCGAAATGGATGCCGGTTACCGCCACGCCTGCGCGAGTTCGACCCCGAAAGAGTTCATCTCACGCATCTCCCACGTGGCGCGCCAGGCGAAACGCACCAAGGCCACTCTGATGTTGCTCGCGCAGTTGGAATACTTGCCCATTGCCTCCGTCCGCGAACTGATCTTCGAGGCGAGGGGGCTCGAGAATATCTTCGTGGCATCACGCAACACCTCGAAGCGGCGTCGAAAACTCGCGCACACGTAGCGCTCGTAGACGCGAGCGAGCGCAGCGACGCGAGCCACGCGAACGGAGCGCGCCGGCGAAGCGGCGCGCGAGAGAGCGTGTGGGGGAGTCCGAGGGGCGAAGCCCCTCGGTTAACGGATAGATCCAGGCTGGGTGCCGGCGATGAAGACTTCGGTGATTGAGCCCGGGGCGTCGCTCGGGTTGCCGGTGCTCTTGTCGACGGCAACGAAGACGATGTTGCCTGGCGCCGCGAATTTCGGGGCGTCCTTGCGGTCGCCGATCCATGTCTTGAAGATCTCGATCCAGATCGGCAGCGCAGCTTCGGCGCCGGACATGCCCTGGCCGAGCGGCTTCTTCAGGTCGTAGCCGACCCACACGCCGAGGGTCATGTCCGGATCGAAGCCGATGAACCAGGCGTCGCTGAAGTCGTCGGTGGTGCCGGTCTTGCCGGCGATCGGCCAGTTCAGCGCCGCGGCCTTGACCGCGGTGCCGTGTTCGACCACGCCGCGCATGATGCTCGTCATCACGTACGCGGTGTCGGCCCGGATCGCGTCCTGCGGTTCGGGGCGATTGTCCTCGAGCAGGTTGCCTTCCCGATCGGTGACCTTGAGCACCGAATACGGCGTCATGCGCACGCCCTGGTTGGGGAAGACCGAGTAGGCGCTGGTCATCTCTACCAGCGTCTCTTCACCGGCGCCCAGCGCAATCGGTAGATAGGGAGGAAGCGGCGCCGTGAGTCCGAACCGCCGCGCGTAGGCGATGACCTGCTTGGGACCGAGAGCGTCCATCAGGCGGATCGTCGGCACGTTGCGCGAATGCTCCAGCGCGCGGCGGACCGTCGTCGGTCCCCAGAAATCCTTCTCGTAGTTCTGCGGCGAGTACGGCGGCTGGTTGGGGCCCGCGTTGTAGGTGACCGGCGCGTCCTGCAGCACGGTCGACGGCGTGTAGCCGCGGTCGATCGCAGTGGTGTAGACGAACGGCTTGAAGGCGGAGCCCACCTGGCGCATCGCCTGCGTCGCGCGGTTGAACTTGCTGCGCTCGAAGCTGACGCCGCCGACCAGCAGCTTGATCTGGCCGGTGCGGTTGTCGATGGCGATCGCCGCCCCCTCCACGTTCGGCGGCTGATCCAGCGATCCCGTCGCCAGGTGCGCGCCTTGATCGATCGTCAGCAGCTTGGCTTCGACGAGGTCTCCCTTGCGGACGAGTTGCGCCGGCGCCTTCCGCGTCCAGGCGTAGCCCTTCTTGTCGATGGTGACGGTGTAACGGCCTGCGCGCAGCCGAATCGACGCCGCATCGACGGCGCTCACGATCGCCGGGACGATGTCGCCCATCGTGAACGGGCGATCCCAGCGTGGGTGCTTGAAACCGTCGATCGTATGGCGCTCGTCGAGGACGTTGCGCCGCGGCTTGCGGAAGCCGTGAATGTGATCGACGCGGCGGACGCCGGCGTCAATCGCGCGGTTCGCGGCCTCCTGCAGCCGCAGGTCCAACCCCGTCTGCACGCTCAGACCGTTCTCGTAGAGCGCCTTGGCGCCGTAGCGCCCCTCCAGTTCCTTTCGGACTTCTTCGACGAAATACGGAGCCACCGAGTCCGATCGGCCCGCCGACTGCGCGACCACGATCGGGCGCGCCTTGGCGTCGTCGGCTTCCTTCTGCGTGATGTAGCCCTCGTCCGCCATCTGCTGGAGGACGTAGGACTGGCGTCGCTTGGCGCGCTCCATGTTGGCCGTCGGCGCGTTGCGCCACGTCTGGAAGATGCCCGCGATGGTCGCGGCCTCGTCGATGTTCAGGTCCTTGGCCGGCTTGCCGAAGTACGTGCGTGACGCCGCCTCCACGCCGTACGCGCCTTCGCCGAGATACATCTGGTTGGCGTAGAACGACAGAATCTCGCGCTTGGTGTAGCGCTTCTCGATCTGGATCGCGACGATGGCTTCCTTGATCTTCCGTTCGAGGCTGACGTCGCCGACCTGGAATCCAACCGCTTCGGGAAACAGCCCGCGCGCCAGCTGCTGCGTGATGGTGCTGGCGCCGCGCGGACGTCCCTTCTTACTGCCGGTCAGAAGCGACTTGCCGCTCGCGAGCACGTCGCGCGTGGCCGCCATGATGATGTGGGGAATGCTCAGGCCGAGGTGCCGCTCGAACTCGGCGTCTTCCGCCGCGATGATCGCCTGGCGCAGTCGCGGCGAGATCGCCTCGTAGGGAACGACGACGCGGCGCTGGGTGGAGAACTCGCCGACGACTTCGCCCCGCGCGCCGTAGACCCGCGTGATGGTACTGGGGGCGTAATCATCCAGCGCGGAGATCTGAGGCAGGTCCCCGGCGAAGGCGAACAGCACGCCGCTGACCGTTCCGAGGGCAGCGGCGAGGACGAAGAGAACGATGAGGCCGGCGCTTTTCGCCAGCCGGACGACGTATCGGGCCATCTACTCCTTACACACCGCCGCCGCGTCCGCCGCGCGGGCGGGCGACGGCACCGGGCGCACTGGGCGCACCACCGCGTGGCGCTTCGCGCGGGACCGCGCGCTCACCGCTGCCAGCCGGACGGGGCTCGCTCACCGGCGCCGACCGCTGGGGCGGGGGCTGTCGCTCTCGCGCGGCGGGCATCGACTCCGCTCGCGGTTGCGACGCCGGCTGAGGTGTGGGTTCGTATCGCGGTTCATACCGCGGCCGATAGGCGGGGGAGTCCGCCCGCGGCTGCGCGATTGGCTCGGAGCGGGGACTGTCTCCAGTTCTCGGCTGCGCCCGTTGCACAGAACGAAGACCGTCCCCATTTTCCGGTGCCGCAAGACTCGTCACACGGGGACTGGTCCCATTTGCCGGCCGAGGCGTGGTCGCCAGACGGGGACTTTCCGCATTGAAACGGGGACTGTCGCCGTTTCGCGGGACCGCCCGTGGAACGGCGGCAGGAGCTGTTGGACGCTCGGTGCGTGACTGGACGATCTCGTTGCCGCGATTGATATAACGCGGGGCCGCGTCGGCCGGCGGAGCGACGCGCTGACGGTCGCGTGCGGTCGCCGTGGTGTTGCCGGCGACGCCGGGGCCGCGGCTGGGAGCGGTAAAGGTGCTGCCGCGCGGAACATCGCCGACCGCCGTGCGCGAGCCGGCGCGCAGAATCGGCGCGGAATTGCGCGGGACGGCGACGTCGCGGTACGCCGGCGCGGAGGGGCGCACCTCCAGGTGTGGACGACCGCCGCGATCGAAACGGCGCCAGTCCACCGCCCGGTGATGAACGTAATAATCACGGCCGAAGTGCGAGTAGTTGACGAGCGTCCAGGCGTGCGCCGACGAGTAGTAGCCGGGCCCGACGCGGAACACGTCGATACCGATGACCGCGCGGTTGTTCCAGCCGAGCGGACACCAGCTGACGTAACCGGGCGCGTAACCCCACGACACGTAGGCCGGGGCCCAGCGCGCCGACGGAATCCAGAACCAGATGCCCGCGTTCAATCCCCAGCGGCCGTAGTGATGCGTGGGCCAGGCAAACGTGTCGGCCCCGATCCAGGTCCAGCCGTAGCGCGGATATGACATCCAGCGGCCGTTGTAATAAGGACGCCAGCCCGTCGCGACGCGCGGATACCAGACGTAGCCGTAGGTCTGCTCGTATCGCCAGTCGCCGTATTCGTCGAACGTGGACGAATACGTCCGCACGTCCTCAGGCAGATATTGTGACGACGTGCCGAGTCGCGTACTGCGCAACGATTCGGCCCAGCGATCGAATGCGTCCCAGTTGGCCGAGTTGTAGGTGTACGCGTACGACGGTATCAGCCCGGCGCTCGCGTAAGCACGCTCGCCGGCCCGCACCTCGGTCGTGCCCTCGTCGGTAAAAATCTCTCCGCTGCCGCGGATCACCGCCAGCTCGATCTGTAGTTCTTCCTGGCGGCGGAGCATCGACACCCGGTACTCGCCGGGCTGGCGAACGCGCACCGACCCTGCAGGCGAATCGATCCGGAAGGTGACGTTGCGCGCAGGTCCAACCATATTGAGCCGGAGGCGGCCGTCGATCAGCCGCATCAGCTCGTCCGACTGCATGTCGACGGTCGTGCGCGCGTCCACGTGCATCGCACCACCGTCACCGAAGAGCACCTCGGCACGCCCTTCGAGCGTCTTGAGCCGATCGCCGCTCAAGAGCGGCATGTTCAGCGGCGCGTTCTCAGGACGTCCTTCGCGCTCGAGCGACACTGCTCCCTCGACGCGCGACACGTGCGCCGGTGCACTTCCGTCGGATTCAGATGTGGAGGTTTGGGCGAAAACGCCGGCCGGACAGACGAACACCGCAAGGGCGAGCGTCAGAGCCGAACGGGGGAGCATGGCAGACCTCTTCCGGCAAGGCAGGTTGGCAATTTGCAGTATAGCACCAACTTAGCGGGATCGCAGGATCTGCCGAACGGTTGACTTGCTATCTTCTGGCTCACATTTTATAATCACAACATTATAAAGTTGACGCGAATCGAGGACACAACGACATGAGCAAGATCATCGGGATCGACCTGGGCACGACCAACTCAGTGGTGGCGGTGATGGAAGGTGGCGAACCGGTCGTCATCACCAACCCGGAAGGCAGCCGCATCACGCCGTCGGTGGTGGGTTTCACGAAGTCTGGCGAGCGGCTCGTCGGCCAGGTCGCCAAGCGGCAGGCCGTGACGAACCCGGAGAACACCGTGTTCTCCATCAAGCGGTTCATGGGCCGCAAGTTCGACGAAGTCAACGAAGAGATGAAGATGGTGCCGTACCAAGTGGTCCGCGCGTCGAATGCCGACGTCCGCGTGAACGCCGGCGGCAAGGAGTACTCGCCGCCCGAGGTCTCCGCGATGATCCTGCAGAAGCTGAAGCAGGCCGCGGAGGAGTATCTCGGGAGCTCCGTGAGCAAGGCGGTCATCACCGTCCCGGCGTACTTCAACGACGCGCAGCGCCAGGCGACCAAGGACGCCGGCCAGATCGCCGGCCTCGAGGTCATGCGTATCGTCAACGAGCCGACGGCGGCGGCGCTCGCCTACGGTCTCGACAAGAAGAAGGACGAGACGATCGCCGTCTATGACTTCGGCGGCGGCACGTTCGACATCTCGATCCTGGAAGTCGGCGAGGGCGTCGTCGAGGTCAAGGCGACCAACGGCGACACCCACCTCGGCGGCGACAACCTCGACCAGCGCATCATCGAGTGGATCGTTTCCGAGTTCAAGAAAACGGAAGGCATCGATCTTTCCAAGGACCGGATGGCGCTTCAGCGCCTGAAGGAAGCGTCGGAGAAGGCGAAGATGGAGCTCTCCACGGTGATGGAGACCGACATCAACCTGCCGTTCATCACCGCCGACGCGACCGGCCCGAAGCACCTGTCGATGAAGCTGACCCGCTCGAAGTTCGAGCAGCTCGTCGAGGACCTGCTGCAGAAGAGCGTCGGGCCGACCAAGCAGGCGCTGTCGGACGCCGGTGTCGATCCGAGCAAGATCGACGAGGTCGTGCTGGTCGGTGGTTCGACCCGCATCCCGCGGGTGCAGGCGATCGTCAAGGAACTGTTCGGCAAGGAACCCCACAAGGGCGTGAACCCTGACGAAGTCGTCGCGGTTGGCGCGGCGATCCAGGCCGGCGTGCTCGCCGGCGAAGTCAAGGACCTGCTGCTGCTCGACGTGACGCCGCTGTCGCTCGGCATCGAGACGATGGGCGGGGTGATGACGACGCTGATCCCGCGCAACACGACGATCCCGACGCGCAAGAGCGAGATGTTCTCGACCGCGGCGGACAACCAGACGAGTGTCGAGGTGCACGTGCTGCAGGGCGAGCGCCCGATGGCGCGCGACAATCGTACGCTCGGCCGGTTCCACCTGGCGGGCCTGCCCCCGGCGCCGCGCGGCGTGCCGCAGATCGAGGTCACCTTCGACATCGACGCCAACGGCATCGTCAACGTGTCGGCGAAGGACATGGCGACGCAGAAGGAACAGAAGATCCAGATCACCGCGTCGAGCGGCCTCAGCAAGGATGAGGTCGACAAGATGATGCGGGAAGCGGAGTCGCACGCCGACGAAGACCGCAAGCGCAAGGAAGAGATCGAGACGCGGAACCATGCGGACCAGGCGGCTTACGCGGCGGAGAAGATGCTCAAGGACGCGGGCGACAAGCTGTCGCCGGCCGACAAGCAGCCCATCGAGTCCGCGATCGAGGATCTGAAGAAGGCGATCGAGAAGAACGACGTCGCCGAGATGAAGCGGACGATGGAAGCGCTGAACACCGCGCAGCACCGCGCCGCAGAGGCGATGTACAAGAACGCGAACGCGGCGGGCGGGCAGGCCACGACCGGCCAGCCAGACGGGTCGCAGCAGCAAACCTCGACAGGTCCGGCGTCGGGCGGAGATGTGATCGACGCCGAAGTGGTCGAAGAAGAGAAGAA
>Ga0193738_1000895_pt1 | contig 13026 bp, 11 predicted proteins | sample L2a1metaG_FD_144927 | JGI IMG/M metagenome (GOLD analysis project Ga0193738, IMG submission 144927) | Soil microbial communities from a riparian zone of the East river system, Colorado, United States - L2a1 | ecosystem: Environmental > Terrestrial > Soil > Riparian zone | place: USA: East River...
TTCAGGAAATTTTGAAGAACCATCATACCTGCCATTTACTTCAAGCAAATACTTGTCTTTAAAGGAATAATTCAATCTTCCGAAGCCTCCGAGAATTGCCCATTCTTCCCAACCGCCCTGGGTTACTATCGATGTGCCTAAAGCAAGATTTATATCATTTGCATTTTCAAATATCAATCCGTTTCGTTGTGCCGTTAAACCTTTGAATGTTGATTGCTCATAATTATACCCCACTAATACTTTGAAATAATGTACGTCTTTAATATTGTCTTCATATTCTGCATATATGTTTGTTGCAATGTATTGTGTTCTTTGCCGGATCTCACGAATATCATTTAATGTTGATCCCAGGTAAGCTATGACACCTGGTTTAGAACTATAGGGCAAAGGAACTTGCTTCCGCTTTTCCCCGGTCTCAGTAGTTTGAAAAGTGAAATCACTTTTAAGTCGTAATCTTTTATTCAGGAACTCTGCTACCATTCCAACCTTGGTCCTGAAAATTTCTCTCTCCATATCCATTGCATTCTTACCATAATAAAAATCTCCCACTGAGTATGCAGATGATGCGGTCAGCGTGCCATCAGGATTAAGGAGCGGTGCTAAAGGGTGTCCTTCATCAGCAATATTTCTGTATATGCCTCCACCTTCTCCTACATTGATAGGCTGATGATACCTGACATTTGAATAGTCTGTATTATTATCAAGCCGCAACCAGGGGTACATCTGGACAGATCCTTTGGCTCGAAAATTCATCATCCTGTAATCATCGGAATTGTATCTGAATAATCCATCCTGGTTATAGATCCTTCCTGTCATCAAAAATGATGTTTTATCACTGGCACCGGATATCGTGAGATTATGTTCTGTTGCGTTATTTGATTTTTTATATAATTGACTGTACCAATCAGTACTTGCATAATATACATATTCACCTGTAGTGGGATCTATTTCTACTTCTGGTAAACCTGTCAAGTGTGATCTTCTTTCTAATTCAGCAAGATAAGCCTGTGAAAATTTTAATGTTTTATTCACCGCCTGCGGAAATGTATTTTCCCATGCAACTGTGGATTGCGCAAACATTTTTGCAAATATGTAGGCATCATTTTCAAAATCCGGTACCTGTGTTGGCTGTTTTATTGTATAATTTCCGGAATATGTTATGCTCGTTTTACCTCTTGCCGGATTTTTTGTTGTGATCAATACAACACCAAATGCCCCTCTTGCACCATAGATAGCGGCCGAAGCGGCATCTTTAAGTATTGAAACACTGGCAATATCATTAGGATTAATGACAGCAGGATCGCCTTCAACGCCATCAATTAGAACTAATGCATTTCCGCCCTGGCCAATAGAAGTTGCTCCCCGTATATTAAATCGCGGAGCCTGGTTTGGTTTTCCATCAAGCATCCTGATATTAAGATTAGGCAATACTCCTTGTAGTCCCTGCGTAAGATTTGGTATAGAGCGGTTTTCAAGAACTTCAGACGTTACCTGGTCAACAGCGCCGGTCAGGTTTGCTTTTTTTTGCGTTCCATAACCGACCACTATAACTTCACCCATCTGTACGCTTTCAGTGAGCATTTGTACGTCAATTACTTTTCGTCCGTTGATCTTTTCTGTAACAGACTTAGCATTAACATAAGTAAACGTCAGATCTGTAGCATCGCCCGGTACGTTGATGAAGTAAGCTCCATCTGCATTTGTGATCGTCTGGGTTTTTGTACCGGCAACTGATACAGTAACACCTTGCAAGGGTGCCTTATCTGTGCCCGTAACTTTCCCGCTTATAACATTGTCCTGGGAATGGGAAGTAGCATATAGCAATAGCATTAACAGAGAGAGGCAAAAGATCTTTCTCATAATCGTTGAGTTTGGCAGTGATAAAATATATGGCAGTAGTAGACAGGGGGTCGGAATAGCTAGTCAGAAAAATTTATTACTTGTAAAGTAGGAAGAAATTTGAACTTAACAATAAGATGATATTAACTTAATAATTAAGAAATCTAAAATCTTTATTACGATCATGTTTTATTAATGATTCAAAGCAGGGTCGTAATTGAGAATATTTTTTTATTCTTTGATCTTAGTAAATCGTGAAATAAATTCTTTAAGTGCTGCAAATATTACAAACAGTTAAAAAAACATCGGGGTATTTTATTACAAGTACGAACCACGACTGCGTTACCCAAAATTATTTGCATAACTTAATGCTTTTTACTGGCTATATCATATGAATAAAATTTTGATCATTATTTCCTGCTGCATTGCGATTGGTTGCAGTTCCGTACCAAAACTTTCCCATACTGATAAACCGGTTACTGCTGCCGATGAGGTGTGGAGCACCGGTAATATTACTGCATTTGAAAAGAAACTGAAAGCGTTGCGTGAGCACTATCACATTCCCTCAATTGCGATTGGTATCGTAAATGAAAAAAAGCTGGTGGTAAGAGGCGGATTAGGTTTTGCGGATTTAAAAAAACAAATCAAGCCAGATGAGAATACGGTTTATCACCTCGCGTCTATCACTAAAACGTTTGGATCTATCATCCTTATGCAATTAGTGGAACAGGGAAAATTAAGTCTTGATGACCCGATTGACAAATACGGAGTCAATTTAGGTGCAAGATGGGGGAGCGATCCCCGTATAAAGGTAAAGCACCTGTTAACCCATACGGCAATGGGTAACTGGCTTAATGGGTATAAACCGGGGTATAAATTCAGATACAATGGCGACTGGTATGGACGGTTGGGTAAAGTGATTGAAAAAGCATCCGGAGAAAGTTTTGGGGAATTAGTGATGAAGAATATCATTGCACCATTGGGAATGATAAATACAGTACCAAGCACGGATGACAGTGTAAATTTTGAATTGACAGGTTATAACAAAGATTCTTTTTTGACAAAAGTTGCGCCGCCTTATAATTGGCAGGGAAAACAGATAGCACCAATACAAATGAAATATAGTTTCAGTCCGGCAGCAGGCATCATGAGCAGCGTAGCCGACCTGGCTAAATATTCCATCGCTATTGATGAAAAAAAATTTTTAAAACCTGGAACATGGGAAGAGGTTTTCACTCCTTATGTTACACCGAAAGGAAAAACAATACAGTATGGTCTCGGCTGGTTTGTGAAAGATTATAAAGGTTTAAAAATTATATGGCATACCGGTTGGTGGTATGGTTATTCAACACTACTGATAAAGATCCCAGAAAAAGATCTCAGTTTTATTATCCTCGCCAATTCGCAGGACCTGAGCCGTCCTTTTTATCTTACACATTATCCAGTGCCTTTGCCAGATCCATTCAGCAAAAGTTTGGGTAAAGAATTGTTAGTGTCCGATTTTGCATCTCTGTTCATTCAATATTTTGATGACAGGGGCTTGTGAAGCGGATCCTTTATTTTGTTTCTTCCAGTTTATCCAATCATCAATGAAACTGAGAACTGTTTCATCATCTACTCTGTTACGCCAGCTATGAAAAGCGTGACTGCAGACGTTACACGCCTCAGTATTGTCAAAAAATTTCGCAGCCCTTTTAAGAAAATCAGCATCAACATTTTTTGACTCCCTTATTGCCTGAATGTCTTGCTGGCTTGCATCAAGCAGTTCAAGTACCACAACCAACCTCTCAATCAATTTTTTTTCATTTTGATCTAATGCCATACTTAAGGTCAGAAAACAACGTGCCAGAAAGCTATCTTTCTTCCGATCTAAGCTGAGAACGATTAAATTAGGATTGAAGATTTTTATTGAACAACGCTAATAGCCGGAACATTTCCCCTCAGGCTCTGTCCTTTTCATGTTTCCAAAGGCCAAAACTTTTTGTCCAGCCATGCGTTTTATACCGGTACCAAAAATGTAACAGCATAGCAAAAGCAAACATAATGAGCAAGATGATCCACAGCAACTGGGTATTCCAGAAAAAGTACAGGATAGTCCCTAATAAAACATATTTCAAGACCCTGAACCAAATAGGCTGGGAGTTTTTTGAAAATGCAACCTCCAGTTCACGTTTGATAGTTTTACTTAATGCCATTGAATAATTTGCATCTATATTTTTATTGCCCATTCATTTTGCATTGGTCTTCCCAACAAAGCATTGACTTCTGCATCATTTTTAAACTTTTCTTTTTTGGGATCCCATTTTAATGGCCGTTTTAACTGGTAGGCAATATTGCCAATGTTACAAACTGATGAGGTGCGATGTCCTGTTTCAACATCGCATATCGGTTTTGTACGAGTACGCATGGCATTTAAAAAATCTTTGTAATGGTTCTCACTTTTGTACACATGCTTTTGCGACTCACCAATTATTTTATCTTTTACTGAGGCAGGTGTTGCTTCAAGTTTACCCCGGGCTATACGTACCTCGCCTTCGGTTCCTGTAAATAATACCGCATTGTTCCATTCCCATTTTTCATGGGTCATCATGATATTATTTTTATACTTGTAAGTTAGAAATGGATGTTCGGTATCCGGTGCAAAAATTTCTATAGGACCGCTATCATCCATGTCCAATGCCCATTGAGCAATGTCAAACATATGGGCGCCCCAATCTGTGACCATGCCACCACCGAATTCTTTGTATTTTCTCCAGTTAGGATAAACATCTTTTGTAATTGGTGGCGCCAGTTCGGAATTAAAGTGTTTAAATTCATTCGGGCCCAACCATTTTTTCCAATCCAGGCCATCGGGTACGGGTTCTTCAGGGAGATCATAAACAACTGGCGGCGGACCAACATTTACTTTTATACTTTTTATTTCACCAATGAATCCATTGCGAACAATTTCAACCGCCTGGCGAAACTCAGGCCATGAACGTTGCATGCTTCCTGTTTGAAAAACACGTTTGTATTTTCGCGTTGCATTCACCATTGCTCTTCCTTCTTTTACAGTAAGTGCTAATGGTTTTTCACAATAAATATCTTTTCCTGCTTCCGCTGCACGAACAGCTACTGCAGCATGCCAATGGTCTGGTGTTGCAATAACTACCGCATCGATATCTTTCCTGGTAAGTAATTCTCTAAAATCATTATATACTCCAATCCCATTAGCAGTTTGTTTGTTTTTTTCCTGGTTAGTTTTTATAGACTTCAGCATCAGTTCGGTTTTGTCTTTATACACTTCACTCAATGCAGCGATGCGGATCTCGTTTGTATTTAAAAAGAAATTGCTGAGTATGCGTCCTTGCTTTCCGCAACCAATAAAACCCAGTGAGATCATGTCGCTTGGAGGAATGAATTTAGAACCATCATACCGATTTCCTCCCAGCACAAAACGTGGGACGATCATATATCCTGCAAGCGCCGTTGCCGAATGCCGTATAAAATTTCGTCTGCTATTGTCAACAGGTGTTTCCTTTTTTTTATCAGTCATTCTTTATTAATTTATTATTAATAAAATAATTATTTTACCAACGCCCATTGGATGGCCCCGGTTATATGCTGAAGAAATAAAGGTTCGGTAAAAGCTTCGGGGTGATGACCCCACTCTGTATAAAAAGCCCTGCCACCATCGTACTTCTGATACCATGCTATTGGATGATAATCGGGCATTTTACCTCCTGTATAGGTTTTTTCATCGATGGTAATTAAAACAGTTACTGATCCTTTTTTAAAAGATTTAAAGTTGTAGATCTCTTCCAGCCTGCTTAATGTATCAGGCATAAAGCTAACTGAGGGGTGATCTTTATTTACAACATTATATAAGGCCACTTGAGGCTTTGGATGGCTCTCAAAATAAGCACCTACCAAATTATTATACCATGGCCAGTCATACTCTGTATCTGTGGCCGCATGAATACCTACAAAACCACCACCTCCATTTATGTATTTCTGAAAAGCAATTTGTTGCTCATCATTTAAAATATTACCTGTTGTACTTAAAAATACTACCGCGCCATATTGTTTAAGATTGGCTTCGGTAAACGCTGTTGCGTCTTCCGTTGTATCCACAACCCAGTTTTTTTCGGTACCCATTTTTAAAAATGCTGTTTTACCGGCATCTATCGATTTATGACGATAGCCCTTGGTAGAACTGAATACTAATATTTTTTGTGACTGCATTATTTTCTTTGCTGAAGAGCAGCCAAAAGAAATAACAATTAGAAAAAGAAAAATCATTTTAAATGTATTGCTCATAATATAGTTGATTGAAATATTAGTTGCTATGTTTTGTTGATGAAGTTAAGAACTTTTGTCTGGCTTTACTCGTCAGCCGGAACCGCTACAGTATTAGGTAAGGGAATTTCCAAACTGGGTGGATGAAAAAAATTAAATTGTTTGATATTTGCCGGGAAGAGAACCAATAATTTATTATTATGAAAAAAGTAACCTTATTGCTTTTATCACATTTTGCCTGCATTGTGGTTTTATATGGCCAGGAAGCACCAGTAAACGACAAGTTGCGAATAGCGATCAGTTCTTTAATTGATCAATATTCACAGGCACGTGAAAAAAGAGATACAGTATTATTGAAAACCATTTTAACACCAAATGTGGATCAGTTGGTTTCTACTGGTGAGTGGAGGGTTGGCATAAATGCCGCTGTAGAAGGCATGATGAAAAGTTCAGCCAATAGCCCGGGAACAAGAACACTTCACATTGAAAAAATTCAAACTATTACCTCTTCATCTGCCATTGTAGATTGCCGGTATGAAATACAAAACACAGATGGCACTGCACGGAAAATGTGGAGCACTTTTATTGTCATTGCTGATAAGAAAACATGGAAGATTATGGCAATAAGAAATATGCTGCCGGCACCGAATAATTAGCATGTTTATAGAAATGTTTGACCTTGCGCATCAAGGCGAGGATGAAACATTTGCCAAATGAAATTCTTTTCTAAATAGCTGCTATATGAAAACGAAAAAGGCTTAAAATTAATAGAGTCGAAATCAATGAAGCACTGAACAACAGGTTATATGGAGTGAAGCTCCAGGGCTCGAAATTACAAATGGTGTGGTAAGATGAATGGCAGGAATTCTTACTGAAAAAAAATAGATTGTTAGTTTGCTTTCGGGGTTTGCAGCTCTTTTTTAATTACGTTTGATGAGAGTTGAATGCAGGACTTTGATTTTCCATTTTTGCTTCTCTTTTATTACGATCACTGTTTCCATCCATTGCACAGTAGCTTGCTTACCATTTCTTGTGATTTCTGATGAAAGATTATAAGTTACCCAGGCTGTGTTGTCAGCAACTGTTGTGTTGATGAAATCAAAGCTGTTAATTCTTTTGAAATCCATAACTGTGTTTAATATTATTGCTTTAAGGATAAGTGTATCTGCATTCCAAATGCTCCCGGTTTCAAATAATAAAATATCATCTGTACAATTATTTTTTAAGGTAACTGAATCACGGTTTGATAATGCTCCAAAAAAATTAATAACTGTTTGATGCACTTCCTGCTGATCTTTTGTTAATTGCTGTTGTGCTTGCAGCAATGTAGAAAAATAAATTGCAAGAATTAGAATGATTATTTTTTTCAATGTTATAATTTATTATTGTTAAGACTCTGAATTGTCGGAATGTGAGAAAGCCAACACATAAATATACTCCGAAAACAATACGGATTTTCAAAGCTGATCCTGGGTGATCCCGATAGCTATCAGAACAGGATAATGATGATTTTTTATTTTCCTGAACACAATGGCGATCGGGATAAGATTCCAGCGACGGAAAAGTCGCATTCATTTGTTTCTTCAGGATAAATTAGTATTTTGTATTCCCCTTCCTATAGATTACCGCAGATTTATAATTATCAAATTTTTTTTATGAGCAAACTATTATTTCTCCTTGTGGGTCTTTTTTTTATCGGCTGTACAAAAGAGATCAATTGTCATGATAACAGTAAAACTGTTACGGAAGAGGAGGCCACTGCTAAAGGCGGCCCATCCAAACCGCCAACCTATACAAGCTTTACCATTCGGCAAGGTCAGCATTACTGCGATCAGAATAGTCTCAAATCGGTCAGAACATCTGAGATGAAATTCATGGCGAAATTTGATAACTCGGCTATTTATCAAACTGTGAATCCCGAAAATCAGTATGATATTAACAAGCTATGGGGTTTTAGTGAAGGGATCAATAATCAATACAACAGTGCCCGGATCGGCTGGTCATGGAATAACGAGGCTTTACGGTTATATGGGTATGTATATGCAAAGGGTGTTCGTTATATGCAGGAGATCACATCGGTTTCTATCGGTACCGATATCACTTGTAGCATCAAGCTTGCAGGTAATACGTATTTGTTTACTGTCAATGGTGTTTCTATTAGTATGCCACGAGGTTTGTCTACAACCCAGGCGAGCGGCTACCAGCAATATCCTTATTTTGGCGGCGATGAAACTGCACCGCACCTGATCACCATCTTGATTAAGTCTTTATAAGGGAACCTTGTCTGGATAAAAACATTGCCCCGCAAATAATGCGATTAAAAGAATTAGTAGTCTCATAACATGCTTACTAAACATAGATAACATCATTCCATTGGTGTGCAAATCTCAATTAAAAAGCCGTCAAGGTCTCTCACATATGCGACAACCTGACCCCACGGTTTGGTTTTAGGATTTTCAACAATTGTTGCACCGGCACTAATTGCTTTCTTAACTGTTTCTTCTACATTGTTAGTTGTAAAGCCGATTTCAATTCCAAATGGCTTGTTTGTCAAACTGCTTTCCGTAAATCCACCTTTTAAATTTGAGTTTGCTAATATGGTCGACGCAAATGAAAGCGTTGTTTCTCCTGCTAAAAGTTCTCCGTAGTCATTCCCGGGAGCGATGAATTTTCTTGTAAAGTCAAATGCTTTTTCATAAAACTCAATGGCTTTGGTTACGTCTGGAACGTAAAGAATTGTGTAAGCAAATTTTATCATCATGTCAATTATTATTGTTATAACTATTGTTCTATTTTTTTCTGATCAATTGGAATAAAGTTCCAGGTTGCCATTTTCCGTTCGAATTTTACAAGTTACATTTTTTATTCATGAAGTTTTTCCGGGCCAGATCTCTAATCTGACGGAATCAAAATGATAAGTTAAAGGAAGCACCAGGAAATTGCATCGACCTATCTTTGCATCCCTTCAAATTGTACTATGCTGGAAATACTTATCGTCGCAGGCCTTGCAAGTTTTGAAATTTATGCGGCCATTCCTGCGGGCTTTGCGTTTGACCTTTCTCACTGGACAATATTTTTTGCAAGTGTAACCGGTGGGCTGGCTGGCGTTTTTGTTAGCGCATTTTTAGTTGACAGGATCAAAAAAATATTCCTCAAAAAGAAAACTCCTAAAACAGAAAAACCCCAAAAGGGGTTTGCTCACCGTATTTGGCTCAAATACGGTATCATCGGGCTTGGTTTTATCGGAACCATGACGGTTGGTGCTCCTGCAAGCATTGCTGTTGGCATTGCGTTTAATGCGCCGCTAAAGAAATTGCTTACCTGGTGTTGTATTGGAGTAATTGCAAGGTGCGCTTTGTTTACCACCATTGGTTATTATGGAGTGAAATGGATCGTGTAAACCGTTCTCAAGGCCCGGTTGACAAAAATTTGTTTCAATTATGCCTTAACTTCAAGTATGCAAAAAATTTTCTTCATCCAATTTTTTGTTTTCATCAGCTCTTTTGCTTTTACTCAAACTATTGTTCGGCTTGACAACAGCCCCATCGCAGCGCAACAACTCGACGATAAGATCGATCAACTGATGAAAAATGCATCAGTAAATGGTATGGCCATCAGTGTATTTAACGATGGCAAGCCGGTTTATCATAAAGCATTTGGCTATAAAGATTCAAGAACAAAGGCTCCGCTGCAAACAAGCACCAACTTTTACGGCGCTTCATTTAGTAAATCCGTTTTTGCGGTACTGGTTTTGAAACTGGTTGAAGAAAAGATCATCAGTCTTGATAAATCCTTGCAGGATTATCTTCCCCAACCTGTGTATGAATATGGAAAAGGCTCAAGCTGGAACCAGGATTACACTTCGTTACAGGAAGATAAGCTGTATAAAAAAATAACAGCACGTCATTGTCTTACTCATTCATCTGGTTTTGCCAACTGGCGCTGGGATGAACCTGATCAGAAATTACACGTACACTTTGAACCAGGGTCACAATACAGTTATTCCGGGGAGGGATTATGCTATTTGCAATTCGTTATTGAAAAGCTTACATCAAGATCGCTGAATGAGCTGATGCAGGAAAAACTATTCGGGCCGTTGGGTATGAAATATTCATCTTATACATGGCAGCCGGCATTCGAATCAAATTATTGTTTTGGTCATGATAAAACTGGTAAGCCATATCCAAAAGATAAGGATAATGCACCCCGTGCAGCCAGTACTCTCGAAACGACGCCTGATGATTATAGTTTGCTTATGGCTGCTGTACTGCAAAAGAAGATACTGAAGCCAGCAACTTATGATACACTTTTCAAGCAACAGCTTCGTCTCCGCAGTAAATTCCAGATGGGGCCGGAGTCCTGGAAAGATCCTACTTCTGATAATGATAATATTCTCCTTGGTTATGCATTGGGATGGGGAAGATTGCAAACGCCTTATGGCTTTGGCGTGTTCAAGGAAGGTCACGGTGATGGATTTCAGCATTACACTATTCTTTTCCCGGAAATGAAAATGGGCATAGTTATTCTGACGAACAGTGATAATGGCGAATCTATTTTTAAAGAATTACTTGAGTTTGCGATCGGGGATAAGTTTACTCCCTGGCAGTGGCAACGATATTTTCCTTACAATTATAAGAATGGTTAATAGCCAGGGGCGTAAAAGCATAATGAAACAATTTGCAGCTTTGTGTGTTCTTATTTTATTGAACAATTCGAACAACGCGGTAATCAAAACGACAGGGCCTTTATTTATTTGCTTTTTCTTTTGCCATCGTCAACCCGATCAATCCATTGTGTCGATTAGGATGCAGTTTCAGATCCTGCTCAAATGCAGTAAGAGCTAAACCAGGGCGATTCATTTCTAAAAACAGTTCGCCCAATAATTCACGGGCAGGAATAACCGGACCTGGCGTGACAGGATGTTTTTCCGTTGCATCTTCTGCATCCGCTGCTGATTTCATGAGTGCTAAAGCTTTCTCATCATTTCCTTTTTTGTATTCGATCCAACCTTCAGCGGCTTTAATTTGAACAGCCACCTGTGCTGCTTCGAGTGCCTTATTTTTTTGATCTTTCAGTTTTTCATATGCCATTTTTAATGTGTCCAGTTCTTTTTCCGCGCCATTTATGTTATTCAAATGCACATAACCCATCACTCTTGCGAAATGGGTAATGGCATTCTGCCAGGGAAATTTATCCCATGGAAAATTTGCCGGGTGGATATTCAATTCTGCCGCTTGCTTCCAATCTTTTCTCTCTAAGGCATACCGGGCCGGTATCGCAGCAAACGCATAAGCGACTTTAAAGTTTACAGGATATACTTCATTGAACGTTTGCAAATAATCCAGTTGTTGTTTGGCAAGTGCATTTTCTTTTTTCTGAAGGTAAGCGTAGGCCAGGTAATCCATGCCGTGGAGCTCTTCATCCCAGTGACCTTTGATCCTTGCTTTTTCTGCATAACATTTGGCAGCGGAAACAGATACTAGGTTTGATTGGATGCATTCATCCCAAAGTCCAAGATTGGTGAAAATATGTGACGGCATATGTTGTGCATGGGCAGAAGCAGGAGCAATGGTTGCATATTTTCTTGCAGCTGGTAAAGCAAGTGCTGATAGTTCCGGGTAATCATAACTATGAATGAGATAATGAACAATCCCGGGATGTAATGGCTCCTGTTGGAAAATTGGACTTAATATTCCAAAAGCTTTTCGTTGCCTTGTATATGATTTATCTGAAGGATCGGCAGCAGCGTTTAATGCCAATGCATAAAAAATAGCCGCTTCTTTATCATTGGTGTATGTTTTATAAATTGATTCCATTGCTATTTCAAATTTCAAAATACGAGTGCGATGATCTGAATGTTCAGCATTATCATAGAATTGACCCATGGCTTCAATATAATCTGCCTCCCTTTTGGTTTTGTTTTTGATCGAACGAGCTATTTTTATGGCCTGCATTCCTTTTTGTAATTCCGGGGAAGTGGGTGGTACCCAAAGCGGATGGAAATTACTCATTGCCACTCCCCAATAAGCCATTGCACAATCCGGAGCTTTATCAATGACCTTTGAAAACATTTTTTCTGCTTCATCATATTCAAACGAATGAAGTAATGCAACAGCAGTATTAATATCTTTTTGGAGATCGGAAGGAACAGTTGAAGAGAAAGAAACGGTTCCGAATATTTCGCCTTCTTGCGGACCGCATGAAATAACTTCTCCTTTTTTTAGATCCAATGAGTTAAGAGTTGAGTCTTCTGTGCTTTCTTTACTCTTGCAGGAAAGCATTATTAAAAAAATAAGACAGAAAACAATTGATCTCATAGAAAATAGTTATAAACAAATTTAAGTTTTTTTGTAAACGCTGTCAGTCAATTAACGGAGAGTTTAGTTTTCTGCTGTCGACTGAGTACTGAATTGCCCCTCATCTGGCAAAGCAGGATAACGCAAGAATTAATTTATTTTCAAATTATCATGTAGCTTAGTCCTTATGGATATTTCATCTATCAAACAAGCCCAACAACGAATTAAACCTTACGTCAAACGAACAACGCTTGAACACAGTGAAACGTTCAGCAACTATTTAGGGACAAATGTTTTTGTCAAATATGAACTCTTTCAAAAAACCGGTTCGTTCAAAGTTCGCGGCGCTTTTAATAAACTGCTAAGCTTGTCTGCAGAAGAAAGAAAAAGGGGAGTGGTTGCTATCAGCGGTGGCAATCATGCACAGGCTGTCGCTTATGCCTCGAATGTTTTGGAGGTTGATGCAGTTGTATTAATGCCACAAACAACTCCGCAAAATTATTTAGAGGCAACACGTAATTATGGCGCAACAGTTGATCTGCAACCAACCATCCAGGATGCTTTTAAGAGAATAAAAGATCATGAATCACAAGGGAGAATATTTATTCATCCA
>Ga0193738_1000896_pt1 | contig 13007 bp, 13 predicted proteins | sample L2a1metaG_FD_144927 | JGI IMG/M metagenome (GOLD analysis project Ga0193738, IMG submission 144927) | Soil microbial communities from a riparian zone of the East river system, Colorado, United States - L2a1 | ecosystem: Environmental > Terrestrial > Soil > Riparian zone | place: USA: East River...
GTCTCATTATGAGCTGGCTTCGACAGGCTCAGCCAGCCGGTTAGGTGTAAGATTCAGCTGACTTAGACTTCGGCGTGAGCTCAGTCGAACGCTTGTCGAATTCAATGAAACAAAATGAAATGTTTAAAACTGAACCACTACCAAATTCTTTGGTTTACCTATGGTAATTCGGAGCTTCCTTTACAATGCTCACATCATGCGGATGACTTTCGCGTACGCCTGCAGCCGTGATGCGGATGAAGTTTGCTTTCTGTAGTTCAGTCAAAGTTGGTGCGCCGCAATAGCCCATGCTTGCTTTCAATCCTCCAACAAGCTGGTAAAGCTCTTCTGAAACCAAACCTTTGTATGGTACGCGGCCAACAATTCCTTCCGGAACAAGTTTCTTAACATCTTCTGTCTGCGCCTGGAAGTACCGGTCCTTCGAACCTTCACGCATTGCCTCAATGGAACCCATGCCGCGGTAGGTTTTGAATTTTCTTCCTTCGTAAATAATTGTTTCGCCGGGGGCTTCTTCAGTTCCTGCCAGCAATGAACCGAGCATCACTGTACTTGCGCCTGCTGCAATTGCTTTTGCAATGTCGCCTGAAAAACGGATGCCGCCATCTGCGATGACGGGGATTTTAAACTCACGGAGCGCTTCTGAAACCTGGAACACTGCGGAAAATTGCGGAACACCTACACCGGCGATTACGCGCGTAGTGCAAATTGATCCCGGGCCGATTCCCACCTTCACTGCATCGGCGCCAGCTTTTGCCAGCATGCGGGCCGCATCGGAAGTTGCTATGTTGCCGACAACAATATCGACCTTGCTGATCGCCTTCTTGACTTTCTTCAGCATTTCAATTACACCTTTTGAGTGGCCGTGTGCTGTATCGATGATGATGAGGTCAACGCCTGCTTCTGCCAATGCCTGTGCCCTGTCAATTGAATCTTTTGTGACACCGATAGCAGCGCCAGTTCTAAGTCTTCCAAGTTCATCCTTGCATGCATCCGGTTTGGATTTGATCTTCAGGATATCCTTGTAAGTAATCAGTCCGATCAGTTTCCCGGTCTTATCAATAACAGGAAGTTTTTCAATTTTATAATTCTTAAGAATTTTCTCTGCCTCTACCAGATCCTTCATGCCTGTCGTGGTGATAAGGTTTTCCTTTGTCATCACTTCTTCGACCGGACGGTTCGGATTTTTTTCAAACCGGAGGTCCCTGTTCGTAATGATTCCTACAAGCTTGTTCTTATTTGTTATCACCGGGATACCACCGATCCTGTTTTCGCGCATGATCTTCAAAGCATCCTTTACCAGTGCATTCGCAGGCAATGTAAACGGGTTGTGGATCATCCCGCTTTCTGACCGTTTCACCTTTCTCACTTCCATGGCCTGGGCTTCAATGCTCATGTTTTTGTGAATGATACCCAGTCCACCTTCCTGCGCCATTGCAATGGCCATGCTGGATTCCGTTACAGTATCCATTGCTGCTGAGATGATTGGCATATTTACCTTAATGCGATTGGTTAACCGCCCCGCTACGTTTACTTCACCCGGAAGAACTTCCGAATAAGCCGGGATCAGCAATACATCATCGTAGGTAAGCGCTTCTCCAAGGAAGCGTTCTGTGGCAACTTTCATAGTGGTATGGGTTCAAAAAAAGTTGCACGCAAATGTATTATTAAAATCCAATACCGAATACAGAATATCGAATTTCGAAAAAATAAATAATACAGAATATTTAATCTGGAGCTGAGGTTTAAATATTTATGATTCTATATTTTAATTAACGCTGATGATCGATAAGATTTCCAAACACCAAACAACTACCGAATCATTTTTTCGAAATTCGAAATTCGGTATTCGAAATTTATTATAGTATCATTCCCGCACCCACAGTTTCATTCGTCCCCTCATCAATCATAAGTAAACTTCCTGTAATCCTGTTCCTCCTGTATTCATCAAAAAAAAGCGGCGCTGTGGTACGAATGTGTATGCGGCCGATGTCATTCATTTTAATCTCTTTGTCGTTCTCGATCCGGTGCAAAGTGTTGATGTCAACCTTGTAACGTACTTCCTTCACAATACAGCGCGCTTCCTTTGTGGTGTGACGAATCGTATATTTTCCATTCAGTTGCAGCGGCTTGTCGTTCAGCCAGCACACCATCAGTTCGATATCCTGCGACACATGCGGAATATTGTTTTCGCGAACAATCATATCACCCCTGCTGATATCTATCTCATCTGCCAGCCTGATTGTAACCGACATCGGCGCGAAAGCTTCTTTGACCGCACCTTCATAAGTGTCGATGGTTTTAATTGTTGTCGTAAAACCTGACGGAAGTACCATCACTTTATCGCCCGGCTTGTAAATCCCGCCGGCAATCCGTCCTGCATATCCGCGGTAATCATGCTGGTCACTTTTCTGCGGACGAATTACATACTGCACCGGGAAACGGCAGTCGATGTGGTTGTGATCTCCGCTGATGTGCACGTTCTCCAATACGTACATCAGCGTAGTACCCTGGTACCAGTCCATGTTCTTACTCCGGTCCACTACATTGTCTCCGTTGAGTGCACTGATTGGAATATACTGCACATCATGCACGTCAAGCTTGGAGGAAAAATTTTTGAAAACGCTGACGATATTTTCATAAACCTCCTTCGAATAATCCACGAGGTCCATTTTGTTTATGCATACTACGATATGTGGAATCTGCAGCAGCGATGCAATGAACGTGTGCCTGCACGTCTGCTCTACCACGCCCTTGCGTGCATCGATAAGAATGATTGCGAGGTTAGCAGTGCTCGCACCTGTTACCATGTTGCGGGTGTACTGCACATGTCCGGGTGTATCGGCAATGATAAATTTCCTTTTCGGTGTAGCGAAGTACCTGTATGCAACGTCGATGGTGATGCCCTGTTCGCGTTCCGCACGAAGTCCATCCGTCAGCAATGCAAGGTCTACATAGTCATGGCCTTTTTGCTTACTTGTTTTCTCAATGGCTTCAAACTGGTCTTCGAAAATGGATTTACTGTCGTACAGCAGTCTGCCAATGAGTGTACTTTTTCCATCGTCAACGCTTCCTGCTGTAGTGAAGCGGAGAAGTTCCATGTCGAAGTAGGTGTTTTTTTGGGGAGACATTAATCAGTTCGCAGTTTCCAGTTGGCAATTAGCAACCCTTGTTAGGTGAAGTAAGTTTTAGCTCGCAAGATAATAATTGGGAAAATATAAATATGTGATAAGAAAAAAGTGGTAGTGCTTCAGTTTGAGATTGAATAATTCTGTTTACCGATGTTTACTTTGTGTTTCTTAGTGACTTGGTGCCTTAGTGGCAAAAATCCGGGTGCCGCCAAGTCTCGAAGACACAAAGTAATCACGAAGCTTAAATCAAATTTTACACTACCGAAAAAATGGACACTGAAAAGATTTTGGAACTGTAAATTGCAGGATCGGTTCACAAAACCCAGGTTATTTTTGTTTGCCCAAAACATATTTAGTTGTCTCCACGCAGGTGACAAGTATGCCACTGATTTTATCTCCTTCTCCCAAAGCGGGGCTATACGAAAAGGTCCAATAAATATCTTCCACTTTACCATTTCGAAAATATGGTATCAACTGATCCTCTGCTACTACAGCTTCACCAGTCATATAAACTTTTTGCAATAACGGTCCGACGATATGCCAGATTTCTCCCCATACGACGATCGCTTTTTTTCCAATTGCAGGATGCTTTCCATCGATACCAAGGCTGGGACGGAATGCCTCGTTGTAGAAGCAAAGAAATTCTTCACCCCAAAAAAGAAACATCGGGAAACCTGAATAAAGGATATTGTATAGTGTGATCCTTAGACTTGGCGGCCAGGTTTCAAAACTACCGAGTGAGGTATTCGACCATTCATGGTCTAAAATCAATTGTCCGATCTCACCTTTATTTTTTAGAAAGGGTAATGGATGAATATCACTTGCTAATTCTGACACTTAATTAAGTTTAGTAAATATTAAAATGTCGCTTAAAAAATTACTACCCGGTAAATTTTAGAGCTGTTAATTTCTGTTGGACTGGGAGTAATGATCGACAGGCAATTGATAAAAGCTACGCCAACCTTTTTGTCAGCGCAAATATACCAACTTCCGGACTACTTACGTGAGTTAATCTAAAGTAAACTGTTTGGCACAGTCATTCCGATCTACCTCGGCGGAGAGGAAACTCTGAAATGAAAATAACCTCTACTAAACTTTCAGCGAACCCCTGAATCCTCTTGCACCAAAGTAAGCCTGTGCGCCATTGTGGGTGATAAAAACGCGACCATAACGAAAATCACCGGAGATCGCACCACCCTGCTCCCTCACTTCTTCGGGAGTTTTTAACCAGCTTGAAGTTTTCGAATCGAAGTTTTCAAGCTCCTGTAATTTGAGATATTCTTCTTCAGATAAAATTTCGATGCTCATTTCGCGGGCCATATCAATTGCACTGTTATCTGGCCTGTGTTCTTTCCTTGACTCCAGGCCGTCGCGATCATAGCATAGACTTCTCCGCCCTTTGGGAGTCTCTGATGAACAATCATAAAAAATATACTCGTCAGTTTTTTTCTCGTAACCCACTACATCAGGTTCACCGCCCGTTTCTTCCATTTCATTCAGCGACCACAGCTTTGAATTATTGGCCTCTAGTTTTTCCTGCACTTTCTTCCACTGCAGGCCTTTGTGGCGGCCCATGTTTTTTTCGAAACGTTTTTCTAATGTGCTGATCAGTTCGTCACGCTGCTTTGGTGACAGCTCTTTTTTTGATTGCTTTGCCATGTCATTTCAATCTTTGATAATAATTTTTTTTGCTGCGATTAACTGGTTGCCTTCGATCAAACGGACAAAATACAATCCTTCAGAAAGATTATGACGTGAAAGCATAATCGATTGTTCATTGATGTTTTTAATTTGCATTACTGTCTGACCGAAACAATTTTCCACACTGAGAGTCGATTTGTATTTGCCGGTAAGTAGTTCCGATTAATAAATAGGTTGAACTTATTTTTTTTCCATTCATCAATTTGCATATAAAAGGACCTTTAATCTTCTTGAAATTAAATTTATATTTTTTCATATCTAATTATGATTATTATTATTTAACTATTTAATTACTATTACTTTTTGTAAATATTTTTCATTTCTCTCATTCAAAATAATTATAAAATATAATCCACTTTCAGTAATCTCAATTATATCTGCAGTGATTTTTACGAATTTGATTTCGGCACCAAGCATATCAATCACACTTATACTTTTAATTTTGCCTGAATTAAATCGAATTATACCTGAAGATGGATTAGGAGATATTGTCATATTTGACACACTACTTACCTCTGAAATTTCAGTCCAAGATTTTGCATATAAGGAATCAGTAGAAATACATACATCATCGACAAAATAATATCCGCCATTGTTAAATGGAGCATACATGACCGTATCACTATTATCATCATCGAAAAAATTTCCTATGTATAAATATTGATAAGCTGAATCAGCAGTAAAAGAGGTAAAAAACGCGCACCAATTTTGAGTATCCGTTACAAGAGTATCAACTGAAAATGTTGCAAAATTATTTATAGGTGCGGGATTTGACAATGAATCGTAATTTATCGTAGAGAGTAAAATTCCTTGGTTATTTGAAACTATTCTTGTATAATAGTAATCACCAAAACTGGTATTCAAAAAAAAGGACAAGTAGTACTTTACTCCAATTGAAAGAGGAGTTATTAATTGTGTGCCCAAAACTTCTCGATAATCATTGGGGCCATGAGGATTTCCTATTGAAAAAAAACCGCAGTACCCACTCCCCATATGAGCATATTGAAATCCAAATCCGTTCTCTGGAACTGATACTAATGTATCCGAGGAGCACGCATTAAAATAATCAGGAGAGTTTCTATAAGACCTCCAATCTGTCGCTTTATAAACTTCACCTACTGTATTAACGCATGCGTTATAGATCTCAAAACCAGGATTTGGAACTAAATTTTGGCTGTAAACTTTAGTGTAGAAAAAACCAAAGACAGCGAAAAAGATTACGAAAAAGTTTTTCATAACTATTGTTTAGATTGCTGTCGGCTGTAAAGGAGCTTAACATATTTGGTATTTCCTAGTAAAACTTATAATATTTGGTTAAGGAGAAAATTCAATTGTAAGTTGTGTTGTTAGGCACATTCTCAATTGGAAAGAAAAAATTAAAATGACTATAACTTATCGACTGATTAAAATTGAAAAGTAAGGTTTGAGACTACTGACTGCAAATTGCCAACTTCTAACTTCCTCACTACCCATCCAACTCCTTCAATATTTTATTCACATCTTCTTCTGTTGTCGTCAGCTTTGATTTGCAGATCTTGATTAGAAACGATGCCCTCTTGACTTTTTCAGAAAGTTCATCCACTGAAATTTCTCCCTGCTCGATTTCTGTTACGATGGTTTGCAATTCCTCAAACGCATCAGTATAACTAAGTTGTTCATTCATTGCTCCGATGGTTTAGAAATTGAATTTACAGTGCTTACTACATTTCCTTCATAAAGCAAGGTGCGAAGTTCATCGCCTTTTTTCAGCTCATTGAAGTTAGTGACGGCCTTGCCATTCAACAGCGAAATACTGTAACCACGTTTCATCACATTTTTGGGATTCATATTGCTGATATTTTTTTCAATGCCTGTAAGTTCTGATTTTTTCTCTTTGATAATAATCTTGTTCCCGTTGTTTATACGAGGAATATAATTTTGAACCAAAAGATTGAGCTGCTTCAGATGAGATAAAGTATCCTTCCTGATATTTTGCGCGGATTGCAAAATCGTTTTCTTCGCAGATGTAAAGATAAACTGCGAATGCCTGATTACCGACTGCGAATTTTCTCTGACTGCATTGTTATTTTTCAAAAGCATGTTGGTTGTTACGGAGCGGAAGAGTTTTACTTCAGCATCGAATTTCGATTTCGCATCAGCAACAGATCTTCTTGCCTGCTCTTTGATACTGACCTCAGCTTCCTGCACCGGCACAGAAAAATTGTGAAACCTCTGGATAAAAAATTCTGCAAGTTTGGTAGGCGTAATAGCACTTTGATTTGCTACCATGTCAACAACCGTCATATTCGTAACGTGGCCAATTCCAGTAACAACAGGCAAAGGATAATTTGCAATCTTCTTTGACAACTCATAATTATTATAACATGCGAAAGTTAGTTCACCTCCTCCTCCCCTGATGATTGCTACAATATCGAAATGATCTTTTACGCGCAGTATCCTGTCCAACTGCATCGGGATTGTAGCAAGCGCCTTATCGCCCTGTAATGATGCGGTAAAGAGCATGTGAAAGAAATTATATCCCCACGATTCCTTTGCTGCATCAAAAACATTTATGAAATCCTGGTAACCCCTGCTGTCCATGTCAGAAATGATTGCGATACGTTTGGGAAGCATGGGGAACTCCAGGGATTTATTCCTGTTAAATATTCCTTCCTGCTGCAATCTTTTGATCGTTTCCTGGCGCTCACGTTCAAAGTCACCGAGTGTGAAAGCCGGATCAATGTCTAAGATCCGCAGCTTCAATCCATAGTCGGGTGTGTACTCGACTTTAGCCAGGAATAAAATCTTTATTCCGTCTTTAAGCTCATCATTAAGGACCGTTTTAAAATTCTTGTTAATGTTCAGGTAATCGGTCTTCCAGATAAAGGCATCCAGCCTTGCAATAATTTTCCCGTCTTTCTTTTCAACAAGTTCCGGAAAGCAATGACCCGACTGCGCATAAAATCCCAGCTTGTTCATTTCAGCTTTTATCCAATAGGCCTCAGGAAACTTACGGGCAATCGTAGCTTGAATGCCTTGAGAAACTTCAAGAAGGGTATATATTTTTCGGTCTTCGATTATTTCAGGCATGATCTAAAATTGTAGCGAAGATAAAACTGTCGGATGAATCATCAGACTACACTCTTGATTATGTCGGGTGGAATCACCCGACTACACTCTTGATGGTGGAATCACCCGACTCCACTTGTAAAGATAAAATTGTCCCGTGAAACACAGACTTCACTCCTGATTTTGTCGGGTGGAATCACCCGACTACACTACGAGTAAATCACCGACTACACTTCGGACACTTTGGATACTTAGCTCTTACCGGATAATTTTACAGCCGTTTCAGTAATTAAAGAATCCAAGGTAATTCCTCTTTGATGACTTTCCTTTGTAAGCCGATAAAGCATTTCTTTATCGTTCCTTATTTTCTTCTTATTTGTATTGATCTGGTACTTTTCCTTTCTGTCGAGGTCATACTTTACAGGATCACTGAATAACAGAAAAGCATCATCAATAAATCCGTTTCCAAGATTCTCCAAATTATTTTCATTGCATAAGATAAGGACAGCTTTGGTCTTCATGATTTCCGTCTTCAGATCAAGCTCCCATATTTCAGGATTGTCAGGGCTTTCAGGAATGATGCTGTTGTAATAATACCATTGCTGGGAATTGTTAAATGCATTTTGCATTGCACCGAGATAAAAGAATCCCCTGAAGTAACTGTCGCCAATGCCAAGAATTTTTTGCGGTGCTACCCCTTCGCCTTGTTCATATCCGATCTGCTGAGGGTATGCAAGCGGATAACCTTTTGGTATATCAATCGACATCTTCCTGAAAATATCACCATCCCTTACCAAAGCCGTATCCATCAGCCTGATGTCACCGAACTTCAGGTCGGGCAGATTGACATTCATCAAATTCTGCAATCGTTTTATTGTCGTATCGATAGCAACGCATTCTGCAAAGTAACTCCAGTGAGAACCGTATTGAGGAAAGAGCGGATATGAAGTACTTTTTTTCAACGATAAAAAGTATTTAATAAAATCAATGTGATTCACATTTTGCTTTTGACATTCCTCAATGTAGACCTTGCTGTTTGTAGTTTTCATTTCTGTCTTCAAAGCATCATCAGGCAGAAATTCCGGGTAAATAGTTGCTTTGCCGGGAGCAAAAAGAATAAGCAGCTCTATGCCGTATTCTTTAAGTTTTGTTTGCACGTACTGCGCCTTTCGAACTTCTTCCTTAATAGCAGCATCTCCTTTGAAATCGTCTCCGAAATAGGAGCTGGTCATTCTTTCTCCAAAAACATAATTCTCCTTACCTGAGAAACAATCATCGAGGTTTACCTTACCTAACAGCGAATATTCTTTTTCGTCTCGATATTTTTTCAGTCCGACAAAAAACGGTTTGCCCAGCATTTCCTTCTCATAGTTTTCCTGGAAATATCCGCTTAGCCAATCTGCGACAGAAGCTTTGCTCTTCTTTTCCTTTTTCTTTGGACCATCAGTTCCCATTTGTTTGATAAACAATACAGCCAAAAAAATTAAGGCTCCATACCACAGTGCCTTATATAAAACATTGTCTTGCGGATTTTTTGCCGCCACCGGTGCTTTTTTAGTTTGAACCGGAACGACAGGCTTTTTAGGTTTTTGGGCTTTACTCATTTTATTAAAATTTAAAATAGATGAATGGATTAAATTGTCCGCCGCTTATGGATATGAGGCTGAGAAAAAAAGCTGCTACACCTCCTACAGCAAAAACAAAAGTCATCGCTTTGGAAAGATTGCCTTCAAAAAGTTGTTCCTGGAATTTTCTTATTTTACTGTTTAGCGTACAAAACGAAAAGAACAGTCCGACTGCGAGAATGAAATAGAAGTCAGCCTGGTCGACGAACAGATACCGGACATTAAAATCAAATGCAAACATTGTCTGTACATAACTGAATGCATCACCAATATTTTCCAGGCGGAAAAACACCCAGCCGACTACGACTACGATAAATGTATATATCCAACCCAGCCAGGAAACAATACCCGTTTGATTTTTTTTTCTGACAAGCAACCGTTCCATCACCAGGAAAAATCCATAGTAGACACCCCAGAAAATAAAATTCCATCCGGCTCCATGCCATAATCCAGAGAGTACAAAGACAATAAATAAATTCAACAGCACATGGAACTGGCCAACCCTGTTACCACCCAAAGGGATATAGAGATAATTTTTCATCCACTTGCCTAACGTGATATGCCAGCGTTTCCAAAACTCGGTAACACTTTTTGAGGTGTATGGATTATTAAAATTCTCCGGAATCTTGAATCCTAATATTTGGGAAATACCAATTGCCATATCTGAATATCCTGAAAAGTCAAAATAAATCTGCATCGTATAGGCAATTGCTCCGATCCAGGAGAGGGTGGTATTTAGATGACTTTCATCAAGCGCAAAGATTGCATCTGCTTCCCTGCTCATGACGTTTGCGATCAGTACCTTTTTAGCCAATCCGATACAGAAGCGGATAAACCCGTTGACGCGATTCCTGAAGCCGTCATTGTAGATGTGTGTTTGGAGCTGGTCTGCGATTTCATGATACCTGACAATAGGACCTGCAATGAGCTTTGGAAAAAAAATAATGTACATCTGGTACTCCCAAAACTTCTTTAAGGGTTTGTGCACCCTCCTGTAAACATCGACTGAATAAGTTATACTTTCAAATGTGTAAAAAGAAATTCCGATGGGTAAAATAATTTTATTGAAAGTCATGAATGCAGAATCCGTAGTTCCGAAAACTGCATTTACATTGTCGATGAAAAAATTAACATATTTGAAATAGCAGAGAAGTCCGAGATTCATTATGATCGGAAGGGCAAGCCAAAGTTTTCTTTTGACCGGATCCTCATACGAATCCATTTTCCTCACGAGAATAAAATCTATGATGGTCGTAAAAAAAAGTATGAAGACGAACCGTGGTTCTCCCCAGGCATAAAACAGGAAACTTGCTGCCAGGAGATAAACATGTTTAACGTTCAGCTTTTTCGGAAGCAGGAAATACCCGATTAAAAACAGGGGTAAAAAAATAGTCAGGAATAATGTGCTGCTGAAGATCATAGAGAGTGGTTGTACATTTTACATTGTACATTATACATTCTTAAAAATAACCTTTTTTCTTCCTGTCTTCCATTGCAGTTTCTGACCGCTTATCGTCCTGGCGGCTTCCGCGTTCGGTGATTCGAGAAGCGGATACTTCAGCAATGATATCTTCAATCGATGCCGCCGGAGAAACGACTGCACCTGTGCATGTCATGTCTCCCACAGTCCTGAAACGTACACGCATCATCTCAGTCTTTTCTTCCGGTTTCATCATCATGAAATCAGAGGACGCATAAACGACACCGTCACGAACAAAACATTTCCTGTCGTGCGAAAAATAAATGGAAGGAATTTCAATTTTCTCCAACGCAATATACTGCCATACGTCCATCTCCGTCCAGTTGCTCAATGGAAAAATCCTGAAGTGTTCACCATGGTGCTTCTTCCCGTTGAACAGGTTCCACAATTCCGGCCGCTGGTTTTTTGGATCCCATTGTCCGAACTCATCCCGGTGTGAAAAGAACCTTTCCTTGGCGCGCGCTTTTTCTTCATCACGCCTTGCCCCACCCATTGCAGCGTCGAATTTGAATTCTTCCATCGCATCCAGTAAGGTGACAGTCTGCAGTACATTCCTGCTGGCATTAAATCCTTTTTCTTCCTTCACGCGACCACTGTTGATTGTGTCCTGTACACTTCTTACAATAAGCTGCACGCCTATTTGCTTTATCCACCAATCGCGATAAGTTATGGTCTCCTGGAAATTATGTTCTGTGTCAATGTGCATTAACGGAAAAGGAATGCTTGCCGGGGAAAATGCTTTCCTTGCCAGGTACGATAACACGATGGAATCCTTGCCCCCGCTGAAAAGCAACACAGGCTTTTCAAACTGCGCCGCTACTTCCCGGATGATGTAAATGCTTTCACTCTCCAGCTCTTTTAAATGAGTGAGGTTGTAACTGTGCATGCCTAATCCAATTCTATTTTCGGTTTGATGAGCCTTACAATTTTTTCTGCCGCTTGCTCCGGGGTCATCTCATCGCTGCGGATTTCAATCTCCGGCTTGTCAGGGATTTCAAAAGGAGAATCCACTCCCGTGAAATTGCTGATCTCGCCTGCCCTTGCTTTTTTATACAATCCTTTCGGATCACGCTGCTCGCAGATTTCCTGCGGACAGTTCACAAACACTTCGATGAATTCGTCCTTGTCAACAAGTTCGCGCACCATTTTTCTGTCAGCCTTAAATGGCGATATGAATGCTGCGAGAACCACGACCCCCGCGTCCACAAAAAGTTTCGCGACTTCGCCTATCCGCCTGATGTTCTCAGTGCGGTCTTCATTGCTGAAACCAAGATTTTTATTCAGGCCTGTTCTGATATTATCTCCATCCAGAAGATACGTCAGAAACCCCCGCTCATTGAGCACCTCTTCTACTTTTCCGGCAATCGTACTTTTTCCTGATCCGCTTAGGCCTGTGAACCAGATGATCTTTGATTTCTGTGCAAGAAGTTCCCGCCTGTCGGTTTTTGTGATAGTGTGTCCATGCGGGACGATGTTATCTTTTGCTGTCATTTTGGAAATGGGCGCAAATATAGGAAGCAGGAAACAAGACGCAAGAGTCAAGAAAACAGGTAGACTAAATGAAACGGGAATAAAAATTCAACATATTTTCTTCTTGATTCCTGGCTCCTGATTTCCGCTGTCAGGTTCCTATCGGATGCCACGTCGTTTTAATTTCCTGAAGGTCCATGATAAAATACGGTCCCTGCCTTGTCGTTTTCATCCAGTCACATTTTCTATAATCGTGGACACGTTTTACATTCAGTGCAGCATTGGTCTGGATGGTTTTTGCCTGCTCATCATTTCCCCCACTGAAAACAATTGCATTCACATCCATGTGCGAAGAGAAATGTGTGTGAAGTTCCTTTGCTTCGCCGGTCAGAATATTTATTACGCCGGAAGGCACATCGCTTGTCTGCAATACCTCTGCAAAAGAAATTGCGCAAAGCGGTTTTGATTCTGAGGCCAGCACCACCACCGTATTTCCTCCCACGATTGCAGGAGCGATGATTGAAACAAGGCCGATCAATCCATTGCTCTCTGCAG
>Ga0193738_1000897_pt1 | contig 12998 bp, 23 predicted proteins | sample L2a1metaG_FD_144927 | JGI IMG/M metagenome (GOLD analysis project Ga0193738, IMG submission 144927) | Soil microbial communities from a riparian zone of the East river system, Colorado, United States - L2a1 | ecosystem: Environmental > Terrestrial > Soil > Riparian zone | place: USA: East River...
TGATAAGGTAGTTGCAGCATTCCCACGTCGGTCAAATATATGCCGTTGAACAGCGGCTTGTGCAGAGTCATCACGTACATATGCAGTCCACCGGACATCGCCCTTGATAGTCATATTCGGAGTATCAGGGCTAGTTACCGGATTGTCGAAAATGCCATCGTTTACTAGATAGCTGTCCTCCGTTGCAAGCACGTTGATGAGTAGGCGTGAGCGTTGCTCGTTCTTACTCGCAATCTGATATGACTGGCCGGCAGGCAGCGCAATAGTCCGCATTCGAACTTGACTGCTAGCCGGACTCACCCGAGCCACTTCTTTAGCAGCTAACCCAAGCACCCGAGCTAGCTGTCTGACAGCTTCATTTGCATGATGCTGTTGGTCCGCCATCTGTAGCACTTCCCCTTCACGGGACTGTTCAACAGATGTCGTACCAGTGATCGTATCTACGAGCCCTTGTGACTTAGGGTCGTAGTGATGTTCGTCATAGGGGTCATCCATGATGACCGCATCAGGTGTAGTAGTTTCATACACCTTACGTCGATTTAGGAAACCCATTCTTCCACCACTCCGACCCGACAAAGAGTCGTGGAAGCCACCCACAAATTTTCGATCGTATGCAATTCGATCAACGGCGTCGCATAGTCCACATCTCTACCAGCCAACCGAGCCACAAACCCGTTGAACGGGAACAGCCCGTTAGCAGGGTTAAAGTTGGCTTGACTGATATTTGGGTCAGCACTGATCACAATAAACCCAACATCAGAGGTACCAGTAGGCAAAGGGGACAGCAGCAGTCGGGACCGTTCCACATTCTTGGAACACAACTGTACCGGAGTGAACGTGTCAGTAATCGGGATAGTGAACATACGAACCTGAGACGATGCCTGAATCACACGAGCAACATGCTTACCCGACAGATTCAACACTAGGGCAAGCTGCTTAACAGCTTCGCTCATGTATCGCTGTTCGTACTCCATTTGGAGTACTTCCCCCTCACGGGACTGCTCAACAGATGTAGTACCAGTGATGGTGTCTACGAGCCCTTGTGACTTAGGGTCGTAGTGATGTTCGTCATATGGGTCATCCATGATGACCGCATCAGGAGTCGTAGTTTCGTGTACTTTACGTCGATCCATAATTAACCTACTTTGGTAGAGGGATGGGTAAATCCTTGATGTCATCCTTGAACAGCAGAAACGCTGAGAACACTACAAGGATTACCGCGGCCACCCCTAGCCCTATACGAGTCCAAAAGCTACCGTCAAAGATGTAACCTCCGATGGTAGCGAAGAATTCTCCTACTGCCTTTAGCGGATCGATAGCAGCACCAGCCGCATCGATAATAGCACCAGCCGGATTCAGCGCAGCATCCAACGGACCTAACCCTGGCGTGAGAGCACCTTTAGCCAGCTGTTCACGCAACTGTACGAGCACTGGATTATCCTTTAATCCTGGATCCATAGTGGTGATAGCAGCATAAGCCTCATCCCACCGTTGAATACCGTTATCGGTACCGGCCCACAAAATGGAGCCATAGTCGTTGGGATTGCCAGCCTGTTTACGCTGTGCGCTGTTGATCCATGGATCCCATAGCTTGATAGAATCTTGTATCGAAAAACCGTTCGTAGTCTGATAGGCTTTTTCGGTAGATTGTACAGGATCAAAGGCTACGCTATCGGGAGTGTTGGTTATACCATTCCACATCCACCAACCTTTAGACTTGTAACCGTTACTGTCATCACCCCAAATACCGGAGTTACCGCCGGATTCACGCATGATGGTAGCAACAGCCCACATGCGACCCATAAAGTTGTCTTGGGTCCCATGCTTCGTCTGTACACCCTTAACGATAGCAGCAATTTCTACCGGAGTGTATTTGCGGTTGGTACTGATGTAGCCGGTAGCCATTAGCTAAAGAACATAGCCAGCATCGGGTTAGACTTCACCTGTTCGATGACAGGCACAACCTGATCAGTAGCCTTCTCAACCATGAGTCGGATAGCCCGCATGTCTTGAAAGATAGAGATAAGGATTTCCCTATCAGACATCACAGTGACATCACCTACCAGCGTACCATATGGCTGGACTTCTCTAGTGGGATCACCACTACCGGTGTCGGGTGATTCGATAAGTTCCATTGTTAGCCCTTTCTAGACTACATCGCCATTGTGTACCATGTGGTGCCATCCACTGACGATCACGAATGCACCACCTAACATGATGATAGGTAACAGCGAACGAGTCGCATACGTCGCAGCACCTACCACCAGTAACACAGTGAACCCAACCATAACGTCAGCATCAAACAGTCGTTGCTTAGCGTCGCCAGGTTCCGTAGATCGCAGTTCTTGCAAATCGGGAGCAGTAGCTTCGTACACGCTCACGATTTGCAACATGCCAAACGCTAGTACACCTACGATAAAGGTAGTTTCACGGTTGATAGTTAGATCGCTCATGGTCTACCAGTACTGAGGATGTGGGATGCCACGCAGGTCAGAGATATAGTCGAACAAGCCCCATGTAAAGTTATTGAGACCGCCGCCGCCTGCCTGCGGATCACGAACACCATGGTTCATAAACCTAAGCACGTTGTCAACAGCCTGGTCAGTAGCTTGATCGTACACACCAGTAACGCCAACACCAGCGCCAGTCTGAGCATTCAACCAACGTTGCAATGCAGCAATATCCGCACCAGTCTGACCTAGAGCGAAATGCTCACTACGTCCAACAGATACCGGCGATGGAGCCGGGGCAGGAGCCGGGGCAGGAGCCGGGGCAGGTGTAGGCGCTGGAGCAGGAGCAGGAGCAGGCACATTAGGCTCAGGGTTAGGAATAATCGCACCTTCCGGCGGCGGACCTAGGAACCTGAGAGCTTCATTCAAGATAGCTTGCTCCGTAGCGTCAAGATATCCGCTACCGTACACGTACTTAGTGAGTGCAGAAGTAGCCTTGATGGGATCGGTACCGGTAGCGATTGCATGGTTAATGGCACGCTTCAACCATTCAACGTTAGAGTCGATCGAGTCATCGGGAATTGTGCCGTTTGATGATCCACCAGCACCACTACTTGGTGTAACGCCAAGATTCCCGTACGGATCATACTGTGTAAACTCATCTTCCGGGTAGCCGCTATTAACCATAGTGTCACCCTTGTTACGCCGTACATACGCAATAACGATGAACACTGCGGCTGCCATACCGACCCAAGCAACAGCGGGAAGCGGCCCTACTTTCTGTGTTAGAGCCTTTTTGATATCCACTTACACCCCTTGAATCAGGTCGGCCTGAGATTCCTCGTTGGGGAAATACTGGTTAACGGACTGAGCATACGCCAAACCCAACAGCGTATTATGATCCGAGGTACCAACAGGTCCTTGTGCCGATGGGTTACGACCACGACGAATAATCGCCTGGCGTCCATCCAACGAGAAGTTTTCGACCGCATCAGACGACACAACACCAAGCGAATACGTAGAATCGTTTTCCCCCATCTGACCTTCTACCGTCCAGTCGATATCATCATGCACATCCCGATCATCAGGCATAAGCAGAGTACCAACAGGATGTGAAGCTGCCATAGGACGGTACGTTTCAGGGGTAATAGGATACTCAGGGCTATAGTCGAGAGCCATGGTTCCAGCAGCCAATCCGTCATACACATACTGGACAGTGGTGTTTGTGACTTGATTGGAAGTGGTGTCGAATTGGTCGGGATCTTCAACAGCTACCGACTCCCCTACTTCACCACCGTACATCTTAGACGTAGGCGCCCGACGCCTAGCACGATATGAACGACTCATGAGTTACCGTCCCGTAGCTGCCCGCAGCGAACCGCTAAAGCCTTCAAACGTAGAACCGATAACCTGTGGCGTCTGCCGACCAGGCAGCACCAAAGTAGTGATCGCAGCTACGATCACAATAGAGATGAAGATATTTGCGATCTTATCGATCATGTCAGGACCTTCCCATAGCAGCAGTGAGCGAGTCAGCCAGACCCTTGAAAAAGGCCGTGATGACTTGCGGGGTTTGACGACCAGGAAGCACCAGAGTAGTAGCTAGAGCTACAACGATAATGCTTGTAACGATGGCGACGAATGCTCCCGCACCACCACCGGAATTAACAGAAGTAGCCATAGTTCCTACTTAGCTTGTGAGACGACTTGCGTTCCCGAACAGGATAGACCCATTCAGGATCAGAGCAGACACCAACAGCAGGATTGCAAAACCCTTAGCGATGTCTGGCGATACCAAATTCAACAGCAGTAGCAGCGATCCTGCAATGAAGATACCAAGTAATGGTTTCATCGTGAGAGGCTTTTTCTGACTGATAGTTGTGATGTACGTTGTCAAACCTGTACCAACTAAACAAGACAAGATAACGCCATCTGCGGAACCGCTCATGCTGGTACTCCATATGAGAAGTGCATAGGCCCTGAACGGCCCACGTTAAAGTAACCGTGCTTGTGCATGATATTCGTAAACCGTGGATCACTTACGTTGATTTTGTTGGCATCCACATCGATAGCTAACCCGACTTCGTGGGCTGATGTGCCAGCTTCGGCGAATCTGCCAGGATCCTTAGCGTTTCCAGAAGCCTGCGCAGCAGATGATCGTAGAGTACCGGTAGCCCAAATAGGAGAACCGAATTCTACCGATGCTAACACTAAGGCTTTAGCAGCTTCATAATCCATCATCATGTTTGGTTGCCAGGGAAGTGGGACAAGCGTAGGACTCATTTGTCTTGCTTGAATCTTCTGTGCCCTAGGACTTACGACCAAACCTGATGACCGGACATCCGTACCGTACCCGGTAGGGTCAGGTGCCGAATTGAAGTCCGCTCCGCTGTTAGTGAGCACACCTAAGCCTACGCCTGTCGATTGTGGGCTCAGATTTACACCACTAACAGCGGAACGAATACGTGCCAGGAAGATGCTATCAGGGGTAGTAGTTTCGCCCGTCAGTACATTACTGACAATATCGATTGGACTTTGATTCTTGTATGCAGCATAGATTCCGATGAGTCCTGCTGTACCAAGCGTCCAGCCAACGAACGCACTACCCTTAGCCATGATGTCTATTTACTTGATGATGAAGAAATAGACGACAGCAGCGATGACAAGCCAAATCCAATTGGCCTTAAGCGTTGCAACCATTTGTCAGTGTCCTTTCACATCCTGGCCGAGCGGAACACAGCGCCACCCAGCACCCACAAACCAATCAGGGCAAGCACAATCCAGATGAACTGAGCCGGGTCAGTCGGGAGCTTGTCCCGAACATGGCGGATAGGGGCGCCTAGATGAGATTCGACATCCTCACCATTCATAGGCCCGCCCCACGAGTCAGCATCGCCATAACCAACCTGGCCACGCTGTCCAATTCCCCACGACATTAGTTACCTCCGAGCCGGTTCTCTACCTGACTAATAGTTACCCGCTTCCACTCACCGGGGATAGCACCACCAACAGGCATATCCTCCTCAGCAACAGGAACCCAGCGGTTACCCTTTACGGCCCGAGATTCGGGATCGTAGTAGGTTTCACTGCGAGCATAGATGACCGTACCCTCAGCATCCGCCACAGCTTCACGCAACGACTCATGAATTTCACCAGCATAGACCGTTCCATCTTCGCCAGTGACATAGTCGTCAAACTTGCGCTTAGCCTTAGTAGTATCCTTTTCCTTTTCGTCTGGCTGCGTAGCAGTCATGATTACACCTTTCCTAGACGATGTTCAGTGCGTAGAGAGCAGCGGCCGACACCGGCTTGATCTCATTGGACAGCACAAACAGGTTGTTAGCAGTAGCACCGAACTGGCTACCTTCCAACTGCAACAGCGTGGAATCAAGCGTAACCAAATACTGGTCACGGGGCGAGTCCACCTGCACATTGCCATGCTGTTGGATGAAGTCTGTTAGACTGTACACACCGGTATCCAACGCTCCAGCAACGTCCTTAGCACCGGCAGCAGTTCCGTAGTTATAAGCCTGCTTCATCTGGCTAAGCCAGAAAGTGAGCGGCTTATAGAAAAGCTGGTCGTTGTTAAGTCGGAAATAGTTGGTAGGCGACCACTGTGCATCCGTTCGAATGTTTGGGGACGCCGTATCGTACAGAGTAAAGACCATCCATCGGATAACGTTACCAACGTTAACCAACTGCATGACCTTGTTACCGCCGCCGATGTTAGCAAGTGTCTGGAAGCGGAACAATGACACAGAGCCAACACCATCAGGCGTAGTCTGCTGCGGATATCCGTCGCCATTGGCAGCGTTCGGCTGGCTCCAATAGTTCATGACGATCGTCAGCGTGACAGTTACAGCACCGTTAGGAGCGGTACCGCCGGCCCACACTTGTGCGATAGACGCAAAGTTGATGAGCACCTGATATGCCTTGTTAGCTGCCAGGTTAGGCAGTGAACAGAAGGCGTCCCGAGGATCAACCTCGAACGGGATACGGAGCAGGAACGCTCCGGTCCCCGCCGTAGCACCAGCGCCAGTGGTAGTAGCGACAAACACCTGATCCGCACGAGGATCACAGTTCGGCGGCGGATAGATACCCCCGTACTTGTTGATCAAGTACAACTGATAGCCATTGATCGGAACGTAGATGGTGTCACCAGCAGCGTTCGTCACCTGAATGTTGTTCAGGACATTCCAAGGAAGATCGCCAACCGCAGGGTTAGCAACAGTCGCAGAGTTACCCGACGAAGCAATCTGGACATAGACTTCCAAGTCCCGAATGAATCCGGCAGCAGGAAGCTCGATTGGCTCAACAGCCGTAGTAGAACCTGCGGACAGAGTAAAAGTCTTGGTGTAAGCCTGAATTGACTTACGCCGAGCAGCACGGGTAAACGGAATAGGCGCCGGAGCCGCCTTACCATTTCCCGCATCACTTGGCTGAGGATTGCGATTCTGCACGGTGGGTGCAGCAGCACGAGAAGCCATTTAGCTTGCCTTTCTTAGCAGAGGAATTCTGAAAGGGCATCGGCGAACCGGTTACCCTCGAAACGTCGACACAGGACATTGAGTGCTCCGAAGCCAACGACGACATAGAGCATTACAATAAGTCCGTTGATTGCGCTGATATGGATATGTGGTTCCATACCTTTACCTTTCAACTTCGGAACGTACAACGGTCCCTTTACGTGTATTCACGTAGAGAAACTCATGCTTACTAAGCGTAAGCATATTGGATTCGATTTCTCGTTTGTCGATACCTCCGATATCACTGAGTCGGGCAAAATCTGCTCTCGTGGTATTCTTCCACATGAAGATATGTGTAGAACCTGAGAGAGTCACCAGGGGAACCCAAGCGGGACGCTGGCACCCATTGATGATCGATAGCCCACTAGACCTACCCTGATGCTGGAACATCTCGTTTTCAGGCTGTAGACCTAACGTTTTACACATGTAGTGCTGTTCATCGAACACTACACACCAGTTACGCTCTAGGAAGATGGAGTCCAGAGCGTGCTTAAAGACTTCACGCTGTTTAGCCTTTGTCTCTCGAATACTCTTGCCAGGCTTAGGCCACAACAGGATTCGAGATTGATGGATTTTTGGCGGCCATGCTTCCAACCGATGATATCCCGCAAACGGCTTTTGCATCGTCGTATCGAACACTTTAGTCACCAAGACAACCACATAATCACGTCGGGGGACAATCTGACTGATTAGTGTGGTTTTGCCTACACCGGTCGGCCCGATGACGGCTACATGTTCACCTTGATCCCATCCCTTGTTGAATTCAGGGATCAATTTAGCCCACGTGGTGAACGGATACGTTTGAGTCATGGTCAGCTAGGAGCGTCATTCGGGAACGCATGTCCGAAGCCATTCGCACAGTAAGCTGCAATCTTAATATCCCCATCGGGAGGACTTACGTGGTTGACATTGAGCCCTCTAGTGTTACTCCAGACTGTATCTCCATGACAGAAATATGTGATGAAGATGAGCGGTCGCCCCACGTCAATCTGGAATTGTTTACTGTATGTCGCTACGTAACTGGTAGGGCTTGCTAGATCCCCGGATGCAGGCCCATAGTGACATCCAAATAGTGTAAGTGCAACAGCAGCGATGAGTTTACGCATTACCGACCTGACCTTCCTTAGGTGCCATACGTTGCATCAGACCGGTAGGGATCTTCTCGTGGTGGATCAGGATAGGAACCGCAACCATCAGGTGAGCTACGATCACTGCTCCCCAACCTGTACCGGTCACCATCTTTTCGAGGAACTTGCGAACTTTAGGGTCAGACTCTGCAAGCGTGATCCAGGACTTAGCCAACTTGTCCGAGCTATTAGCGATCGCCATAGCGTCGAACTGATCAAAGATACCGATACCGAACGCTGCGGTACGGTACATATCAGCGATAGCGTTTTCCAGTTGTGCAGCGTTCTTGAAGGAACGTGTACCGCCGGAACCTTTGCTAGCTCCACCCTTACGATGTTCATCACATCGCTTAGGATGTCGACCCCTACCAGAATACTCTAGAGCAGTACCGCAGACTTCGCACCTAAACGGCGTATCATCGCTCGACCATTCACCATCGGGAATATCACCGTTGTGTTCCACGACGTTGAAGGATTCCATAGACTCAGTCATGACCACCACCTATGACGCTTAGACTTAGGCGGTTCGTCCTTAGCCGGTTCACTATCGGACTCCGATGCTGGTTCGGGCTCAGGCTCCGGTTCAGGCTCCGGCTCAGTAGCAATAGCGACGGCCACGTCAGCAGATTCTTGTGCAATTTCTGCCGTAATTTCGGCGGTAACTGCAACTGCTTCAACAGCATCCATACGAGCTTCAAGCTGTACCAGCCGCTCAACGATAGCGATTTCGGTAGCAACTACAACAGCTTCAACAGCATCCCCACCACTATCGTCGCCCGTATCCACTACAACTACGTCAGGAGCATCATCGGACGGTTCCGACTCACCTTCTACTACGACAACAGCATCGCTCATGATTTCCTCCGTTCCTCATCAGCAGCTACTATATGGCGATCTTCCTTAGGCGTTCGTTGGTCAGCTGGGATATCTCTAATCCGTCTAGCTTCGTCGGCGGCACCAAGTTCACCAATAGTTGATTCGTTCATGGTCTTAACTTCATGCTTAACAGCCTTGACCTGACGGATGTTGAAGATAGCTACCGCTAGCGTCCCTAGGACACCAATACTGGTGATCAATTCTGTTACGGTCATTCACTAGGCTCTGAATTCTCGTGGGGTTTATACACTCGGGAAGAGCCGATGATGGGCAGGTTAGGATCACCCTTGCTAGCGCCTACGCCGTTGCCTACGAGATAGCCGATAATTAGTCCGAACGGACCTGCGGCGTCGTTCCACTCTAGCTGATTTAGCGCAATTAGGATGAAGATACCGATAACCACTAACCCTAAGATGACAGCCTTAGGCTGGTTAACCATAGTCAGTTTGTTTCCCTCTAGTTGTGCGTCTGTATGGTCCTCGCCCGGCATCGCCCAAGTGTACCACTTGACCAGGGCTCCGGGAGGGTGTACGGTGGCTCAGCCGCCCATCCGGGCGGCGACTTGGTAACGACTTGGTAATATAAAGAAAGGCTAGGGCTAAATGGCTGCTAGTGATACTCCGGCTGTTATCGGGTTTGATCAGGACATCGATAAGATGACCTTTGACGACCTGCAACAGTACTTTGACAGTGGTGCTGTTACCCATATTCAGGAGCTTGACGACGTTGTAGTCGTTGAGAAGGATACGCTCGTGGATAAGGAGATGGTGATTACCTCATGGCGTCTGCGTACCGATGACGAGAGTAACGGTTTCGGTCCGTACGTCGTTGTGAAGTGCGCACTGCGTGATGGTTCACACGTCGTGTTCGCAGATGGGTCTACCGGTATCAAGGAACAGCTTATTGCGTTTGATACCCATAATCCCATCTACCTCCCTAAGGGTTTGCGTGTCTCCACGTACATGTGGACAGACCCAGCAGATGGTAAGGAGAAGCCTGCAAAGACTTTCTACCTGAATAACGCTGCGTAAGTATCGTCCAGTCCTTACGCAGTTAGAACCCCGTACCGTGCGTCAACACGGTACGGGGTTTCGCTCTATCTAGGTGGAAGTATGGCACGTACAAAGGAACAAAACCGACGGTACTACGAGAACCGGGTACGTAGGGCTCGTGCAGAAGGGTTCAAGGGCTATGGACAAAAACGCCGAATACTGGCACAAGCTAAGAGCTTTGAAGGTACGAGGCAAGCGGAAATTGATCACCTTAGGGCTCAGTTTCCTGATGCGGTTGACTACAACGAGAATTGGGAAGAAAATTTTCCCGACCGTGCTCGTGCTCTGGTTTACTTGGAAGAAAGAGGGGTTGATGTCAGCGATCTTCAAGAGTCGGAAGATTTTTGGGCAGAAGTTAGGCCACTACTGGAAAAGGAATCACCATAATGCGTAAGCGAATCGCAGCACTAGCCCTAGTGGCTATCTGCACTCTGACAGCGTGTAACCCACCCTTGATGACTAATTGGGGATGGTGGAAGGCACGAGACAACGGCGTCCAGCCACGACAACCCATCACCGTTGATATTCGAAATCAATTCTTCGGTGAGAGTTGGGTAGCAGTGCTCGGCGTCGTTAACCAAAAAGCCGGTTTGGATGTGATGGTCCCAGCATCATGGAGAGGCGTGCCTGATAGCCAGGCTGACGTAACCTTCCAGCCATATTCGTCAGGTTGTGCGGCTGCTGGAAATTGTCACCAGCGTCATCACATGTGGGCGCCACAATACCCGTGTAACGTGTTCCAGAGTTGTGCCCCGTTTCCACCTGCTCCAACAGTATCGCAAGCGTTCGTCGGAAAGTGTGTGGTGCATTGGGATACTGATTTCTGGCGTCCTTGGGACCCGGGATGGCAAGCGTTTTATTGGCATTGGCAGGTTGTCTTGCATGAGGTCTGGCATTGCATGGGCTATCCCGATGTGGTACCACCTACTGACTATGTTGGCGTGATGTCCTACTATGCCTTTTGGGATGTAGGGTATCGTTCGGCTAATTGGTTTGGTGCCGATGATCGGGAGATGCTCGTACGTGATGGATACGGTATCTGATGTATGAAGTCGTGGAGAGTCCTGTACAAGAATTACGGGGAGCTTCACAACCATACGGAGTACGGCACTATGCCTATAAGCCTAATCCTTTTGCTAAGCCTTTTGTTGGTTGGGACTCGGAAGGTTACACTGCTGACGATGGTAGCCATCGGCTTATGCTATTTGGCTGTTCGTCTGGTGAAAACATTATCTCGGATGACATTGGTCCGTTTGAGTGTTTCGATCTTCTGCTTAAAGTGGCTGCTACCCGTCCTGCTATCCATGTGATCTTTGCAGGCGGGTACGACGTCATCATGATGCTTCGCAAATTCCCTGAAAAGACAGTGAAGCGGATTATGCAAGGATCGCCTACCTGGGTAAACAACTACCGTATCGAGTACCGCAAATCCAAGTTCTTACGGATCGGACATAAGCAGAAGGGAAGTGTCACACTGTATGATGTGTTCACGTTCTTTGCGTGTTCGTTCGTGCGAGCGTGTAGAGAATACTTAGGGGAAAATGAAGATTTCGATAGAATCGAAGAAGTTAAACAGCTACGTTCAGGTTTCACGTTGGAATCCGTACGTACGCTGGTGGTGCCGTATTGGCAACAGGAGCTTAAGTATCTGGTACAACTTTGCACCATCCTCCGCAAAAGGCTTGTGGATGCGGGTATCCGACCATCGCAATGGCATGGTCCGGGTGCAGTGGCACAAGCAGTTCTTCGCTCCAAAGGTACAAAAGCCTTCATGGCAGACACAGGGACAGAAGTAAAGGAGGCTGCTAGACATGCGTATTTTGGTGGTCGATTCGAGCAATTCCAAGCCGGATATCGACACACAACAACTTATCAGTATGACATCCGATCTGCATACCCTGCGGCTATCACTCGACTGCCTAGCCTGGCGAATGTTGAATGGCGACATCGTAAACAACCTAAAAGGCTTAGTCCTTACGGAGTCTACTACGTGTCTTATCGTTCTCATGAAACCATCGGATTGGACAGACCTGCTCCATACCCTTGGAGAAGTCAAAACGGGAGTATCTACTATCCACATGACCTTAGCGGAGGATGGTATTGGGGAATTGAAGTACTAAACGCGATCCAACATGCACCAGGCAAAACTACAGTGCATGAAGGGTGGGAGCCATCATCGGACGTATTCGACTATCCATTCACGTGGGTACGAGATATGTACGATGATCGAGCAAAGATGAAGGCTGAGGGTAACCCAACTCAGCTAGCACTAAAGCTGGCACTCAACAGCCTGTATGGCAAAATGGCACAATCGAAAGGGGCTAAACAAATTGATGCTGATAAATGGCAAATACCTACTTACCATCAGTTGGAATGGGCAGGCTGGATCACGGCAGCGACTAGAGCAAAGCTGTATGCACTCATGGTACAAGCTGGGAGGGGGCTTATTGCGGTGGAAACCGATGCTGTTTATTCGAGTGTGGAGCTTACATGTGATTGCGGGCCAAATCTCGGCCAGTGGGAACGAGAAGAACTAGATGCGATCCTCTACATTCAATCCGGCGTCTATTTCAAGAAGGATGCTGGTACATGGAAACTCAAATCCCGAGGCTTTGAACCTCGTAACCATACATTCGAAGCCTGGCAAACGGTCATGTCGAAACTTCCTCATGATCCGACGGCAGCGGTTACCTCTAGAAGTAATCGCTTTGGTTCCATTCCAGGACGGGATAATTTTGCCACATGGTACGAATCGGTACGAGAATCTAGAATCCTTGGCACGCACAGTAAGCGCATACATGAAGCCGCTCTGTGTGAAGGTTGTACCGTTGGATATTCACTGGCAGAAGGTATGCATACACTCATCGTTCCAGAGCACCTTATTAATGCTGCAACGGAACCAAGCAAACCTCACCGTTTACCGTGGATTGATGGAATTGCGGCATGGGCTACCACCATGGATGAACT
>Ga0193738_1000898_pt1 | contig 12986 bp, 12 predicted proteins | sample L2a1metaG_FD_144927 | JGI IMG/M metagenome (GOLD analysis project Ga0193738, IMG submission 144927) | Soil microbial communities from a riparian zone of the East river system, Colorado, United States - L2a1 | ecosystem: Environmental > Terrestrial > Soil > Riparian zone | place: USA: East River...
AGTCGGTGATCGATGTCTTGATCGACGCGGTCGATCCGGTGGCCGAGAGCTACGCGAGCTTCCTCGCGGCCGGCCTGGCGTCGGCTGTCAACCGCGAGGTCATCCGGCGCGCGGCGGCGGAGGGCCAGGGCTACGCGATCGCGGCGGGAGAACCGGAGGCAGCGGCCATCCCGCCCGATGTCATCGCAGCACCGACCCGGGCCGAGATCGACAACATCTCCCCATCCACGCCGGCCGTGACCTCGTACTTCGCGCCGGCCGTCCTCGCCCTCATCCTCCAGCACCTGGCGGTCACGCTGGTGGCGATGTCGCTCGTGCGCGAACGCACGAGCGGCCTGATCGAGCTGTTCCGCATCGCCCCGGTCAGCACCGCCGAGGTCCTCGGCGGCAAGACCCTCTCGTTCGGGCTGATCGGTGGCGTGATCGCGGCGATCTCGGTGGCCCTGCTGGTCCTCGGGCTCGGTGTGCCGATGCTCGGGCCGCTCTGGGCCATCGCGCTGGCGATCGGGTTGTTGCTCCTCGCCTCGATCGGCCTCGGACTGCTGATCGCGGTCGTGTCCGACTCCGAGCGGCAGGCCGTGCAGCTGTCCTTGCTCGTCCTGCTCGCCTCGGTCTTCTTCAGCGGCTTCGTCCTGTCGATCTCGGAGTTCTCGGAGCCCGTCCGCGTGATCGCCTTCATGCTGCCCGTGACGCACGGGATCCGGCTCCTCCAGGACCTCATGCTGCGCGGCACCACGAACAACGCCTGGGAATTCCTGGCCCTCGTCGCCATCGCGCTGGTGACGTTGTCGCTCGCCTGGATCCTGTTGCGACGAGGGATGACCCGGGCCTGAGCCGATGACCCGATCGAACCGACGAAAGGAGGTCGACCATGACCGATGACCTGCAGCGCGACAGCGCGCCCGAGGACGCCGACAAGATCGAGCACGGCGTCGATGCGCCGCCCGATCTGGACGGTCCGGCCGAGCCGCCCGAAGAGCCGAATCCCTGGCTGAAGGAGGGTGCCGACGCCCCGGATGCGGCCGACATCGAGGACCCGGACGAGCAGCGCTGACCTCGGCCCGCCAGACCGCGACTCAACGCCCGGACAGGGCTCCCATCCGGTCCTGGCGGTGCGCGGCGAGCACATCGGGCTCAGCGATGCCGTCGTCGGCGGCCGAGGCCCTATCGGCGCCGGGCGCCGCCAGCCGCGCTCGGTAGACCTCCTCGTACCGGTCGGTCATGCGCTCCACCGAGAACCGCTCGAGGACCGATTCGCGGATCTCCCGACGGTCGAGGTCATCGACCCGATCGACCATGAACGCCATCGCCGTCACGTCGTCACCGAAGAAGCCATCGATCCCGTCGCGCAAGACCTCGGGCAGGCCGCCGATGCGCCGCGCGATGACCGGCGTGCCGCAGGCCAGCGACTCGATGGCGACGAGACCGAATGGTTCCGGCCAGGAGCCCGGCATGAGCGAGGCGTGGCTCTGCGCGAACAGCTCGTCACGGTCGGCCTGGTCGAGCTCACCCAGGTACTCGACCGACGAGCCCGCCGCCTCGAGGGCCGGGCGAAAGACATTCTCGAAATAGTCGCGCTCGACCGCCGTCGGGCCGGCCTTGGCCGCGATGCGCAGTGGACGCCCGGCTGCCAGCGCGATGTCGATCGCCTCGACGATGCCCTTCTCGGGCACCACTCGCCCGACGAAGCACAACGCGTCGGTGCGTCGAGTGCCGAACGGGGACTCGGTCAGCCGCAGGCCGTTGTAGACCACCGCGGCCCACGGGACATCGGGGTGGGTGGCGGCCTGGTTCTCGCTGATGGCCACGAGACCGGCGGGTGGGTCACGCAGGAGCGCATCGGCCCAGGGCAGGTCCAGGCGGCCGTGGAACGTCGTGACCACCGGGACCGGGCTCACCCGCGCGAGCAACAGGCTCGCCCACTCGAGGTGGCTGTGGATGATGTCGAACTCGGTCGCACGGGCCAGGATCTCGTGCAGGGTCAGCTGGAAGTACGGCAACGAATCGCCGGCGTAGCCGAGCGGCCGCAGCGCTTCGGGGACGGTCTCGATGTGCCGCCCCGGAACCACGGAATCGCCACTCGCGAACGTGGTGACCTCGTGCCCGCGGCGGTCGAGCTCCGTGACCAGGCCGTGCACGATCCGCTCGGTGCCACCGTACCCCTTGGGTGGGACGCGTTCGAACGGCGGGGCGACCTGGGCGATGCGGAGCGGGCGGGTCATCGGGTGAAGTACCTCGGGAAAAGAGCAGCCGCGAGGCCCCGCCGGTGGCGGGATCTCGCGGCCAGTTTCGCACTCCCGGCCAAAAGCCGGGTCGGATGCTGGGTCAGTAGGGGCGTTCGGCCGGACGAGCCGGGTCGGTCTCCTCGACTTCTTCCTCGGCCTGATCGCCGGCTCCGGCACCGCCGGCCGCGCCGACGGCACCACCGACGACCGCGCCGGGAGGTCCGGCGACCGCGCCACCGATCAGGGCGCCGGCGGCGCCGCCACCCAGGGCGCCGGTACCGGCACCCGCTTCGTCGTCGCCTTCGGCCGCCTCACCGGCGATCGCACCGCCGACGGCGCCGATCGCGCCACCGACGACGGCGCCCGGAGGTCCACCGACGGCCATGCCGACAGCCGCGCCACCGAGCGCACCGGCACCGGCGCCGACGGCCTCGGTGCCACCTTCCTGGTTCTCGGGGGCCGTGCCGGCACCGGCGCCGCGACCCTCGTTCAAGAGATCGTCATCGTGGGTGTGGTCGTGGGTGATCGTCGTGTCGTGGTCCACAGGGGCCTCCTTGATTCGGATGGCCGGCAGGTGCCGGCGTGGGACGTCGCAAGACGTTGGTTCGACGGTAGGGGGCGCCCGCCGGGCAGGACGTCAACCGCGCGTCACGCGGTCTATCAGGCTGCTATCAGCGGATGACGGACCCGGGCTCCCTGAGCAGCGTGGTCCATACTTCCCGACTCCGGGCAACGCGAGGGAGCTCACGGGTGGTACAGGAGACCGCGGGAACGGCAGGACAGGCGGCCGGACGCGCCAAGGGTGTGATCGCCGGCGCGCGTGACGTTCGGTTCGGCTCCGGCAATGCCGTGCTTGCCGGGCTGTTCATCGGCTGGGCCGCCATCGCGACGAAAGCCGCCCTCAACGAATTCGCCGGCGGCGACACCGGCTACATCCTGCTGATGGCGGCGGCCGTCCTGGCCGCCTGGTTCGCTGGGCTCATCGGCGGCATCACGGCCGTCATCGCGACCGTGACCCTCAATGCGGTGGTCTTCCTGGGTGGGGATGCGATCCCATCGACGCGTCTCGAGCTCGTCCGCGAGATCGTCTTCGTGGTCGCCGCGACCGGGACGGTGATGCTCGTGGCCTCGCGCCGCGCCGCCCGCGACCGGTTGGTCGACGCGCTCGACGAGGTCGCCTCGCTGGCCGAGGAGGTGGAATCGCGCGATACGCGCCTCGAGCTCATGCTCGCGGCCTCTGGCACCGGCTTCTGGGAATGGGACGTGGCCACCGGCGCGCTGACCTGGTCCGAGGCGATCTTCCGCCAGCACGGCCTGGAGCCGGCACCCCAGGCACCGACGTTCGACGCCTACCTGGACATGATCCATCCCGACGACCGGGACACGTTCCGGACCGCGATCCAGGCCGCCACGGAAGACCTCGCTCCCTTGGACATCGACTTCCGGGTGGTCTGGGCCGACGGATCGATCCACTGGACCCACGGCGCGGGTCGGCTGCTGCGCGACGACGCCGGACGGCCGATGTCGATGCTCGGGACCGGCCAGGACATCACCGAGCGTCGTCGGGTGGAGGAGGAGCGCGATCAACTCCTCATCGAGGAGCGCCAGGCCGGCGAGTTTCGCGAGTCGTTCATCGATGTCATCAGCCACGAGCTGCGCACCCCGATCACGACCATCCTGGGCCTGACCCAGATCCTCGCCCGACCCGGGCGGGCCGACGACGACGCCACCCGCTCCGCGCTGCTGGAGGACGTGCGCGCGGAGTCCGAGCGCCTCCACCGCCTGGTCGAGGACCTCCTGGTCCTGAGCCGTGCCGAGCGCGGCCGCCTCGTGGTCGACGCCGAGCCGCTCCAGCCGCGCCGCCTGCTCGAGCGCATCGTCGCGCACGAGGCGCCGGAGCTGCCCTCGATCCAGGTCGAGACCCGGCTGGAATCCGACCTCCCGGTCGTTGCCGGCGAGGCGACCTATGTCGAGCAGATCGTCCGCAACCTCCTCGGCAACGCCGCCAAGTACACGTCGGTCGGGACGGCGGTCGTGGTCGACGCGCGCCGGAATGGGCAGGACGTCGAGATCCGGGTCACCGACGCGGGACCTGGCATTCCGGAGGCGTCGCTGCGACGGGTCTTCGACCTGTTCTATCGCGATCCCGACAGCGCCCGCGCTGTCGCGGGCTCGGGCATCGGGCTGTTCGTCTGCCGCAGCCTGGTCGAGGCGATGGGTGGGCGCATGTGGGCCGTTCGGCCGGTGACCGGCGGAGCGGAGTTCGGGTTCACGCTGCGCGTCCTCGAGGTCGACGAGGCAGACAGGGATGAGCGAGCCGAGCGGCCGTCAGTGCTTCCCGTCCGACCGTACCCCGACCGAGCGAACCCCGAATCGGTCGGCCGGGAGCCAGCAGCCAGCGGCTGACGCCCACGACGGCCCCGCTGGCCGCCGGAGGTTTCGTCTCTTAGCTCGCGAGGGGATCGATCTTGTCGGGGTCGATGCCCAGGTCCCGGATCGCCTTCGCAGCCTTGCTCGGGGCCAGCGCACCGCAGCGCGCGAGCGCCACGAGGGTCGCGGCCGCGATGTGCGGCGGGTCGATCTCGAACAGCGCCCGCAGGTCCTCGCGCGTGCCACTCCGCCCGAAGCCATCGGTACCGAGGGACAGGTAATGGGGCGGCAGCCAGCGCGCGACCATGTCGGGCAGCGCCTTCATCCAGTCCGTGGCGGCCACGATCGGCCCGCCGTCGCCGGGGAGCACGGTCGTCACGTACGGGATGCGAGGGGCCTTGGCATCGGGATGGAGCCGATTCCAGCGGTCGGCCTCCAGCGCGTCGCGCCGGAGCAGCGGGAACGACGGCGCGCTGTACACCTCGGCGGCCACGCCGAACCGCTCGGCCAGCAGGTCGCGCGCGGCGATAACGCTGTTCAGGATCGAACCCGAACCCACCAGCCGGGCCGGATGGGCGTCCTTGCCCAGCTGCGGCGCTTCGGCGAAGCGATAGATCCCGCGCAGGATCCCGTCGTCGACACCCTCGGGTTTCGGCGGCTGCGCGTAGTTCTCGTTGTAGATGCTGATGTAGTAGTAGAGGTCCTCGCCCTTGGCGTACATGCGCTCGATGCCGTCGCGGACGATGGCGGCGAGCTCGAATGCGAAGGCCGGGTCGTAGCCCCGAACGACGGGCACGGTCGAGGCGAGGATGTGGCTGTGGCCGTCGTCGTGCTGGAGGCCCTCGCCTGCGAGGGTCGTCCGGCCGGCGGTCGCGCCCATGAGGAAGCCGCGGCCGCGGGCATCCCCGAAGGCCCACATCTGGTCGCCGGTCCGCTGGAATCCGAACATCGAATAGAAGATGTAGAACGGGATCATTGCGTGACCGTGCGTCGCGTATGACGTGCCGGCCGCCTGGAAGCTGGCCATCGAGCCGGCCTCCGTGATGCCCTCCTCGAGCACCTGGCCGTCGGTCGCCTCGCGGTATGACAGCACGAGGTCGGAGTCGACCGGCTCGTAGCGCTGCCCGAGCGCGGCGTAGATGCCGACTTCCTTGAACAGCGGGTCCATGCCGAAGGTGCGCGCCTCGTCCGGGATGATCGGCACGATCCGCGGCCCGAGCTCCTTGTCGCGCAGCAGGTTGCGCAGGATCCTCGTGAACACCATGGTCGTCGAGACGGCCGTCTGGCTGCCGGCGGCGAATTCCTGGTCGACCTCCGGCGCCGGCGCCGGCAGTGGCGCGGAGCGCACGACCCGCTTGGGGATCGCGCCCCCGAGCGCCGCGCGACGTTCGCGCAGGTACTCGACCTCCTCGGACTTGGGGCCTGGATGGTAGTACGGCGCGTCCTTGAGCTCGGCGTCCGGGATCGGCAACTGCAGTCGATCGCGGAAGATCTGCAGCTCCTTCTCGGACAGCTTCTTCGCCTGGTGGGTGATGTTGCGGGCCTCGACCCCCGCGCCCAGGGTCCAGCCCTTCACGGTCTTGGCGAGGATGACCGTCGGCGCGCCCTTGAACTCGGTCGCGGCCTTGTAGGCGGCGTAGACCTTGCGGTAGTCGTGGCCGCCCCGGCGCAGCTTGGCGAGGTCGTCGTCGCTGAGGTGGTCCACGAGCTTGCGCAACCGCTGGTCCGGCCCGAAGAAATGCTCCCGGATGTAGGCGCCGCCGGCGACGCTGAACTTCTGGAACTCGCCGTCGAGCGTGTCGTTCATCTGCTGGACCAGCAGTCCATCGACGTCGCGGGCCAGGAGCTCGTCCCATTCGCGCGCCCAGATGACCTTGATGACGTTCCAGCCGGCGCCGCGGAACGTCGCCTCCAGCTCCTGGATGATCTTGCCGTTGCCGCGGACCGGCCCGTCGAGCCGCTGCAGGTTGCAGTTGACGACGAAAGTGAGGTTGTCCAGCCCTTCGCGGGCCGCCATGTTGAGCGCGCCGAGCGACTCGGGTTCGTCCGTCTCGCCGTCGCCGAGGAAGGCCCACACGCGCGAGTTCGACGTGTCGAGCTGCCCGCGGTTCTGGAGGTAGCGGTTGAATCGAGCCTGGTAGATCGCGCTGATCGGGCCGATGCCCATCGAGACCGTCGGGAACTCCCAGAAGTCGGGCATGAGCCGCGGGTGTGGGTAGGAACTCAGGCCGACGCCCGGGGCGCCCTCCCGGCGGAAGTGGTCCAGCTGGTCCTCGGTGAGGCGGCCCTCGAGGAACGCGCGAGCGTAGATACCGGGGGCGGCGTGGCCCTGGTAGAAGATCTGGTCGCCGCTCCCCTCCCCGTCCTTGCCCCGGAAGAAGTGGTTGAAGCCGGTCTCGTACAGGCTGGCGGAGCTGGCGTACGTGGAGAGGTGCCCGCCGATGCCCGGGAATCGGGTATTTGCCCGGAGCACCATCGCGACCGCATTCCAGCGCACGATCCGCCGGATGCGCAGCTCCATCGCCTCGTCGCCGGGAAAGTCGGGCTCCTGCTCGGGGCTGATCGTGTTGATGTAGCGGGTCTGGGTCAGGGGCGGCAGGCCGATCTGCAGCTGGCGCGCCCGCTTGAGCAGCTTGTAGACGAGGAATCGGGCGCGCGTCTCACCGGACTGTTCGACGACCTCGTCGAGCGACTGCATCCAGTCCTCGGTCTCGTCCGGGTCGATGTCCGGCAGCTGGTGCTTGAATTCGTCGAAGTACATCAAAGGCTCCGGTGACGCGCGGTGGCGACTGATCGTACGGCGGCCATCCGCCGTCAGTGGGTTGCGGGACGGGGACGAGGCGCCTGGGTCACGCCGGGTCCAATCGGAAGGTCAGGTCGAGCACCTCGGGCCGGACCATCCGGGGGGTGGCTGGATCGTTCGGATACTTGCGGAGGAAGCCGGCCGACGTGCGTTCGATCGAGCCGGGGTCGGACGCCGGCACGGCCGTCGCCGACAGGCTCCGACCGTCGACGTGGAGCGTGACCGACGGGTTCGAGAGGGCTTCGCGGTACCAGCGGGCGTGGGCCCCGCGATACGACCGGACGAACACGGAATCGCCGTCGACGACCGCCCAGATGATCGTTCGGTGGCGCACACCGGCGTCACCGGCAGTCTCGATCTCGACCTCCTCGGTCCGGTCGATCAGGTCGAGTTCCTCCTGGCTGTAGCCCATGCCCGAAGGGTAGCCCATCACGCCCGAAGGGCCCGTCACGGTCGGGGAGGCTGTAATACCGATGTAACCGCGTTGCAATGTCGGGCCGCCATCGGCGGCAGGCTCGGCGGGACATGCTGGGCCGGCTTCGAGCAGCACCGCGCGGAGCGATCAAGATGTAAGGAGTGCCCAGTCATGTCCGATGAGCACAATGACCACGATACCGTTGTCGTCTCTGACAGCGGCTCCAGCACCGGCCTGATCCTCGGCGTCATCGCCGTGATCATCGTGCTCGCCGGTGCCTGGTACTTCCTCATGGGCCCAGGCGCGGGCACGAGCACGACGCCGACCGACGTCAACGTCGACGTCACGCTTCCGAGCGTGGCGCCCGAGTCTTCCTAGGTCAGACCCGGAGCGTTCGGCGCGTCCTCGTGGCGCGCCGGACGTGACGTCTCGGGCCATGTCCGTCACCATGACGCCGACCCAGGAGGTATCAGCGTGAGTACCCAGCCACTCGTCCTCGTCGCGGACGACGAGCCGCGCATCACGAAGCTCGTCTCGATCGCGCTCGGCGAGGAGGGGTTCCGCGTCGTGACCGCCAACGGCGGCGAAGAGGCGCTCCAGAAGGCCGAGGAGGTCCGCCCCGACATCGTCCTCCTCGACATCGTCATGCCCGATCTCGACGGCATCGAGGTCATGCGCCAGTTGCGCGAGCGACGTCCGGTCGCCGTGATCCTGTTGACCGCCAAGGGCTCGACCGCCGACAAGGCCAAGGGCCTCGACCTCGGTGCGGACGACTACATCGCCAAGCCCTTCCACCCCGACGAGCTGGCCGCCCGCGTCCGCGCGGTCCTGCGGCGCTCGTCCGGTGCGAGCCCGGGATCCGGCGTTCTCGCGTTCGACGACATCGAGATCGACCTCGAGCGCCGGATGGTCACCCGGAACGGGGAGCTGGTACAGCTCTCGCGGACGGAGTGGCTGCTGCTCCAGCACCTGGCCGCCAACGCGGGCAAGGTCGTGCTCCACACCGAGCTGCTGACGAAGGTGTGGGGGCCGGAGTACCGCGACGACCTGCAGTACCTGCGGGTGTGGGTCTCGCGCGTGCGGCGCAAGCTGGGTGCCGAGCCCGGGGAGCCGGGGCGGATCAAGACGTTCCAGGGCATCGGCTACCTGCTCGACGTCGAGCCACCAGTAGCACCCGAGACGGTCGCCCCGGAGCCGGTCCCGGACGAGCGGTCCGCCCTGATCGGGTAGCTACCCTCGCACGAATCGAAGCGGCGCCGCCGGGCGCCGCTTCGTCGTTCCCCGGGTCCCGCTTGGGCCCAGGGACTTGGCAGGATCGCCACCCCTGGACCGTTATGGCTGGTCTCCGGCCCTGAAGCACGGCGAAACCGCCGATTTGATGACGTAACGGTCACCCGATGACGATTCGGCCGAGACTCGGGGCGTCATCTGCCCTAACGGTCCCCCCATGAGGATTCTGGCCGCCCCCACCGCGGCAGCGGCAGGAGGGACGTGGGCGTTCGAGCCGGATCGGAGACCCTGCTACGCTCGGGCGCATGCAGCGCTACGACCCCGCGACGGCCCTGATCGTCGTCGACGTCCAGAACGATTTCGCCGATCCCGCGGGCAGCCTGTCGGTCGCGGGTGGTGCAGCGGTCGTCCCCACCATCAACCGCGAGATCGCCATGGCGACGAACGCTGGCGGCTTCGTCGTCTTCACCCAGGACTGGCACCCGCCGTCCACCCCGCACTTCGCCAAGGACGGCGGCATCTGGCCCGTCCATTGCGTGGCGGACACCTGGGGCGCGCAACTCCACCCCGACCTCAAGGCACCCGACGATGCCCCGCGGATCCGCAAGGGCGCGAACGGCGAGGACGGCTACTCGGGCTTCACGATGCGCGACGCGACGACCGGTGAGGAGATCCCGACCGAGCTGGACCGCCGGCTCCGCGACCGGGGCATCGAACGCGCGGTCATCGTCGGCCTCGCGACCGACTACTGCGTCAAGGCCACGGCGCTCGATGCGAAGCGGCTCGGCTACGACACCCGCGTCCTGACCGACGCGATCGCCTCGGTCGAACTCACGCCGGGCGACGGCCAACGCGCCATCGACGAGATGACCGCCGCGGGCGTCGGGCTCTGGCAGACGAGGATGCGCTGACATGCAGCTGCACCTCGTCGACGCGACCTACGAGCTGTTCCGGGCGCATTACGCGCCACGTCCCGATGTCGTCGGGCGTGACGGGATCATCCTGTCCGGGGTCTCGGGGCTGTGCGACCAGCTGCTCTACCTCCTGCGCGAGGAGGGCGCCACGCACGTCGGCTGCGCCACGGACCGGGTGATCGAGTCGTTCCGCAACGACCTCTTTCCCGGCTACAAGTCGTCCGCCGGCATGCCGCCCGAACTGCTCGGCCAATTCCCGATCGCCGAGGCCGCGATCGAGGCGCTCGGCCTCATCCTGTGGCCGATGGTCGAATTCGAGGCCGACGACGCGATCGCCGCCGCAGCAGTCCGCTTCGCGGAGGACGAGCGGGTCGAACGGATCCTCATCTGCACGCCGGACAAGGACATGGCCCAGCTCGTCCGGGATGAGCGGATCGTGCTCTGGGACCGGCGCCGCGGGCTCACCTACGACGATGCCGGCGTCCGCGCCAAGTGGGGCGTGCCGCCAACGTCCATCCCGGACTGGCTGGCCCTCGTGGGCGACTCTTCGGACGGCTACCCGGGCCTGCCCGGCTGGGGCGCCAAGGGAGCGGCCGCGGTCCTGGCGCGCTACGGCCACTTCGAGGACATCCCCGACAAGGCTTCCGCCTGGGAGGTGTCGGGCGTCGGTGGCGGGCGAGCGGTCGGGCTGGCGGCCAGCCTCCGGGAACACTGGGACGAGGCGCTCCTCTACCGCGACCTCGCGCGACTGCGGACCGATGCCGATGGGGTCCCGATCCGCCAGCGCGATCCCGACGAGCTGCGCTGGGACGGCGCGCCACGGGACACCTGGGAAGCGTTCTGCGAGGAGTGGGGCCTGGACCGACTCCGGGCCCGGCCGCATCGCTGGCTCGACGAGGCCTGACCCGGCGGCAATCGCTACCGGACGAGGTCGAGCAGCGTCGCGTGATGCGCGGCGGGCGCCGCGAGGATGCCGATCGACGCCGGACCCCGCGACAGGTCGAACCACGGGCCGCCGTCCATGGCGGTCACGCGGGCCCCGCCTCGCTCGGCGATCAGCCCCGCGGCCGCGATGTCCCAGGCGGAGAGCCCGCCCTGCTGGATGAACGCATCGAACCGCCCGTTGCCGACGTACGCGAGCGCCAGGGCGGCGGAGCCCATCGAGCGGGAGATGCGCACGGCCCGTCGCACCGCCCGCGCGCGGCTGACCGCCGCCTTCCCGCTGAGCGCCATCGAGACGACGAAGTCCGAGACCTTGTCCTTGTCCGATGCCCTGATCGCGCGACTGGGCGTTCCGAGGGTGCCGGTCAACAGCGCAGGTCCGTCCGCGGTCGCCGCGAAGGTCTCCCCGCGCGTCGGGTCGTGGACCACCCCGACCGACGGACGTCCGTCGACGACGAGCCCGATCGACACGCAGAAGACCGGGATGCCGTTCGCGTAGTTCACGGTGCCATCGAGAGGATCGACGACCCACAACCGGCCGCGGCCCGAGGTCGGCGCCTCGCCCGCGATCGCCCGATGCTCGCCGCTCTCCTCGGCGAGGATGGCGTCACCGGGATGCTGCCTGCGGATAGCATCGATGACGAGCGCCTCGGACAGGTGGTCGGCCTCGGTCACGACGTCACGCGCGCTCTTGTGGGCGATCCGCTCGAGGCGTTCGTAGCGGTCCATCAGCACCTCCCCGGCTCGGGCGGCGAGAGCGATGCCGAAGGCGAGGTCGTCCGCGGCCATCGCGCCAGCGGCCTTCGCGGCCGGCGTCACCGCGTCACAGCGTTGGGCACGTCGCGGCCTCCGGCGTCACGGCGTCCGGCACGTGACCGCCAGCTCGCGTGGTCCAGGCCCGAACTCGGTGACCACCGTCTCGAAGCTGACGGTCTCGCCCGGCCCGATGCGCGGGCTGAGCACGAACGCGCTGCGGCTGACGCCGCGGTCCGCCACGTCCACGATGCGGCACGTGGTCTGGCCGGCGTCCGTGCCCTCGTTGCCGACCGTGATCGTCACCGCCAGGCCGTCGGCAGTCGGGGCGATCGCCGACACGCTGGCGGGATACGGTCCGCTGCCCGCGATCGACAGGCGCGCCACGACGAGCATCAGCACGATGGCGATGGTCACGACCCCGACCACCGTCCCGTGCACCTGCGACGCCGCGGAGTCGCGCAGGCCGAGCGGGTTGCATCGCTCGCACAGCCCGACCCCCGGGCCGACCGGCGCACCACAGCGAGCGCACGGGTGGGTCGGGGCGGCGGCCGGCGGCGGACCACCACCCGCGGGCGCCGCATCCGGCGACGGCGCCGCGGGGGCGGGCGCGGCCGAGCCACCGGGATGGGTGGGATTCGTCGGGGTCACCCGTGGATGGTGCCACGAACCAGGGTCACCAACGCCCGACCGCCTCCACCAGCGCGTCGACGTCGTCGGTCGTGCGGGCGAGCACGATCGCTCCATCGGCACCAGCGTCGTGCCACCGCTCCCAGGTCTCCCGAGGAGCCCGGATCCAGGGCGTCTCGCGGATGGACTCCTCCCCCAGCCAGTCGCCCTGGAACCCGACCAGCACGGTCTGGTCATCGCGTCGCCGGCCCGTCGCCGCCAGCGCTTCCAGGTACAGCGGCAGGTGCCGCTCGAAGTTGTCCTCGAACGCCGTCCAGCCATCCCCGATCCGGCCGGCCAGCCGGGCGCCCGCCGCGGTCTCACCGCCGATGACGATCGGTGGCGGGGGATCCGGGACCGGGTACGCGACCGCATCGGTCAACGGATAGAAGGGCGACGGCCGGGTGACCGGTCCACCCGTCCACAGCGCCCGGATGACCGCGACGGCCTCCTCCAGGCGCGCGACCCGCTCGGGCGCATCGGGGAAGGGCATGCCGTAGGCCGCGTGCTCCTTCGGCGCGCCGCCGATCCCCATCCCCAGGATGAGCCGGCCGCGGCTCGCGATCTGGAGCGTCGACGCCATCCGAGCCACAAGCGCGGGATGACGGTTCATGACGTTCATGACGAACGTCGCGACCGTCACGCGCGACGTCTGGGCAGCCGCC
>Ga0193738_1000899_pt1 | contig 12978 bp, 14 predicted proteins | sample L2a1metaG_FD_144927 | JGI IMG/M metagenome (GOLD analysis project Ga0193738, IMG submission 144927) | Soil microbial communities from a riparian zone of the East river system, Colorado, United States - L2a1 | ecosystem: Environmental > Terrestrial > Soil > Riparian zone | place: USA: East River...
TATTCATCTCTGAAACATCGGAGCCTACGACACTTTTATTCCACGTGTCGGCATAGTGCTGGAACAATTTAACATTATCGCGGACCGTCTTCCATTTTTCATGTTTATAGGTGATTACCCCGTCCGAAGTTTTGATGCAGTCGAGCTTAATCAACACTTCGTGAAAGATCGATTTAAAAGATTTTGTGACGGATACCGGCGCGTTTAGCTGCTTGACTCTTATTGACGTAAGCTCATTTTCCGTTAAGGGGTTTTCTGGGTAGTTTAATTCTTCTTTTTTCATGTTATGTTGTTGTTTAAAATTACGAAATAGTATTTAGATATTTGGCTAAATATACAATCATTGAATATTCAGTTTAATTAGTCGGCATCTCAGGTTCTGAAAATTCAGGACGCTCGTACTCTCCGGCGCCCGGTTTTAGGTACATGGTATATTCGCAGAGATCCCCACTCCAATCAGCGGCCGCGAGATTCACCTGGTTTAACGTATTAGCGTCCCCTTCAGACAGCCAAACGTGCTGGACGAAAAACGCTTTTGCTGGGTAGGATGATCTGCTTGGATCTGTCGGGTTGACCTGAGGCGTTGCGGTCAGATCGATCTGGAAAAGCATCTCTTTGAAAATCTCAGTCATAAAAATTGTTTTTATAGTTTAAAAGTTGTTCCTGGTTTCGCTCATCGCAATTGTAGGGTGATTCATCAGCATCCCTTCGCACTCCGGCCTATCCGTTACACGGCCGATTAACTTGACCAGTTCAGCCCGTTCCCGAAACTGATCTCGTCTGCTAAATAGGACCAGTAGTGCTGACTTGTTAACGAATAACATCTTCTTAGGTCCGTAGTTTATCCTGGCCCGTTCGAATGATGCTAGCCTTCGGCAGCTCTGCGGGCTGTACGAGCGGTTTAATGCTTTATACAGATCCGCCATACAATACCATAAACAACCGGAGACGCGGACGGTCCGGATAATGCCTTTAGCAAGTGGTAAAGTCAAATAATCAATCATAATTTTAATAATTCTTCTCATTGCTCTTTTCAGTTTTTGCAGTTCGTGTTACACCTGTTACGGGGTCTATATTTATTATATATATATTAATATTTGTTTCCTTAGTAACTTAAATAGAAAGCCCGTCACACCCCGTAACACGTCACATTCCAAAATCTTTTTTGGCTGCCGTCTATTCTCTCAACTGTCTTTTTAACTGTCCATCCTTTGATATCAAAAAACACTTTTAAACAATTGGAAAATTGTTGATCATCAACTGTGTAAGAGTCACTATCAAAACCATTGCCGGCCCATTTCGTTTTAATTTCATGTAGATTGAACCTCTTAAAAATCTCATGGGGCTGCCCGTAAAGCCACTCTACTAAATGCTCTGCCCGGTCTTCGTCTTTCAGCTTTGCCGCGCAAATAGCTTTCAAACGATTCTTTAAAGAGTCACCGCTGTTGACATGTATTAAACCTTTCCTTAGGTAGGTTTGTGCGCAATTGATCATAAACCAAAAGAATCGACTCCACTCCTGCGGATCCCAATCATCGAAGAAAGTATGTCCGTGTACATGCTTAACACCTCCTTTAATTGCGTAAGATGCATAGTAAGGAAGGACCGGCAAAACGATCAACCGACCAATTACAGAAGCCCCCTGCTCGAGTGGTGGCGGGTAATTACTGGAAATGCAAAGTTTGGGCGTTTCCTGAATCGACAATTTGACTTTGTGCGCAAACTTTTTTTCGTATTCGACGCCCTCCGTGCAGAAATTGAAAAGGGCCGGAAAATTTAAATTCTCTTTCACGTCGTCCAGTACCACAATTTGAATATCCAGATCCAAACCTTGAAACTTAAATTTATCAACGTGATCGAAGTCTTTACCACTGTTAAGATTAAGTTTTCTTAAAAACCCGATTCCTTTAATCAAAAGGGATTTGCCCGTTCTACCATTTAACTTGCCTGCTTCAAAACCTGCATCATGTAGCCAGGCAGCTTTTAGCCCGTCACTGCCGTTGCAGTTAACCAATAAATAACCGATTGCAGTACAAAAGGCTTCAAAGTTTTTTTCGCCTGAAATATTTCTAACGAATGTTTCAAAGACGGATCCTTCGATAATATCCTCGTCGAAAATATCACGCTTAACAATGTGCTCGTCCCAAACGCAATAACTGGTTTTATCAACTTCGTCTATTGATAAAGCCGAAATCTTAATGCTCTTGTTGATAAAATGAAGTAGTACTTCTTTAGTAGTGTCTTTGGCAATAGTACCGGCGAATTCAGGAATTGCTAAAGGCGATAAATTTCCCTTTAACGTTTTTTGCGCGATTGTAATTAGCTGATCCTTATCAACTGAAAATTTTAATTTCGTTCCGCTTTTACTTTTAACCTCGAACGTAATTTTGTTGCCTGCACATAGCTTTATCAGATCCGCATAAACGTTTTCTTTTTCGACCTTCTTTAATACCCCGAAACTGTTCTTTACGTATGATCCGCCATATCTACAATAACCCATTTCAATAGCTTCATCTCTTAAGCGGCCCGTACTAAGTTCAACGTTACCAGCTTTGAAATTATTCGAGTAAACGCCGCAATATTGAAGCAGTTGATTTTTTTCCTTTTTGAAATGTTTGTTGTATACCTCCCAGAATGATGCTATAGTTCGCTTTCTTCCGTTCTTTCGTTCGCCCGATCTTAGCAGCTCTGAAAATTTATCATGGCATTCGTCCGGGTTGTACCCTGGATAATTTGAGCATATCTGTTGATACAGTTCTTCGCCGCCTTCACCATATTCATTTCTGAACACGTACCCCCAATTTATCCAGTCGTTGCGGTCGGCAGTCAGGTCAATGCCTGCATCTGCTATGCGCTTCACTGCATCTTTAATATCTTGGTCTGGTACTTTTTCGATTTCACTTAGATCGTCGTCTATATCTTCAGTGGTGGCGCCCCTGTCAAATATTACAACATGGTCCGGATGCCGTGCACCTTCGTCGATGAATTGCTGACAAACAAACTCAAACTGTTCCTGCGTTATGTCTTTGATCGTATCGAATCCCCCGTGCAGCAATTCGCAGCCGGGCGTAGGATAGCAAAAACTCAGGTGATTAGCATACAGCGCGACGACTTCTTTTTCTTTTATGGCTACGTTGCCGTCAATAAGTTCAGCAAAGTTTTTATTTTTTACTAAAGGTTTTTTAGTCACCCCCGGTTTTTTAAAATACCAATGCCGGCCATCGTTGCGGCTTTTCTCAATGCAACAGCTATCTAGTATTTCAGGCCATATTAGATTGACGTTATCAAAAACCCTGTCTGATATTAATTTGTCTGTTGTGTATTTCAAATCAACATCAAACATAAACAGGTCATCGATTAACTTAAGTGCAGCACCTGTTACTTTACGTCTGTCTTTACCTTCGCCAATTTCTTTATATAATTTTTCTATTACAGCAAATGGGTCGGGCCGTGTCGTTATGTGCTTATGGCTGGGAAATTTAATTTTATCCTTATCGTGACTATACCCAATTGGTATTGGAGTGAAGCCCAAATCCCAGGCCTGTTTAGATACTTCAATTGGAATAATCGGGGATGTGGTTTCTTGTTTCGTGGGTAGTGGATTATTTGGTAACTTCACAGGGAATTAATTTAGTATCGAACTTTCGGCCGGGGTTTATTCTCCGGCTTTTTTTATTCACAATATCGATCTCTCAATATCTTTTTTTTCTAGTCTTCGGCCCTGCTCGAGCCAATTCAATATTTCTTCCTTTTCGAAAAGCAGTTTGCCGCGCTTAAGGTGCGGGATACTTCTCTCACTACACCTGCGTCTGATAGTAGAAGGTGCCAGGCCAACAAAGGAGCTTAATTCTTTTACGGTCCAAAATTTCTTTGCAAGTAAAGTTTGCTGATCGGTTGTTTCGAAAGGGTTCGGATTAATTGCCATGATGAGAGTAAAAATAAAAAACAAACACGGCTGCACACTGTGCAACCCTGTGCACTATTTTACTCACAAGTGGGGAATTTGCCAGGAAAAATATTCGTAATCACTTTACAGTGATTTTTTACAACAGCGCAGGCTCTCTCATTACCTATAGCATCAAAATGAATAATCAGCTGCTTGTAGGATTTATAAAACGTCTTAGCTGTATTGAGGGTATTATCTGGCTGGAATGAATAACAGCCATTTAACTTGTAGTACTTATTGCCTATCTGCCTCTTAGTCGTGTCGTGCGGTACAATAGTATTGACCTGCTCGGGCGTAAGGTATCTAGGGCACTCTTTTTCGTACCACAACCGCAGAATATTAGTTAAGGGCGTCCATTTGGTTGGATCTTTTTTAGGTAGCATCCGTTCCCTTTGTCCCTTACCTTTTTGCTCTGCCTCATAGTGTGCAATGCCCGAGACTACCAGTTTAAGGAAATAATCTTCTTCATTCCGTTCTTTGTAGGGTTCGCTGTACGGCTGTAGCTTTCTTAAAACTTCATGCCTCCCATTGTTCTGCGAAAGTTCATAGGCTCTTTCTATCGGGGAAGGTATGCGATTGCCTTCGAGGTCATCACCGGAGATCCCGTCAAGAAATTCAGCTTCAAAATCTATGTCACTTTTAAACTTTTTGCTGTACATTTCAAAATCCCAATAGGTTTGTTTATCGATTTCTGAGGTAAAACTCTTTACGGTCTCAAAGATGCCGCCGATCAAACTGTTTTTTTCCTTTTCTACTAAAGCATCAAAGTATTTTTTGAATTCGGCGCTGTCAATATCTTTATTTCTCATTGGTAGGTATTTGAAAGGTTATTCTCCCTTTTGCAGGTAATACGGGGCAAGTGAATTCGATATTCTTATTATTGGGATATTTTTTTACTGCTTGCTTTAATATCTTTTCATACTTCGCAGCCTGGTCGGTCGGCGTGTCACTGGAAAAAGCTAGTTCGAAAAATTCTGAGTAAGAGTATCTGCTTACAATCGGTACGGTCAGCCAACGTGTTTCGAGGTCTTCCTGTGCAATGTCAACACTCAACCTTTTGCAAGCTTCGTTGCTCTCTGCTCTTTTCGTGTTACACTCACTTAATTCCGTTGAAAAAATATTATTGGCATCGGAAAGAGTTTCTAAATACCAAAGCTTTTGAGAATACTCAGAAAATACATACAAGCTGCGACGCGTGTCGCCTTTTCTAATTTCGATAAAGCAATCTTGTTCCGATCTAATTTCAACCCCGTTATCATAAGCCCTCTTTCGTTCAATGAATTCGCGTTTGACTAATGACGTATTTTTCTGTATAAACTTTTCATAATCCGCTATCGGGATTAAAATAAAAAAGGCTGTAGCGTGGAGATTTTTTCCGCTTGTTTGACGTAGCATAGTAAAACATTTGAAAGGTTATTTAACGGGCAGGTCGCTGCTACGTCAATCGATTTGCATCGATAAAGCTGGCTACTTTCAAGCCTTCGCCCACCCGTTAAAAAGTTTTTAATCTGCTTCATGACGTAGCTATAAAAAGATTTTATTTCTTTTTCAATGACTTTACATACTTATTAAGCTCCCGCTGTTCAGCGGTTGCTTGCCTGTACAATTCTATGTCTTCCCCTGGTCCGACCCTTTTAAGCATGGCCGTTGTCTTTTCTTGGTGGGCTTTAAGCCGCTCATCATAGTCGGCTTTATTCTTAACGGGATTTGGTTCAATTTTTTGTTTCATCGTTTTGAGTTTATTTATTTTTAAATATTTTTTTTATCCAGCTATTGCTTTCCCTGTAGGGTTCATCAAAATATCAGTAGCATCTTTGAGCGTATCATCGTTAAAAGAATTCAAATACAACTCAGTTGTTTTGAGATCTGCATGGTCCATTATCTCCTTGATCACTTCATAAGGTACTTTATTCTGCTTTAATGTGTTTGCCATTGAGTGCCGTGCGCCGTAGCTGGTTGTATATTTTATCTTCAGTTCTTTGCCAATCTTCTTTAAATTCTTATTAAAATTTGAAATAAACGAGCTGCCAGCCTCATAACTTTCCTTTGGATCCATTTGATTATTCAGGAAAGGAAATATAAAGTTATCCGGGGTTGTGCTAGGCACTCCATAAGTGCTGATAATGCGTAACGTCTCAGGCTTCAGGTGGACTCTTATAGGGGCATTCTCTTTTTTAGTTTTTTGCCGGACGTAGGTAATATACTCGCCGTCTTTATTGGACCATTTAAGATTCAAAATATCTCTAATGTTCATACCATTCGCGAGATAACTGAAAACCCAAAAGTCGCGGGCTTGTTGAAGTGTTTTCTGTGGTGATTTATAGTCGAGCATCATTTGTATTTGATCTGCAGGTACGGCGCGGGGATTTCTTAGGGGCTCAGGTATCGCGTATTTATTCACTTCGTTTATATTCCTGCGAAACGGATACAGTGCCGCATCAAATTGTTTTTGTATTATACATTCATTAAGTATCGTTCTCAGTGTCCGTAGGTACATTGCTTTTGCAGTGATGCCGATACCGTTTTCTTTAGTGTGATCATCAAATCCTTTCAACCATTTAACGGTTATATCCCTTAGTTTAGAACCAGGCTTGTATTTCTCGAATGAATCTTTCGCGTTAGTATGGATTTTAGCGTAAGCAATTTTATTCGACGCCTCTAAAGTGTTTATTTTATCTTCATATAGCCCGGCAAGTGTCCCCTTCATTGCTTTTCGTTTGCCCCACAATTCATTGAACATATCAAAACTGAAAGGGTTCAGTGAATTAATTATTTCATCCGCTTTATTCTGGAATGCGTTAAAAGCTATACCGTAATCAGTTTGTAAAGAGTTTCTTCTTTTACCTGACATTATTTGGTCGAACTCTTTTTTTGTGAATGTCCTGTCTAAGTTCACAGTGTCTGCAATGATTTTCTTACCCGTCGAAAATATGTTATGGTTGCAAGGGAAATATTTAGAAACTCTTTCATCCGTTACACGGACCTTGATGTAAGCACTTCCGTCCGGCTGTGGGTGTCTGGGATCCAGCAATATTCGAGCAGTTGCCATAATTAAAGTTTTCCAAATATACAAAAAGGGAAAACAAACGGAAAACATTTTAGCTATTAATTAGATAAAAAAGATAACTTTTGGTATAAACTGAACACCTCGTTTTCTGGAAAACCACATAGCCGGGGAAGGTGGATATGTGGGCTTACAGGCATAGGCCTCCCCCCTATACTACCCCTATAATCAAGTACTTATTATTATTTTAGTTGATTGCAGTGGTCCTGATCACAGCGGGCGTTCGATCCGGGTTAACGCCACAATGTAGGCCATGCGGACCGGTGTGCGAAACAGCTTCCCAAGCTGTAGGTAGCGGGTTCGAGTCCCGTCTTCCGCTCACTATTTATCAGATACTTACACATATCATCCAGTCACATTTATAAAAATCGGGAAAACATTAGGAAAACAAAGCTGCTTTTAAGGGGCCTTCTATAGCTTATGTCAAATGCAGTGGATCCGGAGCCATAGTGATCTCGCATTTAAACTTAAGAGCCTATTAGTTTCTACCTGGGCTATTTATGTTTTTACACGTTAAGTAATTGATTATCAGATACGTATAATGCCTTACTAATCATATGCTTTAAATGTTCATCTCGTTTGTTTCCCGGTAATTCGCTGTAAAGAGAAAAAGCCCGCCAATTAAGGCAGGCTATGTAAGAGCGGCAACCTGGCAAAGAACAACGATCAAAGGCTAGTGCGCGCCTATGATCAAGCTCACTGGCAAAGAGCCTATTCGAAGACTAGTGCGGTCCTCAAATCCAGTTCATTTGCCTGAAACACCCTACCAGTGCCCCCAACTTCTTGATAGGTGCCATCCTCAAATGACAAGTAGACCTTTTCTTTGCTAAAATCTATTACGGGCCCTCCTGCCAAATAATTTTTCAGCCATTGATTTTGCTCGGCCCTTGACATCTTCTTCAGTGCCTCCCTATCCACCACGTTAAACAACTTTAAGGTTTATGTTATCGATCAACATTGACATCTGTTCCGACGTAAATTTTTCAGGCTCAATTTTATTCATATCAATCGACGTGGCGCCCAAAGCGGGCATCACAAATCGACTCATTTTTTCTACCAACATTAATCGTTGTGCCGGTGTCAGCTTTCTAAAATCTGCCTTTAACAGATCAATGTCTTTAAATACTACCTCTGACAAAAATCTTTTCAGCTTATCACTTACTAAATTTTTACTTCCTTTTGGTCGCCCGTTCGGGTTTGCTTTATTGCCCGGTTGAAATGCCATAGTTTTATTTTTTATTTTCTTTACAATACTTCTGCCGCTGCTCCTGCCTCTGTTGCTTCAGGTCCGATAACATTTGCATAATCACTTTGCACTGATCCGCGGCATTTAACTTTTTAAATTCTTCAGTGAGCTTTTTTATTTCTTCTTTTGCCACGCTAGTTAACTTTTAAAGTGTTGCTGATACCAGGCGCTTAGTTCAATGGTTTGATTTGCCATTATTATCGTGCTCGGTTTTCCGTTAAGTTGTTTTAATTCTTTTATCACTCTATCGGTCTTTGCTTCCATTGCTTTATTATCTGATATCGGCTTATCGTTGAATAGATAAAACATTTTTTGTTTATCGGTCATAGTTGCCCGCATCATGTCCTCGGTTACTTTATTCGGTAAGATCTGCGTTCCCTTTGTTAAGTATGTCAATGTAGGTTTATCGTATAATGAAACTTTCCCTTTTTCATTAATGCCGATTTCACGCCCTGCCTCTCCGACTATTGCCAGGCCTTCATAATTGTCTGAGGCGTTCTTACCTTTTGCGAACTTAGGAATCGGCGTTGCAATTACCCCTGCAAGTGCAGCGGCTGTAGTTGCTAGAGCAAAAGGAATTTGGGCAAGAATAAGACCTTTAAGAATGGGGTTAATTGCTGCCAGCGCTTGTAATTTTATCGCTGCCACAGTTCGTATTCCTTGAATTGTAATCTCGAATAGTTGCTGCGCCCTTGCAACAACTGCCTTTTGTCTCTCAATGTTTCTCTGCCTTCTTTCCAAAGCTTCCCGGTCATTCTGCGCTCTGGCTTCAACGATTTTTATACGGGCTGCTTTTTCTTCGGCTGTGGCTGTACTCGAATTGATACGATCTATCTCCGCGGCTTTTAATTCATTTACTGCGTCGATCTGATCACGAATTTTATTTATTTGAGCGTCATAAGTTCCTAACAGGATATCGAACCCGGTCTCTGTTAGTTGATCCATCGCCTTTTGTCGGGCTTGTCTAAGGTCGTCTTGCGCTTCTATTTGTTTTTTTAACTCTTCGTCTGCTTCCTGAAGTCCCTTTATAATACTCTTTTGTAAATCTTCATGGATCTTTTTGATACGATCCGCGTTTTCCTGGTGAATGCGCTGTTCTTCTTTGGTTTGATCTTCCAATATATTATTATAGTCTCTATGCCCATCCCGCAGCAATTGATTTAACTCGGTCTGCTTCTCTGTTTCAATTTTAGCGATCTCTTCTTTAGTTATTCCCTTTGTGCCTTTTTCAAATTGCCTTTCAAGTTCAATAAGTCGGGCTTTCTCCTGAACAAATTGTCTTAGTGCCGCGATTCGTTTTTCGAAAGACTGAGTATCATCTTTAAAAATTTCTTCCTGAAGTTTTATATTTTCTAACTGCGCTGCTTTAGCGGCTTCAAAATTTGCTTTGCGTATACGTTCTGCAAGTTCCGCTGCCTTCTTATCAGCATCGCTAGTCTTATCTTTACTAAATGAATCATTAGGATCGCCGATCCCTAATACCTTACCAGAGTTATCGCCTTCGTTTTGTAATTTGAAAAGTACGTCAAGTAATCTTTTATTGAAATCAATTTTCTTTTCTATCTGCTTAATTCTTTCAGGCGAAGAAAGACCTTGCTCAAATAAAGTGCCTCCTTGTGATAAGTCTTTAAGAAGTTTATTTTGTTCGCCGATGGCAACTTGTAATTTATTCCTTTCATCAATTCTTTGATTGACGTCAAGCAATCTAAATTTTTCTTCTATATTTTTTATAGCCCCTTTAGTGGTTTCTTCATCGAAGTTTTTAGCAACTGCGCCCGGTCCACCGGAAAACAACAATCCTATATCTTTAGCGAGCATCTGCGCCCCCTTAATAGCTTCGTTGAAAAAAGTAAGAACCTTATTCAACACAGGAAGTAATCCGGATCCTATCTCCTCCTTAAGGTCCGCGAAATCTTGTTTAGCTTTTGCCAATCCGCCCGAAGATGAGCCAGCGAATGCAGCCGCCACTCCATCAACGCGGGGCTTCAATTCTTTCATTATAATACTAAAGGCCTCGGTTGTACTTCCGGCATCTTTCATGTTGATGCCGTATTCTTTTAAAGCCTTTCCGTTGCCCTCAAGTGATTTTATAATTAATGAAGTAGCAGAACCCAGATCTTGCCCACTTGCAGCGGCGAAATCGATTATAACAGGTATTAACTCGTTTATTTGTTTCTCAGTTAACTTACCGTAAACAATTAATTGGTTAAAGGATTTTAATATTTCGTCATTATCGATGAACCCGAATTGCTCTTGTAATCTATTTGCAGAGGCGCTTATCCTATCAAAAGCCTCAGGTACTCCCAGGTTCTTTAAAGTGTTCTGCAATTGACGGACATTTTTTTCCATCTCTACAAACTCATCAATAGAACTTTTAAAAAGAAATCCAATACTTGTTACACCGGCAAGTGCAAGAAAATTTGTAGCAAGATTTTTTAAACTGAGTCCAATCTTATCAAATGTCTTTGGGTAATTACCGACATTCCTTTGATTATTACCTATCGAGGCATCAATCTTTTTAAGTTCATTATTTAATTCGTTGGCACGTTTAGCAGCCGCTTGTGATCGCTTGTCCATTGTGCCGTATTTAGCTGCGAGGTCCTGCGCTTCTTTCGCTGCCGCAGCAAATGCTAATGCGAGTTGTCGATATGGTCGAGCCTCTTCCGTTCTTTTCGCTGCAAGCTTTGCGGATGCTTCGGCTTCTTTTTTCAAAGACGCTGCTTTGCGATCCGTCTCCTTTGCTTCGATAGCTTTTGCTTTTGCTGATTGCATAGCCGCATCTGCCTGCGCTTTTCCTTCCTGTATAACGGTTTTACTTAGTTCCTGGGCCGTCTTTGCTTCGATAAGTTTTATTTTTGCAAGCTCCGCCTCTGCTTTCGCCTCTTCCTGTTTTGTTTTTGCTAATTGCTGCGCTGCTTTTTCTTCCTGCGCTGCGGCCTTTGCTACGTCTCCGGCAGCTTTTGCGGTTTGCTGTTTTGCCTTAGCCAGCTCGTGTTCTGTTTTTGCATTTTCAGTATTTGCCTTAGCTTGAAGCAGTGCCGCTTGTGCCGCTTCCCGTAATGCTTTTGCAGAATTGCCGGATAGTTGCGCAAAGTCTTTAAGTGTACTATTCAACTCGGTTATTCGTTGCTGAACAATCTTTGTATTTTTCGAAAGTATGTCCATCACAATCGAAAGTTCATCAACACTTTTTTTTGATTGCGATGAATCAATAGCTCCAATTTTTATATTGAGGCCTTGAATATCTTTCTTAATCGGACCTAAGATCTCCTTTAATACAAAATCCCGTTGCGCCTGCAGTGCCCCTTCGTCCGCAAACTGATTAAATAATGTTTCTGCCATACTTTTTAATTTAGCTGTTTTAACCCCGTCAGGTCGTTAAAAGTTTTTTCTAATTCATTTAGCTCCTCTACCAATTGCTGCTCCTTATCCGGATCAAGATTTAATTTATAATCCGTCTCCAGATACTTGTTAATTATATCAGTGCTTTCGGCGTGGTCTCCGGCATTGTCGCAAACAGCCTGATCGCCCGAATTGTGCCGGTAAGCAATTGCTGTCCTGCAAAACCTTATCGTGCCTGCTAGCAGGTCTAAGAATAGCGCTCGCTGCCTTTCTGTTTCAAAAATAGTTGCCATTGGTTACGGTTTATCTCGCCATTGTTTGAACTCTTCCTGAAGTTTTTTTAAGTGATCAGCTTCGTCCTGCTCGTATTCTTTCTTTAATGCCTCGTAATTCTGTGACACGACATTACCAAAGGATATGGAGCCCAGGTCGAGGCATTCTGCACTGGCGTCGGCTCTTAACTGCGAATGCATCTCTTTTTTCTTGTCAGTACTTAGATAGCTTGTCTCCTCTATTCCCACAAAACGTTTTGCGAACGTGTGAATTTTTTCGGTCTGTGTCATGATTTAGGATTTAATTGTTCGAGCAATTCAGAGTGATGCTGCATCATATAATTACCGATTTTATTCGGATGTATACCGGACTGTGTTATTTTGTAGTTAAGGCGGCCCATTTGCTCCTCGCGGTTGGTTTCGCGTTCGTCCTCATCTTCGATACTTTTATCCCCCTCCATCAATTTTATTTTCTGAAGGGCAAATGCTTTTATTTGCTTTTGCTCTTCCTTTTGTTTCTCTCTAAGTTTCATCTCATTTATTGTAAGCATAAAATAGTTTTTTAAAATGTCTAATTAATTAAAGTCCCATCCAGCCCAAACGGCTCGGACGTCTAAATTCCACCGCTTCGCCGTCTCTGCGGGCAATTTGATTTTTTATGATAATCGGCCCAGGATCCGGATCCGTGTCTTGAAGCAACAGGGTAAAGGTCGGGTTAGGGTAGTTCAACTTACCCGCATTAAAAGCCGCTGCATCTTTTTCGCTGCAGGCGACTTGCTTTATCTGTTTAAGGGGCTCAAAAGATATTGTGCTCTGGTCCGGTGAATTCTGGGTTACGATTCTTTGGAATAGTATTTCCCTGTATTTAGTTTTCATAGCGTCTGGTTTAAGCGCGTTTATCGATCGTTCTTGAAAAATCAAATAGCTCGGAAATACGCTCTTGGTTATCATCACAGGCGAGAACGTAAACAGAATAATATTTATTCATCTCTGAAACATCGGAGCCTACGACACTTTTATTCCACGTGTCGGCATAGTGCTGGAACAATTTAACATTATCGCGGACCGTCTTCCATTTTTCATGTTTATAGGTGATTACCCCGTCCGA
>Ga0193738_1000900_pt1 | contig 12972 bp, 21 predicted proteins | sample L2a1metaG_FD_144927 | JGI IMG/M metagenome (GOLD analysis project Ga0193738, IMG submission 144927) | Soil microbial communities from a riparian zone of the East river system, Colorado, United States - L2a1 | ecosystem: Environmental > Terrestrial > Soil > Riparian zone | place: USA: East River...
CCCCCGCCCCCCCGGCGACAAACACTCCCGCGTGCTCGATCCCTTGCGCCGCAACGCTTTCAGAGCCACCCACCAGGGCACCCCCAGAAAATGGCTCAACAGATAGGGTTTCAGAGCGTCCACAATGCACAGACCGACTCAGCGTGTAGTCCCAGGTCAGGCGTTGATCGACTATAGAAATGCATGGATGAACGTAAGTATCCGCTGGTCAGGAGTGCATCCATCCACAATCGACAGTGGGCATAGATGGAGAGCTATCTCAAACCTAATGTCATAGGGGAGGGGGTATACCCCCTCTACTCCCAACTTTTTGAACCGAGGGGTATTGTTTAATCGTCAACAGTTCACCATTCATGGAGGTCGTCATGGCAAGGCTCACCCCGGAAGAGGCGGCGGCCAAGTGGGCCGCACGCGGTGCCGCAGCGTCGTCGGATTGGTCGCGCGGTATCGAGCGGACCCCTGAGGCGCCTGGCGCCAAGGCAGCCGCCGCCGCCGACAAGTGGCAGCAGAAGCTGTCCAGCCCGGCGACCAAGGAGAAGTTCAAGCGCCGCGTGGGTGGCGTCTCCAAGGAGGACTGGGTGGCCAAGAGCACGGCGGCCACCGGAAAGTACTCCGCCGGTATCCAGGGCAGCGTCGGCAAGATGCAGAAGCACCAGCAGGATGTGGCGGCCCACATGGAGGCGGGCAAGCGGAAGATCGCGGCCATGCCGAACATCACGGCGCAGGACGCGGCGAACCGGGCGGCTGCCTGGGTGCTCCACATGTCCGAGTACAAGCGTCCCGCCTGACCTGGCATCGACAACCCTTAATCAGATCCAGGGAAGAGGACAACGCACATGGGCGCACTCGAAGTGGTCACCGGTCGGGTCACGAACCCCGGCGCGGCATTCACCGCCGTCACCTTCAACACGGGCAACTCCGCCGCCATCCGGTCGCACTCCACGGAGGGTACGGCCTTCCTGGAGGAGGTCTGGACTCAGCAGGGCACCGCTGGCCAGGTCCGCGTCCGGTCGCCGCGTCTCCACGACGACGTCGTCGGCATCCGGCTGGTCGCGGCGGCCAACTCCGTCCGGCGGCTACTCCCGGAAGAGGCCAAGCAGGTCGTGTTCCCCCAGGACGAACTCACCGTGGAGATGACCGGCGGAGGTGCGGAGGTCGACTCCGCCGCGATGCTGATCTACTACGGAGACCTGGGCGGCATCAACGCCCGCCTGGCCATGTGGGAGGAGATCCGCGACCGCGTGGAATACATCCACAGCTTCCCGGTCGCGGTCACCGGCCCCACCACGGCGGGCAACTGGTCGGACGGCACGCGGCTCGACACGACCGTGGACGAGCTGAAGGCCAACCGCGACTACGCGATCCTGGGCTACACCGTGGACACGGAATGCCTGGCGGTCGCGGTCGCCGGTACGGACACGGGCAACCTGAAGGTCGGCGGCCCTGGGCCGCTGCTGGCCGACGAGACCAGGGCCTTCTTCGTCGACCAGTCGCGCCGGATGGGCCTGCCGCACATCCCGATCATCAACGCGGCCAACCGCCAGGGCACGCTCGTGCATATCGCCAAGAACGCGGCGGCTGGCACGGTGAACGTGACGTTCACGTGCGCCCTGCTCCGATAGCACTCCCCCCGGTCTGAGCGGCTGGCGCGTCCCTGAGCGTGCCAGCCGCTCACCGTACCCACCCCCGGAAGGAGGGTCATCGTGGCCAACTCTGGCTACCGGCGCCGCTGGCGCACCGTGCGGCTCCCGGCGATTGCCGCAGGGTTGAACTGGGAGCTGAAGGCCCCAGGCAACGCCTACTGGCGGATCGTCTCCATCACGGCGAGGCTCGTCACGTCAGCCGTGGTCGCCAACCGCCAGGTCGTACTCATCGGGGACGACCAGACGAACACGTTCTATACCCAGGGGTTCTCTTCCGCTCAGGCGGCCACGCTCACCATCGACTACTGCGCGCATACGGGCGGATCGTCGATTCTGGGCGGCACAGTGGCCACAGGGGCCCTGCCTCACATGGGCCTACTCCTGATGCCCGGATACCGTCTGCGCGCGTCCACGGCGCTGCTGGACGTCGCGGATCAGTGGTCGTTGGTCACTGCCCTCGTGGACGAGATCCCATCCTCGCGCCCCTATATCGGTGATGACGGCATTACCGACCTCAACGACCTGGGAGAATGACCCAATGGGAACGATCAACTATGACAGCGACGTAACCGCGGACGTCACGCTGGTCACCACGGCGGAGACGATCCTGGCGACCCTGACCGGAGTCTCCACTCCACGGCGCCAGCAGGTCAGGCTCCGTGGCTGGGCCCAGATCACCACAGGTGCGAACACGACCGCCATCACGCTCCGCATCCGGAGAGGCTCGGCCATCACGGACCTGCTCATCGGCGAGGCCAACCCGGTCCAACTGGCGGCGGCGGCTGGCTCCACGGAGGACGTGGAGATTGAGGCAGCAGACAACGGCGTGGACCTGGCGGCGGCCACCTACATCCTGACCGCCGTTCAGACTGCCGCGTCGGCCAACGGATCGTCGCTCCACGCGGCGATCCATGCGGAGACGTCCAACTAGTCCAGGCTCCGAGGGAGGTCATCATGGCTGAGCGCATCGAAGTAAAGACCATCATCACTCCGGCGTTCACGACAGCGGCGGCACCGATGGTGACCTCTCTCAACTTCCGCCAGGGCTATCCAACACAACTGGAGTTGCGCATTCCGCCTGGCCCGTCAGGGCTGGTCGGCGTGGCGCTATTCCACAGCGGCCAGCAGGTCATCCCCTACCAGTCCGGTGAATGGCTGATCACGGATGACGAGTCGGTCATCTGGCCGTTGAGCAACTTCCCGTACAACGCCAAATACACCGTGGCCACATACAACCTCGATGTCTACGCGCACACCATTCAGGTGCGAATGCTGCTCAACGAGATTGGGCAGCAAGCCATTCCGGCGCAATTCGTGCCCTCTTTCGAGTCACCGGCAATGGTGATCGGGCAGCCGTCCGAGGGTGTCAATCTGGCCGACGACCACTCAGGGAGCTAAGCCATGTCATCTCCGGTCGGATCGGGATTCCCCGACTATGACCGCCAAGCGGCGGAATCCAACATCACAGTCTTCAGCGGTGTCGAGTCACTGACGTCGGACACCCTGCTGGGGCCCTTCTATGTCGGCAACGTATCGAACCTCGACATCCTGCTACGTGGGATCGGAGTCAACGCCCAGGTGGAAGTCCGGTTCTACGCGGACTCCGCCCTGACCGTGGGACTGGCTAAGGAAGGACTGGTGACCAGGACTCCGGCTGAGGGCCGGTCGTCTATCGCCGTGGCCGGAGCGTGGGTGACATTCACGCTCATTCTGAGCGCCTATCCGAACGATGTCGTGTTCTCCGCATTCATGACATCCATGTCTTCCGTCCATGTGGGACAGGGCGCCAATGAGAACATCATCTTCTCCGTCTTCAATACGGCCATCGGGGCTGGCGCGATCCTGACGCACAACGCGACATCCGTGCGCGCAGGTATGGCCCACTTCTCCCTGGCCGTGGGGTCTGCTGCCTGGGCCGGAGAGGTCTACGTCGTGGATATCGCCGGTAACGCGTTCTTCCTCATGGACACCAACCAGGCCGTGGCCAGGCAGCCATTCGTGTTCATGGTGCCGCCCATGCCGCTACGCGTGATAGTCCGCAATCCGGGTGTCGCATCGACCTATAATATGGCTCTGGTCCTGCGGCCAGGGCCTGGCGGAGCCTGACCGGAAGGAGGGCCGATCCGTGGCCACGCTCGCACCATCGCTCGTCAATCTCCGCAGTGAGATCAATGCCCGCTGGCCCCATCGGGACAAGAAGTCGGATGGCTGGATAGGGGATGCCGACCACAAGGCGCGGGTATCCGACCACAACCCTGATTCGCGTGGCATCGTGCACGCTATCGATATCGACAAGGACGGCATCGATACGACCTTTGTCATCTCGCGTTGCCTGAGGGACAACTGGCCGACCAAGTACGTCATTTACAACCGGCGTATCTGGCAGTTCACCAATGGCGACTGGCGCTCTACTCCGTACAACGGCAAGAACCCTCACACGGACCACATCCACGTATCCATCAAGTCGGGTACTACCTGGGAGGCGGCCAAGTGGCATTGGGGGATCGCCACCGTGGACCCCGAACCGGCACCGACGATGCCGTCCGGGCCCGTGGGTGAGATGAACGACTGGAATGCGCTGTTCTCCCAGTCAGGGCTTGACCTCGACTCGCTGTCGTCTAGCCTGCTGACTAGCTCCCTGCTCATGCGCTCACTCATCATCTAAGGAGATCCGATCATGGCGACCGCACGATGGACCAAAGGCCCGATCACGCAGCGACCGACGTTCGGCCCTGGCAACACGCTGATCGACATGTATGACATTCCGGTGACCGTGCTCGACACCAACGACGCGTTCGTCCTGTCGATCCCCGTCAACCAGTTCACGCCGGAGAGTGCGGCGGAGTTGATCCAGAACAGGGCCGATGGGCTGCTGGCCCTCCACGCCCTGGGGCAGTAACCGGCCATGACCTTCCTGGCCATCCTGAACTGGGCGTTGAGTGTCACCCCGGGCTTTCTCAAGCCCGGGGTTACCTGGCTGCTCGATGTGCTCCGCAAGCTCACCGGCCTGGTCGCCAGCCGATGGAACGCGCTGGGTACGGCGGTCGGCAAATTCGGTCGGGCGGTCGCCTCCCTGCGGGCCACCCTGACCGGCTACGCCACGGCGGGTGCGGCCCTGGGGGTCTGGATAGTCCGCGTTCTGATTCCGCGTGCGCTCACTGCGTCGGCCAACGCGATCAACCGGGTGATCTCCGCCGCCGTGGGTGCCGCGATCGAGCTGGCCAGGCTGGCCGTGGCGACCCTGCGCCATGTGACGGAGCTGGCTCTGGGCGCCCTGAGCCAGCTCGTGGCCGACCTGAGGGCATGGGCCAAGGCCAGGGTCGATTGGCTGACCGCGACCCTGGCCGACCTGAGGCGCGCCCTGGGCCCGCTGCTGGGTGGGCCTGCCGCACTGGCTGAGTGGCTCGTGGAGGCGACAGTGGGCGCCCTGGGTCGCTTCCTCTACCGACAGCGGGACAGGATCGCTGTGTGGCTGCTGGAGGGTTCTCCCGTGTTCACTCAGTGGTTCGCCCGCACCTTGGAAACCGTGATCGTTAGGTGGCTCTCATGACCGACAGACCCAACAGCGTCACAACCCCCGGGGGTGCGATCGGGGGTCGTCTCGCCAGGCTGGTCGCAGACGCGATCATCCACACCAGGGCGGAGACGTCCCCCACCCTGGCCCGCGTCGGTGAGCAGATCTTCACCAACACGACCAACCACGTCAGCGATGAGGTTCGTGGTGTCGTCGGTGGTCTATTCCGCCAGGTAGCCGCGCTGGAGGCGGGCACGCCGGAGCTGAAGGCGCTGTTCAGCTCCCTGGGAACACAGCGGGGTCAGGCCTGGGCGTGGATCGGCGGCACGGCTACCGGCGCCGCGATGGGCGGCGGACTGATGAACCTGCTCACCAACGAGCTGAACCCCGTGGTCCTGCCCCTGATCGCGGCCAACCCTCACGGCATCCTAACTCCATCCGATGCGGCCATGGCGGCCCTGAAGGGCCTGCCTGGCCCCCCGACCTGGCACGATGAGGCACGCAAGGGAGGCATCGACCAGAACCGGTTCAACGCGCTGGTCGAGCTGAACCGACCGCACGCGACCGTTGATGAGCTACGGGCCCTGATCAACCGCCAACTACTCTCGTCAGAGCTGGCATTCGAGGTCATGAAGGTCCTGGGATACGACCACCAGGAAGCTCAGTGGCTGCTGTCCCTGAGACACCAACCGCTGTCGCCGGAGATCCTGGCCCAGATGTGGAATCGGGACATCGTCGATGACCGCGAGGGTGCGTACCTGGCGGCCAAGGGCGGAGTGTCCGAACAGGACTTCCGGCGCATGACGGAGCTGGGCGGAGAGCCGCCGGACACGACGTCGCTGATCCTCGCCTGGCGGAGGGGCATCGTCACCGAGGCCCAGGTGGACAGGGCCCTGGTTCAGGGGCCCATCCGGAAGGAATGGATACCCGTCATCAAGGGGCTACAGGAAGAGCCCCTCAGCCCCAGCGACACGGCGTCGGCGGTCACCCAGGGGTACATGAGCCAGGAGGAGGGGGCACGCCGTGCGGCCCTCTACGGGATCAATGCGGAGGACTTCCGCCTGATAGTCGAATCCGCCGGATTGCCACCGGGACTGGAATTCGCCGGAGAGGCCAGGAATAGGGGCCTCATTACGGAGACTGAATGGGAATCGATGTTCCTCCAGTCCCGCATCAAGAACCGCTATATCCCGCTTATGCGGGCCATGCGGGTGAATCTCATTCCGGCTGAGACTGTCCGGATGATGTACCGACTCGGCGTTTATCCGAGGGACGCGGCCAGAACGACTCTGGTGGGTCACGGATTCTCCGAGGTCGATGCGGACGCCATGCTGGCCTTGGAGGACATCCGTAGCACCGAGGGCACGAAAGAGCTTTCGGCCAGCCAGGTCGTGGGGCTGTATCTCGATGAGCTGGTTTCACGTGAAACCGCACTCCAGATGCTGACCGCGTCCGGCTATGGGACGGAAGAGGCTGAATGGCGACTGGCCATGGCCGAGGTCGACAAGATGCGCCGGTACGTCAATGCCGTGGTGACCAAGGTGAAGTCCGCCTATGTCGCGTCGCGGATACCCGTCAATGAGGCGATAGGCCTACTCGATCAGGCGGGTATCGCGGCCACCCAGCGGGACGCCATGATCGACCTGTGGGACATAGAGCGGGACATCGTCACCTCCCAGCTCACCACGGCTCAGATCCAATCCGCCGTGAAGAAGGGCTTCATCACCAGTGCCGGAGCCTATGACCGCTTCCTCGGACGCGGCTACGCGCCGAACGACGCGAGTATCCTGGTGAGACTCGCCGGAGGGGAAGCTCCGGCCGACTCAGGGGAGGGTGCATGACAACGCCAGGTGAGCGGCTCCAGGCGACCGTGGACAGAGTGGCCCTGGTGGCCGCCGCATCGCGGGCCGCCGCCGACACGGCCAGGGGCAGAGTGGGAGATGTTTCACGTGAAACACTGCCGGACACCGAGGGAGGGCCCGATGGACTACGTCAAGCTGAGCAGTAGAGCGCTCCAGGACGGACGCACGGAGGTAACGGTGTCCATCGATGGGGACAGGTTCACCGGCACCATCCCGACCGCCATGATCGGCACGGAGAACGAGCATCTGATGCTGACCGCCATGGCGGGCAGGGTCGCCTCCCAGCAGGCCAAGCTCCGAGAGATCACCGCTCCCGGTCAGCAGGTGTACGACTAATGGCCAGTCAGGCGTATGCCACCTGGCTATCCAGGGGAAAGCCCTACGAGCTGTGCAGGCCAGGGCAAGACCTGCTGGCGGTCCTGAGGCGTGCCGGGTATGACTGCGGATCATACCCGGATGACCGGCACCTACAGGCGGACCCACCGCAGGACCACACGCCGTTCAGCGCCACAGGCTGGCCCGTGACGGCACCGTTCGGAGTCGGCCACGCCATCGACATCATGCCGACCAAGGGGCTCCCCCACCTGGCGAATCTCGCCAGGCGGCTGATAGCGGACAAGAACGCCCGCGTCCCTGGCACTGAGGTAATCAAGTACATCAATTGGACCGCCATTGACGGCACATGCCGTCACGAATCGTGGCAGCGAGACTGGAAGACGACATCGTCTTCCGACTCCGGCCACATTCACATCTCCTTCCGGACTGACTATTCGTCATCCGATACGGTCTTCCGGAATGGATACAACCCTACGGAGGTAGCAATGGCCGACTCTGTCGGAGCGAATGCCGAACACTGGCGGACTCTCGCCTGGCTGACGCTCGATCCCTCGCACGCCAGCAATGAGAGCATCCCCGTGGGGGGGCGAATCTCGCCGGTCCCCGTGATCGATGCCATGAAGGAGATCCGTGCCGGAGTCAAGGCGCTGGTCGACCGACCGCCGGTCGGCCAGGCGGACCCTGACGCGCTGGCCGACGCGTTCATTCGGGCCCTGGCGTCGCGTCCGGAGATCGTCGATGCCCTGGCGACCGCCGTGGCCGCCCAGGTCGGCATGATCCCGACCGCCCAGCAGATTGCCCGGTACGTCGGAGAGCTGAGCTGGCACGGCCGGATCGAGGGCTGATCTATGGGCGCACCCCGTGGGTTGGTTATCGCGCTGGTGATTCAGGCTGCTATCTCGGCGGCGGCCAGCTCCGCCAGCCTGGCGGAGATCGCACCCCGTGCTCTGGTCGCGGGGGTCAGGCTGCTCTCCGCCATGCTGAGCAGCTCGACAGCGGCATTCGTGGCCGCGATGAAGTGGCAGAAAGTCTGACCGTTCGGCCCAGTTGACACGGTGCGCTGGCGACCTCAGTCTGAGGACTCCAGCGCACCGAGCCACTCAGGGAGGTTGCAGCGCATGGTAGCCAGCCGGACCCGGTTTGAGGTCGTCGTCCAAGGTAAGGACGTCGATGGCAAGCCGACCAGGCAACGGATCTCCACTCACGCCAGGCAGGACTCGGCCCTGCATCGCGTCGTGGATATCATCAAGCAGTGGGCCGCGTCCCACGGGGCTGTTCAGCCCGGCACTACCGTCATGATCATCGACATGATCGATGGCGGCATTTTCTTCCAGGCAGCATTGCTCGGATTCGAGCCTGCCGACCTCTTCTCAGGGAGCTGAACCACATGGCACGCACCAAGACCGACGACACCCCCCAGGTTCTTGACGGCCAGTTGGCCGCCGACAGCGAGATCCCCGAGTGGGCCACGGCGGACCCCGCCGACCAGCAGTTGGCGACGACCGGCCCGGCGATCACCGGCCAGTCCCGGCGGCACCTGGTCGGGGCGGAGCTGCTCCAGTGGGTGGCCGCCCAGATCTCCCGGTACGAGGACGATGACCCCCGGATGGCGCTGGAGATCGCGTCCCAGGTGGCCGCCGCGTCCAACCTCGATGAGATCCTGTCCGACCAGGACACCACCAAGGGCAAGGCCATCATGGACACGATCCTGGAGGTCAACGCGGTCAAGTTCGTCATGTCGTCGGAGCCCGGCGGCTGCCCCTACTTCGCCCTGCTCTCCGCCCGTGACACCAAGACCGGCGAGCTTCACACGGTGAGCATCGGCGGCTGGAAGCTGGTGCTCCAGTTGGGCCAGCTCCACTACATCACGACGGAGCTGGAGTCCGGTTCGCCGTTCCTCGTGCCGGACGGCACGCCGGAGTGCATCGAGCCTGAGACCTTCCCGGTCTACTTCCGCATCCGCTCCAAGCCGACGAACACCCCGGGCCGGTCGATCAACTACCTGGCCCGCGTCACCGACTAGTCACCCCTGCTACAACCGTCAAGCGGCCCTGGCCTGACCTCCCAGTCATGGGGGTCCGACCAGGGCCGCTTCTCCTTCCCGGGAGGTAGTCATGACAGAGTATCTGCTCAAGATAGGCAGCCGGAAATTCCGCCTGCTCAGGGCCAGCCAGCGCGTCAAGGCGTCAGGCCTACTGGAGGCGGAAGACGACGTATGGACGCTGCTCACCCAGTACCGCCGGACGACCACGGCCGGAGAGGAGTGGGACACCTGGTCGATCAGTAGTCGGACGGCTGACGGCCTGGGCTGGCTCGTGGAGGCTCAGGGCACCTGGAGTGACCTCGTATGAGCATCTCGCCGCTGTGGCTGGCCTACCGCACGGTGGCTGACGGACTCAGCGCCAACGCGGGCTACCGGATGGCCCGTGAGGCTGGTGTGCCTGTCCGGCGCCAGTCGTTCCTCCGGATGGTCGGCCAGGTCCGCAACCACTACGCCACGAGGCTCAACGAGCTGGACAAGCCCCTGGCGGCCAAGCCCGGTCAGGGGGAGGTCTTCCCCCTTCCGACCAAGACCAAGACCGGTTACATCCATTACGTCGATGTGTTCGTGAAGGACAAGGACACGGGCCAGTTCAAGGTCCGTGAGCAGGCCGTGCACTCCTCCACGCTGCTCAGCCGCGACGTCGCGGTCAAGCTGGCCGTGGACCGCTACAACGTCGCGGTAGACCGGTCCAAGGTGGCTCCGGCCCAGTGGGGCACGGACCCCCGGGAGCGGGCCGAGGGCGGCATCTACGTGACGACGCACGTATTCACCCCTACCGCCGAATGACCCTTCAGGGAGGGCAATCATGAACATCAATCGCAAGCGCAAGCGCACACGGACGCTCCGAGAGGATCTCTACTACGCGGGCATCTGGGCACTGACCATCCTGTGTGGACTTTCCATCCTGGCGTCGTCGCTGGGGCTGGCCCTGGTCGCGATCGAGGGCCGGTAGCGTGCCGCGTTCTGGCTGGGGCATCCGGCCCCTGACGGGGACACGCATTCCGAAGAGTCAATTCGTCCTGGCCGCCAGGTCCCAGCTCACAGGGGCGGCCAGCTCCGGCTACCGGGAGACGTGGCGCTGTGCGGCCCTGGCTCACACCAGGACCTGGCCGACCGAGGGCCAACAGCTCTGGTTCGCCGATCCGACGCCGGAGAGGCTCTGGCGGGAGGTCACCAGGCTTGCCGGGGCAGGCAGGGCGAACCTCCTGTGGACCTACAACCTGACCAGCGCCCTGAGGATCACCGATGCGCTCCGCTGGCTGCCCGCACTGGGCTGGGAGCTGGGCGCGTTCAGCCTGAACCCTGGCGCGCCGTGGATGGCCTGGAGGCGTGGAGAGCACTCGCTCAAGATGATGGATGTCGCGTCAGGGTTCAGGCACGGCCTTGACCAGGTGGCGACCCTGTTCGGTACGGCACGCAGGGAGATCCATCCGGAAGAGTCGTCGGACATGGCATGGATCGCGGCGGCCAGGCAGGACAGGGCCATTCTGTCGACCGCAGTCGATGCCTATGTCGGCAAGATCCGGGAGGGTGACCTGGGAAACCTGGCGGTCACCGGCAACGGCCAGGCATGGAGCGCCTTCCGGCGCCGCTTCCTCGACCACGGCATCCTGGTTCACGACGATGAAGAACTGCACGTCATGGAGCGTGCCGCGATGTGGACAGGCCGCTGTGAGGCGTATTGGCATGGGTCTATCGATGTGGTCAACGTGGCCGAATGGGACTTCAGCAAGGCTCACACCAGGCTGTGCCAGGAGCTGGCCCTGCCCACCTACCCGCAAGAGGAGTTGGCGCCAGGGGCGGACATCTCCCGCTGGCTGGCCGACGACCGCTACGCGGTCCTGGCCGAGGTCGAAGTCTCCGTGACGGAGCCGCTGGTGCCGACCAGGTTCGGAGACCACATGGCCTGGCCGGTCGGCAGGTTCACGACCACCCTGTGGAGTCCGGAGCTACGGATGCTCCAGTCGGAGGGGGGGATCGTCAGGGTGGTCCGTGGCCAGGTCTACCGCACGGCACCCGTGCTCAGGGATTGGGCCACGTGGATATTGGAGCAGCTCGACCTCCCTGACGACCAGGTGCCCGCCTGGTGGAAGGAGATCTTGCGGAAGTGGGGGAACGTCCTGGTAGGGAGGTTCGCCATGCGCTACCCGCGATGGGAGGAGGTCGGCCAGCCGACCACGGCTGACGCGTTCTGCATGCCCTACCTCAATGTGGACACGGGAGAGGAGTCGATGCTGATGCAGGTGGGCCGCACGATGTGGCTCCAGCAGGGCACGGAGACTCCCCACGACCACGCTCCGGCGATCACCGGCTACATCATGTCCGCGATGAGGGCCAAGCTGTGGGCGGTCATGGGCATGCTGCCTGCTCAGACACTGCTCTACGTCGATACGGACTCGATGCTGGTGGCCGACCGTGACAACGGCCTGATCGAGCGGATCAGCCGGACGCCGGAGGGGGCTGGGCTCAGGCTCAAGCGGTCCTGGAGCGGCATGGCCATCTACGGGCCGCGCCAGGTCGTCACCGGTACGTCCGTCCGCATTGCAGGGCTGCCCAAGACGGCCAGGCGTACCGGGCGGCACGAGTGGGAAGGGGAGGTCACGGAGAGCCTCACGGCGGCCCTGGCTGGCCGCTCTCCCGACGCGGTCAGGTCGACCCCTAAAGGGTGGCTGGTCACTGGCACCGACGTCCGGCGTCAGGGCCACGGCCTGGGCTGGACTACCCCGTTCGTCGTCGGCATGGGCGTAGGCGAGGACTCCCCCCTGCCGACGCCAGGATTGAACCTGGAGGGCATGCCGGAGGAGGTCAAGCCGACCGCCTGAGAGCCACGGAGAGACGCAAAGAACCCCGGCGCCAGACTGGCGCCGGGGTTCTTTGGCTCAGGGGCTCAGAGACGCGATACGAGCCGTCTGCGGCCAGCGGAGTTCAGGTGTGCGTCGCGCCCACGCTCGTTGATCGTGAACCAGCAGGCCAGCCCCACGTCGTGCGACTGACCCATGCACGAGTGGCGGAGCATCCGAGCCTCCAGCAGGCTCGCGATCACGCCCGTGGCGTTGCGGTGCTCCGTGGAGTCCTTCACCGCGTCCACCAGCTCATACCAGTTGGCCATGGCGGGGAAGGCCTGCTCAGCCCTGGACAGGGCCGCCCACTGGCGGAGCCCTACGTACTGACGGGATTCGATCATCGGACCTGGCTCGCGATCCACGCCGAGGCGTAGTAGCCAGCGATCTCAGCGATCCTGGCGGCAGTCTCGAGGCAGTCCGTGAACGACTCCCCCAGGTGCTCATCGTTGGTGTGCTCGATCGCCGCACGGAGGGCCTTGATGAGGGTGTCCCCCATCGTCTCCAGCGCCTTGCGGGGGTCGGGCGTGCCGTCATCCCCCAGAACCTGCTCCAGCCGCTTGAGCGACGTCTGGAGGTTCTGGGTGTAGTCGACGGGAAGGCTCGCCTGGTCGGTCGGTGCGCCAGAGACGAAGTGAGTCGCCTCGATCCTCTGCTGAGAAGACAGGGGTTCGCCGGACCCCTGCGCTCCAGCCTGGCTGTAGTGGCTGACCGCGTGCCGGATGGCGATCAC
>Ga0193738_1000902_pt1 | contig 12941 bp, 10 predicted proteins | sample L2a1metaG_FD_144927 | JGI IMG/M metagenome (GOLD analysis project Ga0193738, IMG submission 144927) | Soil microbial communities from a riparian zone of the East river system, Colorado, United States - L2a1 | ecosystem: Environmental > Terrestrial > Soil > Riparian zone | place: USA: East River...
CCGCTTTCCCATTTTTTAATTTGGGAGTGCAAAGGTAAAGGCTCGTATGTTTCCCACCAAAATTTCTGCTACATTTTTTTATAGCTTTTGGTTTGAATTTCAATTTGTTTTTAAAGAACTTATTTCCCTTTTTTAAGGGGGGCGGCAAAGATAATGTTGCTGTACTTATCAGCCAATTTTTATTGCCGTTTTTGTCCACATTTCATTCAGCAATCATTCACATTTAAAGAACTCGTTTTATCCAAACGGGCGGCAAAGATATGAGTGGAACTTTACCTGCCAAATGTTTTTTAAGATGGGGAAATGTTAAATGTCCAAAAAGCACTACTGGTATACGTTTCAAGATAAAAAATTAAATAAAATAATTATCAGGAAAGCGTACTTCTGTAAGAAACAAGCCGTGTGCAGGCGCAGAAAAGTTCGCGAGAGTACAATCTTTTGCTTCAATAATTTTTCTGAATGTGGCAAGGTCTATTTTTCCTCTGCCCAAATTCAACATAGTTGCCGTCAATGCTCTTACCATTCCCCTTAGAAATCTATTCGCTTTTACATTGTAGATAAGACATTGGTCTTGAACTACCCATCTGCTTTCTTTTATGTCACACACAAATGATCTAACCTGGGTGTTCCGTTTGGAAAAAGAAGTAAAATCAGAATACTCTTTAATAGCAATTGCGGCTTTTTGCATTGCCTCAATATCTAACGTATATGGAAAGTAAAATGCCTTATCAGTAAGAAAAGGGTTCTTTTTTTGATAGATATGATATTTATACTCCCTGCTGATCGCATCAAAACGACAATGTGCATTGTCATTCACTTTCAGCAGATTTTTTATTGCAATATCGGTAGGTAAAATTGCATTCAGATTATATACCAATTGTGATGATAATTCGCTTTCAAGATCGAAATGAAAATAGTTTTGATAAGCATGTACTCCGGCATCAGTACGGGACGAGCCCGTTAATTCTAAATCCTTTTTGAGAATGATCTTAAAAGCTTTCTGAATTTCAGCTTGTATTGTATTAGCGTTTTTCTGCGATTGGAAACCGCTATAGTTTGTTCCCCTATATGATACTTCCAGAAAATAGCGCATTGGAAACTAATGAATCATTGCTTTAAAGCGATTAATAAAATATTCGTCTTTTAATGCTGATTGAAGTGTAGAAAAGTTTTCAAGATCACTTACATATTGATACGCTGCATCGAAAAATTTATATTTAGATTCATCAGTTAGAAATAACGCACTAAGGTTTCTTACTTGTGTAGTAGAAAAGCATTTTGTCTTAAACGTCTTTTTTGCTTCTGAAATCATAGCATCATCATTATTTTGCCCGGCCATTTTTTTTCTTAACTTGAAAAAATCGTCTTCAACAGCTACCGCTTTACAATTGTTACTTTTAACCGTTGCTTTTTGTTTTGCTTCTTTCTCAACGGCAACGGAATCAATAGGAGGAATATCCAGAAATTTTTTTTCTTCCTGATTTGATTGTACTGGGGTTGCCTTTTTTGTATCAGGTTGAATAAGCACCCTGATGGTATCTGTTTGCTGATCAGATAATATATCAAGAAAAACCAGCCCAATCCCTGTAGTAGTTGAACTTTCAGACTTAAGTTTTACAACTGATCTTTTATACTCACCCTCTGTAGTTGTTTGCGTCTTTGCTTTTTCGATTGAATCTTGTTTTCTCAACTCTTCCTGTTTTAATAATTCATCTTTCTTAACTTTCGCAGCGGCAATCGAATCCTCGTTCATTTTCGCTACATTTTTGGATTCCTGAACATCAATTTTTGAATCATCTTTTATTACTACCGGGGCTACTATAATTCCAGTTTTAATGTCCCCTTGTGATGTTGGGACACCATTTTTAATCTCACTCTGTGATGACGGAACAATTTCCTTTACTTCTTCTTTTTTTTCAGTATTCAATGCAGTGGCTTCACCCTTTTTTTCTACTGGCTTTTCTATTACTGGCTTTTCCTTGATCGTTGAATCATCAGCAGCTTTTGCTAGTAAATTTGTAAATGCATTGTCTTCCCTCTTTTCCGTTTTTACAGCCTGTACAGAATTAACTGGTTTACTTTGGGGCATTATCGTAGCCATTGAAGCAAGATTAAACAGCCCCCACCCTTTGTCTCCAAAATTTTTTATCAGGAAACCCTGGTCCTTTTTATTTACAGTTATTGAATAAGGCTGATCTGCCACTTCGTTTCCTTGTATCCCAATATTTAATGAGTAAACACTATCGCGGAGATTTGATAAGATCAGATACCCTGCAGTTGTAGAGTTATAGATCTTCTCTCCCATGCGGGCATAAAAGGGTTGCTGGTTATCAGTTTGCAAATAAATAAAATACACCTTTTGTGCATTGAGTGAAGTTGATGCAAAAAATAAGAATACGAATAGCTTAAACAATTTTTTCATCGGAAATTATATGGGTATAGTTTGGTCAAAGTTAATATAAATAACCCTTAAGACTTCTTTAAAGAATTAACTTGCCATTTATAAAAATACAAGGCCGGGCTTGTATGACAACTTATATTTTTGACCCTTAAAATTATTATATGAAATTGGTGACTACATTCTTTGCAATTCTTTTGTTTAACCTCCAGTTGATCGCCCAAGAGTCAATATCAAAAGATACTTCCTGGAAAAAACAATATCGCGAAACGGCTACTAAAATAAATGACCTTGTTCATACAAAACTTGATGTGAAGCCCGACTTTTCAAAATCCTATTTGTATGGAAAAGCCTGGATCACATTGAAACCGCATTTTTACCCAACTGATTCTTTAAAACTCGATGCGAAAGGAATGGAATTTAAAACAGTCGCTTTAGTAAAATCCGGAAAACAAATTCCTTTAAAATACGAATATGATGACCTTAATCTGAGGATCAAATTAGATAAGACTTATAAAGCAAATGAAAATTATACTATATATATAGATTACACAGCCATGCCAGATGAGTACCAGGAAAAATATGGAACTGATGATTTTCTTGGTATCAAAGGAATGTATTTTATAAACCCTAAAGGAGAAGAAAAAGATAAGCCTACACAAATTTGGACGCAGGGTGAAACCGAATCAAGCTCTTGCTGGTTTCCTACGATTGACAAAACAAGTCAAAAGACAACACAAGAACTTACCGTAACAGTCGATAATAAATACGTGACTCTTTCCAATGGAAAACTGATGAGTCAAAAAAGAAATACTAATGGTACAAGATCTGATTATTGGAAAATGGATCTCCCACATTCTCCCTATCTTTTCTTTCTTGGCGTTGGCAATTATGCTGTGGTTAAAGATACCTGGAAGGGCAAAGAAGTTAATTATTATGTAGAACCTGAATACGCTTCGGTTGCAAAAAAGATCTTTGGCAATACTCCTGAAATGATGGAATTCTTTTCAAGGATCACTGGCGTTCCTTTTCCTTGGGTGAAATACTCTCAGATCACCGGTCGTGACTATGTTGCTGGTGCTATGGAAAATACCACAGCTACGATTCACCAGGAAAGTGCACAGCAAGATGCAAGAGAATTAGTTGATGGTAACAACTGGGAAGGCACCATTGCACATGAATTATTTCATCAGTGGTTTGGTGATTATGTTACTGCTGAGAGCTGGAGCAATCTTACATTAAATGAATCTTTCGCTGATTATAGCCAGACATTATGGGAAGAATATAAAAATGGTAAAGATGCTGGTGATGCCGAAAATTTTCAAGGTATGCAGGGCTATTTACAAAGTGGAAGTGAATCAAAAGATCTTGTCCGTTTCTTTTACGCCGATAAAGAAGATATGTTTGACCAGGTGAGTTATCAAAAAGGCGGACGGGTGCTTCACATGTTAAGAAATTTTGTGGGTGATAGTGCCTTTTTTAAATCACTGAATAATTATCTCACAACTAATAAATTCAAATCTGCTGAAGCACATCATTTACGGCTTGCATTTGAAGAGGTAACTGGTCGTGATCTTAACTGGTTTTTTAATCAATGGTATTTCGATAACGGGCATCCGTCAGTAACAATCGATTATGTTTATGATGATGATGCAGGAAAAGTAAATGTCATAATTAAACAAATACAAAAAAGCGGGAAACTATTTATGCTGCCAATTGCTGTTGATATTTATAATGGTGCAAATAAAGTTCGCTATAATGTTTGGGCAAAAAATGCTGTAGACACTTTCACATTTAACTATAATAAACATCCTGACCTTGTAAATGTTGATGGAGATAAAATCTTATTATGGAATAAAAAGGACAACAAAACACTTGATAATTTCATTCATCAATATAAATATGCAGGCAAATATCTTGACAGGCTTGAAACCATTCAATTTGCTGCAAAGAATCAAGATGATCCTAAAGCTCTTGAATTATTAAAGACTTCATTGAAAGATAAATTTCATGGCCTTCGCAATACAACATTATACAGCCTTGATCTTGAAAATGAAAAGGTGAAACAAGCGGTTGAGCCGATCATTGCTGATCTTGCAAAGAATGATAAGAAATCAACTGTCAGGGCAAATGCGATCAGCCAGCTAAGTGTATATAAAAAAGCAGTGTATATTCCTTTATTTAAAGCAGCAACAACAGATTCTTCTTATTCTGTGTCAGGAAATGCACTGAATGCATTACTGGAAGTGGATAAGGATGCTGCGCTGACAATATCAAAAGAACTAGATAAAAAACCAGCAAAGGGAATATTGAAGAGTTCTCTTCAAGGTGCAAAAGCTGCATCAGGAGATGAAAGTCTTGAAGAAGAAATTATAGGTGAGTTTATTAAAATGCCGGTGTCACAACAAAAGTTTAATGCTCTTGGTACGCTTGGCATTTATCTTGGTGCATTAAAGAATACTGAAAAAGTAAAAGCTGCTGTTGATGAGATCATAAAGTTCCGTGAGGCAATTCCTTCACAATACAGAGTTCAAACCGATCCTTACATCAATGAAACATTGCAAGGCATTGCAATAAAAAAAGAAGAAGCATTAAAAGCTGATGCGGGGAATTCTGCTTTGAAAGATTTAGTTGATTATATCAAATCAAAAATCCCTGCGGGAGAAAAGAAAGGTTTTTAATAAATAACTTCAAAATAGCTTAGAGCCATTCGTTTAATACGGATGGCTTTTTTGTTTGGGTGATAATATAAAAAAAATCAAACAATCCTTCCCCTAATAGCTTTTGCAACCGCCTCTGACTTTGAATGAACGTGTAATTTTTTATAAATATTTTTTATATGCACATTTACCGTCTCAATGCTGATATAACAACAGTCAGCTACCATTTTATAACTCATCCCTTTTACAAGACAGGTAAGTATTTCTTTTTCACGATCAGAAAGATCAAATGTCTCTTTACTCCTGGTATCGGGACGATCTTTCACCATTTTCAAAACACGATTGGCAATAGAGGGGGTCATAGGGCTCCCACCTTCATGAATTTCCTGAATAGCTTCCATTATTTCAGCAGGAGTAGTGTGTTTAAGAATATAACCCTCCGCTCCGGCACAAATGGAATTAAATATTTTTTCGTCATCATCAAAAATTGTTTCCATCAAAATTTTTATATCAGGAAATTTTTCTTTGATCATACCAACTGCTTCAATCCCGCTAATACCTGGCAATTCAATGTCCATTAAAACAACATCAGGCTTATACAGAGAAATGTTTTTTAAAAGATTATTGCAATTAGCATAGGCGCCCACACATTCAAATCCTGCAGTACCTCCTATCATTGCAGCAAGTCCTTCCCGCAAACTGCGATTGTCTTCAAATATCGCAACCTTGATTATCATAAAAAACTGGTTTCTTTTCCTTAGGTCTTTAACATTAATTCGATCTCTGTGCCTCCACCATTTGCAGATATAATATTTAATTTCGCACTGATCTCCTTTGCCCTTCGGGTCATGTTCATCAATCCATTTCCCAGTGTTTGTGCATTTACAGGAATACCCTTACCATTATCCCGGATCTTGAGCATTATAATTTTATTTTTTTCAAACAAATCAATCGAAACACGGGATGCTTCCGAATATTTCACAACATTTGTTATCGCTTCCTTAAAAACAAGATAAAAATTCTTTCTTACCTGCATCGGCAATGCGATCGAATTTAGTTTTTCATCCACTTCAAAAGTATACTCTACCTTTCTTGCTTTTAACAATTGATAAGCAAATGAGCGCATCCTGATAATTATCTTTTCAAACGAATCATTTTCAGGATTGATCGTCCACACAATATCGCTCATGCTTTCAATGATCTTTCTTGAATTCAGCCCGATCAGATCCAAAGCAGGAATTTCTTTGCCAGCTTGTTGTTTTGCCACTTCACTATAAATAGAAATGCTATTAAGAGTAGAACCAATATCATCATGCAGATCACTGGCAATATTGTTACGAACAATTTGTAGTTTCTTTATCTGCTGCAAACGGTACCAGTAAAGCCCATAAAATATTAATACGACCGATGCAAGAACAATAATCTTAAACCATGTTGTTTGCAAAAAAGGTGGAATGACCTCCAATGGAAAAGCGGTTATTTTTTCTGAGTAATCACCAATTCCATTTCCTGCTCTTAATAACAATTGGTATTTACCTGGAGTGATCTCGCTAAGTGTTAATTCTGGCTTGCCGTCTATTTTAATCCAGATCGTATCACCGCCTTTGTACAAAGTATATTCATACTCAGTGCTTGAAGGATCAAAAACTGAATTATCAGAAAAAGCAAAATGAATACTATTGTATTTATTGAAATTTAGTTTCAGTTTTTCGCTGTTCTTCATGGAATCAATTGGCAGATTAGTATTGTCAACAGTTATAAACGATATTTTTACATCTTCTGGTTTTTTAAACCCAGATAATGAATCAATATTAAAGAGAAGAAACCCTTTATTAATTGACGACATCAGGATCATTTCATTATGATCATTGACTAGCGGTTTTGAATTAAACTGAGATATTTGCCACTTAAAATCTTCATTAAACGTCAGCTTTTTTTGAACACCTGAAACCCGGTTTGAAAAATAAATATGTGATGGCAATACAAAACAAGCCCAATCATTATATGACCCTGACCCATTGGGCATCTGGCTTGCCAATTTATTTTTGAAAAGACCGGCGTAATCGGTCAGGGAATCATTCATCACATTGATCACCATTCCAGAAAAGCTTTGCTGCAGGTATATATTATTCTCATCAAAATTGTACATATCGAATACTCCGCCCGGTATGCCGCAATCAGATCTGTTCACACAACATTTAAATATCTTGTCGATCTTTTTTGTTTTTAAATTGATCTTATAGATCTCCCTTTTAGGTATAAAATCGATCCAAAAAGTTGAAGAATTCTTGTGCAACGCAGTTGGATAATCAAACCCCTTTATTAATTCTAGCTCATAAGACCCCTTTGCATAAGGTTCACATATAGAAATTGAGTCAAGAAAATCTTTTTGTGGATCGTAGGAATATAGTGAGCCATTTGAGAACAACCAATACACCTTATCATTATCTGCATAACCATAACGATGGATCCTCTGCTCAAAATCAAGTTTTATTTCCTGAACATCATATGTTTTAAGATCGACCTTAAATTCTTTTATAACAATTTTTCTGAAATCCAAAGGTTCTGCACCTGGTCGCAAAAAAGCTATATAGAAGATATCCGGGTCAAAATTCTGGCTAAAAAATGCCGGGTACTTTTTCCATTCATTATCAAATAAAACTTTTTTGATCTTTAGATTTTCGTCCAGGCAAATAAGTTTGGGTCTTGCTGTATCCTGCTGAAGTAAAAAATATTGATTATACTTTCCTTTTTCGAAAAAAATACTCTGGTGACCATCTATATTTATGTAATCTTTTACTGGGATGTCAGTTGATGTATCAAATGGGATATGCCTCACAGTACTCTTTCTCTTTTTTAACATTGATAATTTTTCGACACCATTTATCCATAGTAAAATATTATTATCGTTAGTATTGTTTTTTAGAGACTTGTTTTCGGGTTTGAACCATCGCCATTCCCCTATGGAAAATAAATTTTTCTGATCGGAGACATATTCAAAACCGCTGAGATTTCTGTTTAATTTCACCAGGTATTTATCGCTCACCTTGATCCATTCATTATTGTTTTCATCTGTTCTCACATGAAAGACCGGGTACTTATTTTTTAATGAAGTATCGTTATAAACTTCCAGCTCACCGGTAAAGCAATAGAAAACACTTTTACCTGTTTGCAAATACATTTTTTCAAGATAACCTTTGTCACCATGTGATATCCAGATGGCATTTTCAGGTAAAGAATAATTGAGGCTAGCTAAATTTTGAAATCGTTTATCTGCAAAATAAGGTAGCTCATGATTCCATGAACAAAGTACTTTCTCCGTTTTATCATTATAATTCCAAATTCCTTTTTTATCTTTTGTGAGTCCCCATACATTACCAGCACCATCACCTGTTATATAGACGCTTTCGTCAAAAGGCACCGAAGCTTTAGTGATGCTGTCAATAGCAATTTTTTTGAAAGTTTTTGAAATCCAATCCAGTACATAAAATCCTCCCTGGCTGAGTGCTGACGTAAAAATCAGCTTGTCTTCAATTATTTTATAAAAGCAACTAACAGCCAATGGCAAGCCTCTTAAAGAAGGAAATTTTTCCTCGATCCATATAAATGAGTCAGATACCTCATCAAATACATACATGCCATTTTCAGTTGCGGCAAGTATTGTATTATCCGGAAGTATTTCGATTCCGTTTATTCTGAAAGGAATATTTTTATCGAAAGAAGATCTGAATTTGTATGATCTTTTATTTACGCCATCAAAAGAAAAAACTTCAGTAAGAGTTTGAAACCAATGAAGCCCGTTATTATCCTGCCTGATGTCTTCAATGTTTCTTACTGATATATCTTTTGTATAAATGCTGGAAACAATATAATCAAGATTCACATTTTTTACAGGATAAGACTGGCTGAAGGCTACAGAAGAAAAAGCCCAGGTAACAAAATAAACCAGTCTTTTCATACTCTAAAGGTATCCGAATATTTCTTTGTTTTCAATAACGTAAATATGGTATTCCTGCACGCCTATCAATAAGAATTAACGGCTATTGGGTATTGACTAAGCCACTTTAATGATAGCATTTTTGTAACGGTGATCTGAGAAAAAAAATTGAATTAAAAAACCCACAAACCATTACTCATTTTTCACTTAAAAATTGCTAAAATGAAAAAGAAAACTTTTAAAATGTCAATCATCTGTTCAATGATGTTATTGATAATTTCCTGTAAAAAAAGTATTGAACCTTTTAATCCCGAACCGCAATCTAAGTTTTCGGATAATTCTAAAAAATCAACTGAAAGCGAAGCATCATTTCCTGAAACTAACTTCTCCCGGGGATTTGGAATTAATAACTCTGGTGCAATGGCAGGTTCTGTTCGCAATGATGATGGAAAAGTTGTTGCTTTTTTATTAAAGAATAACGATACTTGGTTGTCTGACGAAGAAGTAAGTCCAAATGGGCTTCCTGAAATTCGTTTTTCAATTAATGATCCCGGCGATATAGCAGGACATAAACTCGTACCAGGAGGGATCATGCCCGTAGTTTGGAAAAATGGACAAGCTTATGACCTTCAACCATTGCCCGGCCAACAATTTGGAGAAGTATACGACATCAATAATTCAGGTCAAATGGTAGGTGAATCTTTAAATGGAAACTTTGTAACTCCAACAACGATGAGAGCTACATTATTTTCTATTGATGGGTCTCCGATTGATCTAGGTACGCTTGGAGGAACAAAAGCTTCTGCTGCTGGCATAAATGAAGACGGTGATATTGTTGGAGTTGCAGATAATGCTGCAGGGCAAGCACATGCTTTTTTATATAGAGATGGAGTGATGCAGGATCTTGGAACACTTGGCGGAACTACTTCTAATGCAAATGCTATTAACAATAATGGAGAAATTGCAGGACGTTCTCTCCTCGCAAATGGCGCCATTCGTGCTTTTCTATACAAAGAAGGTGCAATGTATGATTTGGGTACATTAGGCGGAGTTGCCAGTGTTGCCTTTGATATTAATGATAAAGGGGAAGTTGTTGGTTTCGCAAGAGTAGCTAATGGACAGGCACATGCTTTTTTATATAAAGATGGTGTGATGCATGATTTGGGTACACTTGGCGGCATTGACAGTCGTGCATACGGAATAAATAATCGAGGCGACATTATTGGACAATATACAAATGCAGATGGAAGTGTTCATGCGTTTATTTATCGTGATGGCCAAATGTTCCCATTATAATTAAGTCTTCATATAATAACAAGAAGCCCTTTCTTAATTGAAAAGGCTTCTTGTTAAATAAAATTTTAGTTTACAATCATTACCAACTGCCACTTGATCCGCCACCACCAAAGCTTCCTCCGCCAAAACCGCCGAAGCCGCCTCCTCCTCCACCGGACCAACCACCACCGCCACTACTATGTCCACCAGTGCCCCACCACATAGGTCCGCCCCAATTACTATAACCTCGACGCGAAACAACGCCGCCGCCTTTCCCACCTCTTCCAATGGCTCCAAGTATTATCCAGATCACAATTATTCCAAGAATGATATGCCATTTTTTAATTCCGCTTTTTTTACCATATCCCTCCGGCGCCTTGTATCTGCCTTCTGCAGCTTTAATTATTTCATCTACGGCTTCAGTAAGTCCACGATAATAGTTATCCTCCTTAAAGTTGGGACGAAGCGTATTTTGAATAATTGATGAGGAAACATAATCAGTCACCGCGCCTTCAAGCCCGGTACCAACTTCTATTCTCATTTTCCTATCGTTCTTTGCAATCAAAATAACAACACCGTTATCGTTATTAGCTTGGCCTACCCCCCAACCTCTTCCTATTTCCAATGCTACATCTTCGATCGAATTACCTTTCAATGCAGGAATAATAACAACTGCGATCTGGTTGGAAGTACTTTTATCGTAAGCGAGTAACTTCTCTCTTAGCGTAACTAATTGCTCCGATGTAAGTGTATTTGTTTGATCCAATACAAGGCCCTCCGCTAAAGATGGCTTTTTCGGAACAACATCAGTTTGTGCATACACACAAACTGAAAAAATTAAAGAAAGAAAAAGGAAGAATCTTTTCATGCAATCTTATTTACCGAATATAATATCATCCGGCAATTCATTTTTATCTGTATCATTATTATAGGGAAAATGTTGCGTCAGCGCCTCACCTATATCTGTAACAACTTCCTTTATTCCATCAGCATAATTTTCTTTGTTGAATTTTCTGATCATTTTTCTTGCTTCTGTATTCCAATATTCATTTCCCAGTTTACTATGGATACCCTCGTCTCCCAAAATAGCAAGCTGGTGATCTTTCATCGCCACATAAACCAATACAGCATTCTTGTTAGCTGTTTCATTCATTCTTAATTCAACAAAAATTTCTTTTGCCCTGTCAATAGCATCCATATAGCTGCATCGGCTCTCAACAAAAACCCTTACTTCACCGCTTGTTCTTTTCTCTGCATTGCGAACAGCTTCGATGATCTGAAGTTTTTCTTCTTCAGTAAAAAAATCTTCCTTTTTAAAAAATGAAAACAAACTCATTTATTAAATTTTACTTCTACCGGTTTTTCAGCACCTGCTACGCTTTCAAATCCTTCTTTTTGTTTAAACCCGCTGATCCCTGCAACAATATTTGTCGGAAATGCTCTTACCGATCTATTATAATCATAAACCGATTCATTAAAATCTCTTGCAGCAACAACAATTCTTCTTTCTGTTCCTGCTAATTGATCCTGCAAGGCAAGATAAGATTTGAGTGCCTGCAATTCCGGATAAGCTTCAATAAGCACGATCATCCTATTTACATTTACTGCCAATGAATCCTGTAATTGTTTTTGTCTCTTATAATTTTCTCCAGTCACTTCTTGCTGTTGGGTTCCAGCCAAAGCATTACTCCTTGCCTCAGCAACCTTTTGCAGAACAGATCTCTCAAATTCTGAAACGCCTTTTACAACACTCACCAGGTTTGGAATAAGATCCAGCCTTCGCTGGTAGGTGGTTTGCAGATCAGACCAATGTTGCTTTACTTTCTCTTCCTTTTTTACAAGAGAATTATAAGTAACGCCAAAGTAAAGGATCAGTACAGCAATAATGATTATGGGAATAAGAAATTTCTTCATCTCTTAAAACTGAACTTTAGGTGCTTTCTCTGCTCCCTGATCTGCTTTAAAACCTTCTCTTGCACTAAAGCCAAACATTCCGGCAAATATATTTGTAGGAAATGACCTGACCTTCGTGTTGTAAGTGTTTACAGATTCATTAAAATTAGTTCTTGAAACCCTTACATCATTTTCAATACCCTCCAACTGACCTTGCAGTTTCATAAAGTTTTCTGTTGCTTTTAGCTCAGGATATCTTTCTACCGAAACAAGCAATCGGCCTAATGAACCACTCAGTTCAGATTGTGCCTGGTCAAACTTTTGAATGTTTTCATTCGTAAGCTGATCTGCATTTAACTGGATAGAAGAAGCTTTTGATCTTGCTTGTATAACCTGGGTTAAAGTTTCCTGCTCGAATTTGGCAGCTCCTTTTACCGTATTAACAAGATTATCTACCAGATCATACCTTTTTTGATATTCGGTCTGGACATTATTCCAGGATTTTTTTACACTCTCATCTTGCTTCACCAAGCCATTATACCCACTGCAGCCCCATATACCAAGAATAAGAACAAGACCCAATACGATCAATAATGTTAGATTACGTGTACCCTTCATGGTTTTAAAGTTTAGTTAGAAATTAAAATTAAGTGTTTTAAAAATACTAAAGCCCCTGTTCAAATCAGGGGCCATATTATTTTTTATGACAGAATTGCTTATTGTTTGATCGCAGCTATTCCGGGCAATTCTTTTCCCTCAAAATATTCAAGCATCGCAC